>ERZ1740060.1032-NODE-1032-length-10927-cov-4.010302_pt1 | contig 10927 bp, 9 predicted proteins | sample MGYA00581743_ERZ1740060 | MGnify/ENA primary metagenome ERZ1740060 (study PRJEB43018, sample SAMN04849235) | marine metagenome | isolation source: floating plastic debris | place: Pacific Ocean | collected 2008-08-27 | study: EMG produced TPA metagenomics...
CCTAACTCCTAACTCCTAACTCCTAACTCCTAACTCCTCACTCCTAACCCTTAATCCAAAATCCAAAATCTAAAATCTAAAATTACAAGAGCGGTTTGTTTTTCATAGACAAACTGCTTTTTGATTATTAAGCGAGCATTATGAGTTAAGATTGGTCGGTGAGATATCTTCGTAAAAAAATAGCCTATTTTATATCAGATAGGCTTTAAGGCTATTTTTTAGCTATTTATGTATATTTTGAAAACAAACTAAATGTAAGAAATTATTATTATTTACCTTCTTTTTATTGGGTTAAAGCATATGTTAGAAAAAATATTTCGTCCAAACCCTAAATTAATTGAATCTTACGAAGAAGATTTTTATCACGAACCAGGAACGATACCAGGGACTCTCAATGAAGATAGAGACGCACCGGATACTAGAGTTTCTCTAATTGACTATAACCAAAACAAAGTTATTCCCAGAAGGCTTCATATACCAGAAGATTGTGCGATTTATCTGGATACTGAATCAGTATCTTGGGTAGACGTACAAGGTTTACGTAATACAAATATTTTGCAGCGGATTGGTAAGGTTTTTGAACTACATCCTCTGGTTCTTGAAGACGTAGTAAACGTTCCAGAACGTCCGAAAATAGAGGATTATGAAGACCAATTGGTCATAATTTCTCGCATGGTGATGCCAACCGAAGCAGCAGACGGTTTTCACAGCGAGCAGGTAAGTTTTGTTTTGGGAAAAAACTATCTGCTTACCGTACAAGAAGAGCCGACTCTTGATTGCTTTGACCCAGTACGCTTGAGAATTCGCAACAATAAAGGTATCATCCGCAAACAAGGGGCTGACTATTTAGCTTATGCTCTTTTAGATGCAATCATTGATGGATTTTTTCCCGTACTTGAAGACTATGGCGAACGCATTGAAGATTTAGAAGAGGAGGTAATAGTAAATCCAACTCGAAAAACATTACGAAAAATTTATAGAATTAGACGAGAACTGTTACAATTACGACGCGCTATCTGGCCGCAGCGTAGTGCTATCAACGCTTTAATTAGAGATAGTAACGAACTGATTGGTGAAGAAGTGAGAATTTACCTAAGAGATTGTTACGACCATGCGGTGCAGGTGATGGATATGGTAGAAACTTATCGAGAACTTGCATCGGGGCTGATGGACGTTTATCTTTCTGCGGTAAGCAACAGAATGAATGAAATCATGAAGTTGCTCACAGTGTTTTCGTGGATTTTCCTACCTTTAACCTTTATTGCTGGCTTATACGGAATGAATTTCGAGTATATGCCCGGTTTAAAAACACCTTGGGGCTTCTGGTTATGTGAAGCCGCGATGGTAACAATAGCAGTTGGTTTATTAGTGTTTTTCCGACGGAGTGGCTGGCTTGAAAGCACTCCAACTCTTAAAGATGTTCGAGGTGAGCGAAAATTATAGGGGGATTACATTAAACGCTTATGCAACAAGAAGCGAGTCCTAGTTTACTTGTGCTGACGCTTTACATCATCGGTGTCAGTTATGTTTTCAACTTAATGGTCGAATCAATCGACGAACAAATTAAGTTTATTTTTGATCCAGAGAAAACTGTTAAGCAACAGTTAGAAGAACAAGAACTCGATGATAAGATTTCTATCGCTTTTAAACTTAAACCTTCCTTCGCTATTGATGGTTTAAACGAACTAATACTTATTCTTACCAATCAATCAGAGAATATAGCTGTATATATTGACTGGGACAACAGTTCTTTTGTGGTTAAACATAAAAACGTATCGCGTCGAGTAATTCGCAAATCACCAGACTTGACCCGCGATTTAGCCGTACCACAGAGTCCCAGCTTAGTAGCCCCCTCCCAAAAAATCATCGCGGGAATAACTACAGAAGACGTATTTTCCCGAGACAAAGAAACCGGAGTATATCAAGCCAAACAACCATTAGTTAACATACTTGGACTTAAAGGAAGTCCCCTCAGAGCGCAAAGAAAGTTATATAAGAAATTTATCAGCAGGAGAGAACAATTAGAATGTTCTCTTCAATTAGTTTTGCGATTTTCAGAAGTACGTGTGGGTTTAGTTCCCGGTCAAAACATTCCTCCTATGTCCATTATTAATTGTCCTTTTATAATTAGAAAACTTCCTTGGACTTACGCTCTTCCTTGGAATAAAAAGAGAAAAAAATAATCAGCGTTCCAAGCTTCAACTAGAATGTTAGGAGAGAGTAGGCGAGGCGGTTGCAGATTGATTTGCAAAAATTAATTTGAGGAAAGTCCGGGCTTCCGAAAGACCAAACTTGCTGGGTAACTCCCAGTGCGTGCGAGCGTGAGGATAGTGCCACAGAAAAATACCGCCTTTTACAGTTATCAGTTATTCAGTTATCAGTTATCAAGTATTCACTGATAACTGTTCACTGTTCACTGTTCACTGTAAAGGGTAAGGGTGCAAAGGTGAGGTAAGAGCTCACCAGCAGCATCGAGAGGTGCTGGCTCGGTAAACCCCGGTTGGAAGCAAGGTGAGAGGAACTATGGTTGGTCTTTTACCAGTTCCGCTTTATGAGAGCCGCTTGAGGTGTTTGGTAACAAATGTCCCAGATAGATAACCGTCCTTGGAATTTGGAGAGAAATTTCCGTATTTCTAGAACAGAACCCGGCTTATGTCCGACTCTCTTCCCAATTTTGGATTTTGGATTGAAAAGTTAGTAATTAAAAATTATAAATATTTAACTAAATTATCAATCCCCAATCTCCCATCCCCAATTACCAATTACCAATTACCAATTACCAATTACCAATTACCAATTACCAATTGAATAATGTCTGTTATTTATCCACGTCGTCAGCGACAACTTGAGAGTTTGGTTAAAAAGCTGGGTTTACCGGTAAAGTCTCCCATTAATTGGGAATTACTGGACTTAGCGCTAACTCATCCTTCTATTTCTGAGTCGGCTAATTACGAACAACTTGAGTTTGTCGGAGATGCGGTGGTACGTTTGGTAGCTGCTCTGGTTCTATGGGAAGATTTTCATGATGCTCGGGTAGGAGATTTTGCGGCAATTCGTTCTGTATTAGTAAGCGACCGTATGCTTGCAAAATTAGCTAGTTCTTATGGCTTAGAACTGCATTTATTGGTTGCTGGTAGTGCTTCTGGTGATAAAGCTGGAAAAGAATCTAGATTAGCGGATGCTTTTGAAGCAGTTTTGGGTGCGCTTTATCTGAGTACTAATAATTTGGAGTTAATTCGCTCTTGGTTAGACCCTCATTTTAAACAACTCGCTACAGAAATTAATTCCGACCCAGCGAGACAAAATTATAAAGCTGCTCTACAAGAATGGACTCAAGGAGAATATAAAACCTTACCTGAATATCGCGTTACTCAACTTGCTTCTCCTCAACATAATCAAGAACGCTTCATTGCTGAGGTTTGGCTGCACGATAAAAAATTAGGTGAAGGTAAAGGACGCTCTATTAAAGCTGCCGAGCAAGCTGCTGCCAAAATGGCTTTTATGGCAATTCAACCTCAGTAATAATACTGTATTCAGAAAAGTATTTAATAAGCTATTGATTATAAAGTTGTTGTGTATTTAAACTGTAGTTTGTAACAAAAATTGTGAATCAACTCCCAAGAATCTTCTATTGGTTCATTTGATAGATTTTGGGTGGTTGTACTATTTGCAATGACCGGAGGCAGAGCCTCTAAACATTAGTTCCCAGGTTCAACCTGGGAACCAGAGCAAATTATTAACAACTAATAACTAATAACTAAATATGACTAATTCAATAAAAGTTGCTGTGATTGGGGTTGGACGTTGGGGAGTCCATTTGTTGCGAAACTTTTTAGCACATCCACAGGTCGAGGTTGTTGCTGTTGTTGACCCAAATCCTGAATGTTTGGCGAAGGTAGAACGGCAATATAACTTGGCTCAAAATACTCAGAATGTTTTATTAACTACCGAATGGCAAAAACTTCAACAGCTACCCAATTTAAATGCGGTTGTAATTGCTACTCCTGCTGTTACTCATTATTCTTTAATTGTCGATGCTTTGAATTGGGGATGTCATGTTTTATCAGAAAAACCTCTAACTCTCAATCCCTCAGAATGCTATGAGTTATGTAAATTAGCTGAAAAACAGCAGCGGATTTTGATGGTAGACCATACCTACTTATTCCATCCAGTAGTAGAAAAAGGACAAGTGTTACTACAATCAGGTGCTGTAGGAGATTTGCGCTATGGTTATGCTACACGGACTCATTTAGGCCCGGTACGTCAAGATGTTGATGCTTTATGGGATTTAGCCATTCACGACATAGCTATTTTTAATAATTGGCTGGGTGAACTACCTATTCTTGCTCAAGCAACGGGAAAAGTTTGGTTACAAACAGCATCTTCTAACCCCTTATCCGATTTAGTCCAGGTAAACTTAACATACCCTTCAGGTTTCCAAGCATTCATTCATTTATGCTGGCTAAATCCAGACAAACAAAGACGGTTAGCTGTTGTAGGTAATCGTGGTACTTTAATTTTTGATGAAATGTTATCTGACTCACCTTTAACATTAATGGAAGGTGAATTTGAACGTCAGGAAAATCGTTTTATTCCTGTAAATCAACAGCGAAAAGTAATTGAAATCGAAAAAGGGGAACCACTAAAAAAGGTTTGTGACGGTTTTATTGAATGCATCGCGCAAAATACTCCGTCATCAATATCTAATGGTCGTGTAGGTGCAGAGTTAGTAGAAATTCTTACCGCTCTTACTCAATCTTTAGAATCAGATGGTAAAACTATTTCAGTTGCAAGACAAAGCTAAACTAACAACGTCTTAAAAAAAGCAGTCGGACTATTTATAACTGAGATTTTGTGAATTATTAATTATTGTGTAATTATATTTTGTTTTATTTGGATTATTTCTAATTGGAATAGAAGGATGTACTTTTTATATTTGTACATAATTTTGGTAATAACTCTTTCTCATTGAAGACTAAAAATATCGAAAAAATAAAAATCTATTTTTTTACTTTTAGTTTTCCTTGAATAGTAGCAGATGGTACTTTACTATTCCCGTTTCCAGAATCAATTTTATTGGAAACAGTAGTTTTGCTGTCGCTATCTATCAAAGGTAAATTGATTTTTACAGTAGTACCTTGGTTGATTCCGGGACTTTCAAGGGTTATGGTACCTCCCATCAATTCGATTAAGTTACGTGAAATTGCTAGTCCTAATCCGGTACCGTTATATTTGCGCGTAGTGGCACCATCTACCATCACAAAAGGACGAAATAGCTTCTGCTGTTGCTCGATATCGATTCCTATACCTGTATCTTTAACAGCAAGATTTACCCAAGATTTGCTATTAATGTCTTTAATCTCTGTGGTTATGCTAATACTTCCTTGTTCGGTGAACTTAGTCGCATTACCGATAACGTTGATTAAAACTTGCTTGAGCTTATCTGTATCCGCATTAACTTGAATTTGTTCTAGTAAGTCGGGAGCATTTAGTTGCAAACCTTTTTGTCGAATATTCAGCGATTGTAAGTTAATTACTTCGTTAACTACTTGACGTAAGTCAATAGGTTCGATTGTGACTGATAGCTTACCCGCTTCTATTCTAGAAATATCGAGTAAATCGTTAATAATACTTAATAAATGGATAGCAGTTTCGTCCGCGCGTTTGAGAAACTCTTTTTCTTCTTCTCTATCGTCACACAGGTCATCCCGAACCAGACGGATAGAATTTATGATGACGTTTAATGGATTCCTTAATTCATGAGAAGTTGTAGCCAAAAAATGACTCTTACTTTGATTAGCAGTTTTGGCATCTTTCCAAGCAATTTCTAACTCTTCAGCCCATGCTTTGAGCCTTTCCACCATTTGGTCGAGTGCTTGTGCTAATTGATTGAATTCCCGAATGTTGAAATTATGGGGAACTGGAGAAGAAGTTTCTTTGGAATGAATATGCAAAGCGTAATCCCGCAGTTTTTCAACAGGACGCGCTAAATAATTAGCTACATACAGCGATGCTAATAAAGTCGCACTAATCAAAACGACGGTTAAAGCGAATAAAATTAACTTAATTTCTGTTAAACCGACTAAAGCAGTATCTAAGTTCGTAACGGCTAATATTACCCATTTTTGGTTATCATCATCAACTGGGCTGTTAATAGCTGTATATCCAGCAAGTAGCTGTTCGCCTTCTTTTTCAAAAAATAAATCTGAAGATTCTTTATTTCCAGATACAGCATCTTTGACAATTTTTTGTAATTTCTTTCCATCTGCATGCTCGGCAATATTGGTACCTACTCTTTGAAAAATAGGGTGTGCTAAAATTGTGCCATTTTGTGCAATTACTACCGTAGAACTTGTTAAAAATTGTGGATTATTTTTAATTTTTTCGTGCATTAGTTGCGACTTCATGCTCAAGGTATAACGCGATTCACCCTGAGTATCGTAGATGGGAGAAGATAAGTTGAGCGCTAACTTTGAGGATTGATTTTCCAAGCTATTTCTTTTAACTTTTGGAGATAAGATAGGTTCAGTTTGAACTTTAGCTGGAGAAAACGAAAAATTATTCAAATTAGTTAATTGTTTACCGCAATTGCCGACAATAACATTGTTGTTGTTCGGATTTGTCAATTGAATGCATTTTATTTGTCTGGGCAATTTCTTGGCTAACTCAGTAACAAATTGTTCTACGAACTGAGGATTACCGGCTTGAAGAACCGTACTTTGAGACGCAACGAACAAATGACTTTTGAGTGCATCAATATTTTCTCCTTTGATAATCGCACTTTTTGTTAAATTCAGACGGGCGATTTCTATTAAGCTAGAACGTGCTTTTTGATAGCCAACAAACTCACCTATCAATAAGACTGGTACTGATAGCAATAATATCTTCGATATTATAATTCGACGAAATGATGATTGACGGAAATTCACCATTGGCATTCTCTGATAAGCATTTACTTTTCAAACGTTAAAATAAATGTGAACGAACAAGTTAATATACTTCTATTATTAAGTTGATTATTCCAGTGGAGTCAAGTTATTAAATTGTTGTTAACTAAAGCAAGCGGAGTAAGATGGCTTCCTGCTATGCTGGAACATCAAAATATTGATACTTCTATAAATGGTAAATGATGATTCTTTGTTACAGTTTAGCAACCTTCACACATAAGACAAGCCACTAAGTAAATATGATAATATGTACGACTCTCTGTAAGATTATTTGTATAGGTTAGTTTTTGTTTAAATACTCCTTTTCCTGCATGCTATAAAATTTATTGTAGGAATAAAGGCAGTATCACACCTACAAAAATATCAGCTATAGAAGTTTTTTATCTATTATATTCACTTTCATAAATATCAATGAATATTGTGTTTTACCTGTAATTTTCATGACACAACAACATCGTCCTCAGACCACAGTTATTTTGGCAATGAGTGCAGATGGAAAAATAGCTGACGTTAATCGTTCTCCAGCTAGATTTGGTTCAATTAATGATAAAGCACACCTTGAAAAAGAAATTGCGACAAAGGATGGTGTCTTGTTCGGTGCTGGAACTTTACGCGCTTACGGTACAACTTTGACTGTATCGCATCCAAATTTATTACAGCATCGACAATGTAATGGTAAACCACCCCAACCGGTTCATATAGTTATTTCCCATTCCGGTAAGTTAAATCCAGAATTACGCTTTTTTCAGCAGCCAGTTGAGCGCTGGTTAGTTTCAACAGCCGCAGGGGCGCAATTTTGGCAAGCAAGACCAGAATTTAAACGTATATTAGTATTTGAAACGCCCACCGGAAAAGTTGATATTCGCGCAGCCCTACAAAATCTGACTAACTTCGGTATAGCACACTTAGGAGTTTTAGGTGGGGGAAAATTGGTAGCTAATTTTCTAGAATTAAACTTAATTGATGAAATTTGGCTGACTATCTGTCCCTTGATTCTTGGTGGTAAAGATACTCCGACACCAGTTGATGGTTCCGGATTTTTAGCGAAACTTGCTCCACGGTTACAACTTATGGAAGTTCGTACCGAAGACCAAGAAGTATTTCTTCATTATTCCCTGCAACAATTCCCAGATTAGACTAGGCTAAATAAAGCTTTTGCCGCTCGCTTTTGTTTTTAACGACCCATGGTGGAAAAAATTAAGTCAAGCTATTCTCTAGCCTGGATCAATACAGTTGCTGAAGTACCTAAAGAGAGTTGGAATGCTTTGGCTGTTCCTCTTCAGACTCCTTTCTTTGAGTGGGATTGGTTAAACAATCTAGAAGTTTCTCAAAGCGCTAGTGCTAAAAGTGGTTGGCTACCGAATCACTTGACAATTTGGCGAGATAGAACATTGATTGCTGCTGCACCACTTTATCTCAAAGGACATAGTTATGGAGAATTTGTCTTTGACCATCAGTGGGCAGATTTAGCTCATCGTATCGGGGTTGAATACTATCCCAAAATGCTTGGAATGTCCCCATTTACCCCAGCAGAAGGTTATCGATTTTTGATTGCACTGGGGGAAGATGAAGATGAAATTACTTCCCTAATAGTGCGTGAAATAGATTCTTTTTGTAAAAAACAGCGTATTAGTGGCTGTAATTTTTTGTATGTAGACCCCGATTTTCGTCCAGTATTGGAACGTCAGGGTTTTACAGCTTGGTTACACCATAATTATGTTTGGCAAAATAATGATTTCACAACTTTCGATGATTATTTAGCTGCATTTAACGCAAATCAGCGTCGCAACATCAAACGCGAACGAAAAGCTGTAGCAAAGGCAGGTTTGGAATTTAGAGCTTTGAGCGGAGATGATATTCCTAGAGAATTATTTCCCCTGATGTACGATTTTTATGCTGATACCTGTGACAAATTTGGTTGGTGGGGTAGTAAATATCTCACAAAACAATTTTTTGAATCGCTATACGAAAATTATCGTCATAGAGTTGTGTTTTTCGGAGCTTACAGCGAACAAGATAACAGCCGACCTGTAGGAATGTCATTTTGTTTATATAAAGACGAAAAAATGTACGGACGCTATTGGGGTAGTTTCCAAGAAATAGATTGTCTTCATTTCGACGCTTGTTATTATTCACCCATTGAATGGGCTATCAAAAATAATATTCAAGTATTTGACCCAGGTGCAGGAGGACGACACAAAAAACGTCGTGGTTTCCCAGCCACTCCCAACTATAGCTTACATCGCTTCTACAACAATCGTTTAGGACAAATACTCCGTCGCTACATCAGCGAAGTTAACGAACTCGAACAACAGGAAATAGAAGCAATTAATGAAGAGATTCCTTTTGCAATAAAGAATAAGGAGTAAGAGTTAGGAGTTAGGAGTTAGGAGTTAGGAGTTAGGAGTTAGGAGTAGGGAGTAGTGAGTAAGAGTTAGGAGTTAGGAATTTAAAATTGCTCACTGGTAACTAGTAATTGGTAACTGGTCGCTATTAACTGTTAACTGAAAAAGAATTATAGTTATTTAAGTTAGTGAAAACCCTTATGACAGTAGTTGTTTTTAAGTAATTATGAATCTACTCGACAATTTAAAAGCAATAGATGACAAACTTTCTCAGCGATATATAGAATTAGACCCTGCCGGATATTTTATTATTTACATTGACCGAGAAGAAGGTTTGATTTTTGCCAAACATTTTACCAATGTTATTGATGAGCGAGGTTTAGCCGTTGACCCGGAAACGGGGAAGGTAATTCCTGTAAAAGGGAAGGTAGAGCGAACCCATACAACGGTATATTCTGGCAGAACTGCAAAAGAATTATCTATCAAAATCTTTGAAGAAACTAAGCCTCCCATAACCATGCTTGACCATGCTGCTTATCTAGGTCGAGAATTTGTCCGAGCCGAGATTGCTTTAGCAGTAGGACAAGAGTACATTCAGGATTAAGAATTTTGGATTTTAGATTTTGGATTTTGGATTTTGGATTGAGGATTGATGTGATGGGTAAAGGGAGCAAGATGCTCCCAATACTCCTAACTCCTAACTCCTAACTCCTAACTCCTAACTCCTAACTCTCAATCCAAAACAAACGCATCCGTTGTTGAAATCCAAAATCCAAAATCCCATTCACCCATCAGATGAGGGTTGTATAGCCAGATAGATATAGTATGTTGCCATGGGAATAACGGTAGCAGCAATAAGCAATCCTACTACCCAGATAGTGGCGTTTCCTTGGTCGGTTTCTTCGGCTTTGGTAAATGTTCCTTCTACTTGTACTTCGTCAGCAACTTCTGGTGGTCCGGGGTCTGGTTGACCGGAAAGTTCTGTAACAAGCCGTTCTTGTGCGTCTAAAAACGCTTGATTGTATTTGTTACCCTTTCTTAATGGTACTAAAACGGTTTCTGATGCTATGCTTTGGGCTATATCATCAGACATTGTAGATTTGACTTTATCGCCCGTAATAATGGCAGTACCATTCGTTACTGAGTCAATCATTAATAAAGTTTGATTTGCTTGCGCTTCTTTAGAAGGAAACCATTTTTCAAACAGGTCTTTAGTAAAACTTTCGGGAGTTTCCCCATAATCTAAACGACGAACAGTTACTAGTCTGACTTCGTTTCCTGTATTCTTCGCTAATTCATCGAAAGCACTAGAAATTCTACCTTCATTAAAACGGCTGATTAAATCTGCTTCATCTACAATCCATGTATCAGAAGTCAGGTTTGGCATGTTATATACACCCGTAGCTAAAGCTGGTACTGCCAAAACGGAAGAAATGAATATCGTAACCGCTAGCGACACAACCAGCCTCGCTATATACTTTTTGCAACCCAAAAAGTGGCTGAGGAGCTGTTTCATAGCAATAAACCACCATACGACTTTTCACCAAAAATACTACATAAGTACGGTCAAAGTCTCGTTTTTGGCAAGCTTTTCTATCGAAAATCCCTGACCAATATTAATACTAGTAAGATTTT
>ERZ1740060.1033-NODE-1033-length-10907-cov-22.828695_pt1 | contig 10907 bp, 8 predicted proteins | sample MGYA00581743_ERZ1740060 | MGnify/ENA primary metagenome ERZ1740060 (study PRJEB43018, sample SAMN04849235) | marine metagenome | isolation source: floating plastic debris | place: Pacific Ocean | collected 2008-08-27 | study: EMG produced TPA metagenomics...
AGTGCTGCCAATATTAACGCTCTCTTGGCGGCATGACTTTTTCAGCAAGCCCTATCTAGAGCAAGGCAGCATCGGGAGGAACAGTTTCCCCCAATTTTTGGGGACGGAAGGGGGCCTTATTTTATTCGTGCAAGAGGTCTTTTCTGTTTCTGCCTGTGTCAGGCAGAAACAGAAACTGTTTTGAAAAGACGTTGAGTCTCGGGTGAATTGCTGCGCAATCAACCTCTGAATAAACGAGATCGATTGCGCTATCTACGCAGAAATTCGTTTGCCGTTCCAGCTTTGGCGGGCCAAATGTCGGCTCTTTAGGGAATGATCGGTCAATTGGCTGAGCCGCAGCCATGAAGTTTGAGGCCAATCGTCGAAATGTTTAGCGCTGGTTAATATTTGGCAGTTAGTGATGCGAACAGCTTTCGAACAGATGGTGTCGGCCCGTTTCGGGTCAGGCTGTTCATTTCACCGATGCCCATACCGACAGCAGCTACGCCACCCACTGCTAACGGCATGAGGTCGAGCGCTCTTACAACCGGGTGAGCGATCGCCTGGCAGAGCACCAGTTCATGATTAGTAGCCGCAGGGGAGAGTACAAAAGTTAAGTTGACCATTCCGTTGCGTAGCACCTTGTTATGGGAACGCTACTTTCAGGTCTTAAAGAACCAGTGAGAGTCCCCTAATCTTAACGATGTTTTGGGCAACCCAGACTGCGTAAGTAGAATTCTTCTTCCTACCAGTCAGTTACTTTTTACAGTCTTTCAGAAGCAATAAAATGAAGCGACGTCATTTCCTTTTATATTCATTTCTTTTAGCTGCAGGCTGTACTACAGCAACCAATAGTGGGACTAATCCCCAAGATGATAGTTCTCAGCTGCAGCCCTTATCAAAACTACGATTTGCCGTCACAGATGCCAAGGGATTGGAAGATCTAGAACGGGATTATGAACCCTTTCGGGCGGCTTTAGAAAAAGCTTTAGATTTACCCGTCGAGTTTTTTCCCGTTGAGGATTATTTTGCGGCCGCAGCCGCGCTGCAATCGAATGCTGTTGATTTGGTCTGGGCGGGGCCATCGGAATATGTGGTGATCAAAGCGCGAACGAATGCGGTACCAATTGTGGAGATACCTCGCCCTGAATACTACACCGTGTTGTGGGTGAGAGCCGATAGCGGCATCAAATCCATCGCTGAATTGAAAGGAAAAACCATTGATGTCCGCAAAGACGGGTCTACTGTCAGTCATCTGGGAGCCGTCAAGCTCTTGTTGGATGCGGGCTTAGATCCCCAAACAGATGTCACGCTGATCACGTCGGGTGAATATAGTCTCAAACCCTTGGAAACTGGGGCGGCCGATGCGATGACCCGAGCCCCCTATCGCTATCAAAACGCTTTAGCAGAAGCTGGAGCCTCTGAAAGTGACTACCCAGTGCTTATTCAGGGACAGCAGTTGCCCGGCGATATTTTCATTCTAGGGAGTCATTTTGAAGCCGCTAGGCGAGCCGATATTCAGGCGCGTATGTTGGCCAACCAACAGGATTTCATGGCCGCGATTGCTGCCGTTGAAAGCCTGGGATTCCGATTCCAGGGCTCTAGCTTGGTTGCGGCCGATGACGCTGTTTACGATTTAATTCGCGAAGTTTACACAGCGATTGGCCAAGGCGATTTCATTCAATAGCTAACAATTATTGGGCAAGTACTCTATTGGGCAAGTACTTTGCCATGATTTTTGGGGTCAATCGGCCACTCGAGGAACGACAACATCATCAGTGGCTCTGTTGAAGGACTTGTTGGAAGAGAGATTTATGATGAAGCGACGTCATTTTTTAACGTATTCTCTGCTATTTGCGGTGGGTTGCTCAAACTCTCAATTGACCGATGCGGCAGAGGGAAATCGGTCAGTCAAGCGTCCTGAAAAACTACGATTGGCAGTTACTGACGTGCAAGGATTGGCAACCCTGGAAGCCGATTATGGCCCCTTCCGACAGGTACTGGAAGAAGCTATAGAGTTGCCCGTTGAGTTTTTTCCCGTCGAGAATTATGTCGCGGCTGGTCCAGCCTTGTTGTCTGGCGAAGTTGACCTGGTATTTGCTGGCCCTTCAGAGTATTTAATTTTGCGAGCCCGAGCAGAGGCAGAACCCGTCATTGAGGTCACCCGCCCTGACTACTATTCCGTTATTGCTGTCAGAGCAGATAGCGAGATCCAATCCTTGACTGACCTCAAGGGTAAAGCGATCGCCATGCGGACTGAGGGATCAACGGCTGGCCATATCTGGCCCACGAAGCTGCTGTTAGATGCTGGGCTCAAGGTTGAAGATTTTCAAACCAAAATGCTCGACAATGATGGACTAAATGCGCTCTTGGCGGAAGAAGTTGACGCCTGGACTGCTTCTAACTCGCGCTATGCGCGGTTTGTAGAAGCAGCGGGGGCAACTGATCAGGTGCGGATCATCGTCGAGGGTGCCAGTCTGCCCAACGATATCTTTGTTGCCAGAAGTACGTTGGATCGGTCATTTATTCAAGATCTGCAAAAGCGCATGGTCGATAACCAGACAAAATTGTTAGAGGCGATCGCCTCGACTCCAGCGAATGGAAAATATCAGCAATCAACTTTTATCTCTGCCGCTGATAATCAGTACGATGAGCTGCGCGCTGTGTATCAAGCCATTGGTCAAGCAGCGGTGATCCAATAACCGGCTGAGTCATGTTGAGTCTTATGGGAGGGGAGCAGCACAGTGGCCAACGGTGTCCTTAGAAAATGTCAGTCTTCTCAAGAACTGCCAAGATCGACTGATATGAGTATGTTCTCTGCCCAGCCCAAATTTTTACTGAGTTATGAGTTCTTTGGGATTTATTCAAAAATGGGTCATGCCCCGCAAGCGCATTGCCCACGAAATTGGCAAAGGCTATGTCTTTGCGATTGGCATCGCCATCCTAGGGACTGGCGCTGGGCTGGTGCTCGGTGACTATGCCCAAAATAAGGCCAGAGTGCATGCCACCATTGTCCGCCAGGAAGAGAAACTCCTGAAGGACTGGAAAAGTCAGGTCTTGATTCTGCAAACCCATCCCCAAAGGCTTTTTGCCGTTACTCAAGACTCCATCTGGTTTCAATATGAAACTAGCAAGTTCTCTAACGATCTCGTGTTATTGGAGAATGCGCTAGCTGACGTTGAATCCTTCCTCCAACAACCCCAAAATGCGGCTATCATCGAAAATCATCAGGAGATTTTTGACTTAGCCCAAGGCACGTCAACCACCTTCAAAAATTACGCGACGTTTATTCGAGCGTTGTGGCCCACGATTAATCCTCAGGGAATTGCGGTCTCAGAACAAAGTAGTTCCCCGCAGCGATTGGCTCGAGCGCTCAATAACCAAGAGGCAAAACAATTTCAGGTTGAGTTTGATAATCTGCTGGAAACGCTGGCGCAACTAGAGCAAACTAGTGACCGCTCACGTCAGGAAGCTGAAGCCGCGCTGGCTAATGCTAACCGGCTACGCCTCAACATTATTGTGACCAGTATGCTGCTATCGATTGCGCTTGCCGTGGTGCTGGCAACGCTTACCAGTCGGGCGATCGCGCGACCACTGCAAACGGTGACTGATATTGCCCAGCGCGTTACACAAGATTCCAACTTTGATTTACAAGCACCCATTACCACCGAAAACGAAGTCGGTATCCTGACGCAGTCGCTCAACCAGCTCATCGGTCGAGTTAAAGAACTTCTGGAAGAGCAAGCGGCTCGCACGGTTGAGTTAGAGCAGGCCACCGCCTCTGCTGAGGCCGCCAATCATGCCAAGAGTCAGTTCTTAGCCAACATGAGTCATGAGTTACGGACTCCCCTCAACGGCATCTTAGGCTACGCCCAAATCTTGAGTCAGTCTCAAGCAGTGCAAGGGCGCGATCGCAAAGGGATTGAGGTGATTCACCAGTCGGGTTCTCACCTGTTGGCCCTGATCAACGATGTGCTGGATATCTCAAAAATTGAAGCCGGCAAACTCGAGCTGCATCCTAAGGAGGTGCAATTATCGGCCCTGTTGGAAGGCACCGTGGAAATCTGCCGCATCAAGGCTGAGCAAAAAGCCATTGCCTTTGCTTATGACAGTACCCCTCAGCTACCCACCTGCGTTCTGGTGGATGACAAGCGTCTGCGCCAAGTGCTGTTGAACCTATTGGGCAATGCCATCAAGTTCACTGACCAGGGGCAAGTGAGCCTCATCATTGCAGTTCTGAATCCTGACCGGGTCGCCGCTCACCCTGAGAGCAATTCCGGGGACAGGCTGGTCCAGCTGCGCTTCATCATTCAGGATACGGGCGTCGGCATGTCCCCCGAGCAACGGGAGAAAATTTTCTTGCCCTTTGAGCAGGTGGGTGATGTCGAGCGTCGTTCGGAAGGGACAGGACTCGGGCTGGCGATCACGCAAAAACTCTTGAAGGCGATGGACAGTACGCTCACTGTGACCAGTGAACCGGGTCAGGGGAGTACATTCGAATTTGAGCTAACCTTGCCCATTGCGCAGCGATCCCTTCTGGTCGACGCGCAGCGGTCTATCGTGGGCTATCAGGGAGACCCCCGCACCCTTTTAGTCATTGATGACAGTGAGCAAAATCGGGCTGTTTTGCTGAATCTACTTGAGCCCCTGGGCTTTCAGCTGGCCGTCGCAGAGGACGGGCACAGTGGCTTGGCACAGGCTCAAAACTGTCGTCCGGATCTGATTATTACGGATATTAAATTGCCTGATATTGATGGGATCGCGGTAATTGAGCAGTTGCGTCAGCAAGCTGACTGTCAAGACACCCCGATTATTGCGTCCTCAGCGAACGTCTTTGCCGCAACCTGTCAAGATTGCGAAACCGCCGGGGCTGCTGCCTTTTTGCCGAAGCCCATTGACGTTGCCGACTTGTGCAATACCTTGGCAAGGCTGCTGAACTTGGAGTGGCAATATGCGTCTGACCCGACTGTCGCTGACCCTAGCGACGCTCAGGCGACCGCTAGCCGCAGCCCAAAAGTCACACCGACAACACCATTGGTCGCACCGACACCAGCAGTGATAGAGCGGCTGTATGACCTGGCGATGCGCGGCCATATGAAGGGCATTCTAAAAGAGGCGGAACTGCTGCGACAAGACAGTACGTTGGTTCCCTTTGCGGACCGCATTCAGGCGATCGCGCAATCATTTCGTGAACAGGAATTGCTAGCACTCATTTCTCAATATAAGGGCTCTTAAACCCATGTCTCTTGCTGAATCCATCCACTCAAATCCGTCTCCCCCTGTTGAAGCTGGGGCTGGCAACGTTTTAGTGGTGGATGATACCCCCGCAAATCTGAGTGTCCTGTTTGATCTATTGGATGACGCTGGCTTTCAAGTGCTCGTTGCTCAAGATGGGTTGAGTGCTTTGCAAAAGGTAGAATATGCCCCACCCGATTTGATTTTGCTGGATGTCATGATGCCAGGAATTGATGGGTTTGAAACCTGTCGTCGCCTCAAAGCCAATCCAGAAACCCAAGATATTCCAGTCTTATTTATTACCGCCCTATCAGAGGCAGAATATAAAGTACGCGGCTTTGAATTGGGGGCAGTTGATTACATTACCAAGCCTTTTCAAAAAGAAGAAGTCATTGCCCGTGTAAAAACTCACATTAAACTGTCACGTCTCACGCAAACATTAGAAGACCAGGTCGCTCATCGAACCCAAGCACTGTCTCAATCTTTAGATGATTTGCACCAAATGCAGGTGCAACTGGTGCAGAGCGAAAAAATGTCCAGTCTGGGGCAATTAGTCGCTGGCGTCGCCCATGAAATCAACAATCCCATCAACTTCATTCATGGCAACTTATCCCACGTCAAAAATTATGTTCAAGATGTCTTGGATTTCGTAGAACTCTATCAGACTCACTATTCTGAGCCGGTGGCAGATATTCAAGCAGCAGCTGAAGAGATCGACTTGGAATTTCTACAAGAAGATTTGGCCAAAATTATCGATTCCATGCAGCTAGGAACTGATCGTATTTGTCAAATCGTGTTGTCGCTGCGTAATTTTTCTCGCGTCGATCAATCTGAATTCAAGCCGGTAGATATCCATGAGGGTATCAGTAGTACCTTAATGATTCTGCAGCACCGTTTGAAGGCAAGTCCCGAATATCCTGAGATCAAGGTAATCAAAGATTATGGTGAATTACCGCTGGTTGAATGCTATCCTGGCCCCCTCAACCAGGTATTCATGAATATTCTGGCAAATGCTATCGATGCTTTAGATGAATGGAATACCCGACGGACACCAGCAGAAATCAAAGCAAATCCTAGTCAGCTGACGATTCGTACCTCTGTTTTAGATAATCAGTGGATTCAAATCGCCATTGCCGACAATGGTTTAGGCATGCCTGAAGCAGTCAGACAACAAATTTTCCAACCTTTCTTCACGACTAAACCGATTGGGAAAGGTACTGGCATGGGGTTGTCGATTAGTCATCAAATTATTGTTGAAAAACATGGTGGCAAACTAGAGTGCTGCTCACAGTCTGGTCAGGGGACAGAATTTCTGATTCAGATTCCACTGCGTTAGCAGGAGCCAAGTGCCATGGTGGCTGTAAGCATGGTCAAATCGCCTTACATTTTTTGAAATCACGCCTTCAGTTTCTGCCTTAGTCAACTTTAGGCGCAGGTAATTCTTGCCCATTTTGGAACAGCGTGGCGCTTTCCACGGTGTCATCAGGAGCAGTGTTGAAGACAATTCGAAACTCTAGGACGCGGGCAAAAAATTCGCTCTCCGATGCGGCATACAGTGGAATTTTCGGCTGTCCGGTGCCTTGCAGGTAGAGTTGCCCCGACTCAACGGTTGTGATGACCTGAAATTCGGGGGTTACCTGGTAGGTGCCAACGTAGCGCTCTAAGACTTCAGGGGGCAGGGTCACGGCCTCTTCGTTTGCTGGCAGTGAGGCGGGCTGACCCTGGAGGATAGCGAGCAGCCCCTCGGCCATAATGGGGGGATTGGCGTTTTCGACATTGCTGAGTACGGCAATGGTGAGGCCTTGATCAGGCAGGCTGCCCAGGTAGCTAACAAAGCCGTTGATCCCGCCGCCGTGGGCAATAAAGCCTTGCTTGCCTAGCATGAGGCCATAGCCATAGGACGCGTCGGGAGTGGCGGCATCTAAAGCCACATGCGGGTGCTGCATCGCGGCAATGGCGGCATCACTGAGGATGCCGGATGAACGATTATCTGCATTTACCAAAAACTGATGCCAACGCACCAAATCATCCACGGTGGAATACAGCGCCCCTGCCCCAGCGGGCACCACCATATTGATGTATGCCGCCTGTTGATAGTCTTCGCCGGTGAACTGGTAGCCGTGCGCCAAATGGTTAATCACGGCCAGTGGCTGTTCATAGCCGGTGTTTTCCAATCCCAGTGGCTGTAGTAACTGCGTCTGCAAATAGTCGGCATAGGTTTGACCTGAGACGGTTTCGATGATTTGCGTCAGCAGCACATAGCCCGAATTGCTGTAGCGATGCTGCTCCCCCGGCTCAAACTCCAGCGGCAAGTCTTGAAAGCGGACCATCAACTCCGCGAGGGTGGTGGGCTGCTGCATCCATTCCAGATAGTCAGGAAAGCTGGTCAAGTTAGGGATGCCAGCGGTATGGGTGAGCAGGTGGTGAATCGTGAGGCGATCGCCTTGGGGATAGTCGGGCAAATAGGTAGAAATGGGCGCCTGCACGTCTAACTGCCCTCGATCCTGCAGTTGCAGAATGGCGGCGGCGGTGAATTGTTTCGTGATGGAGCCAATGCGGAATTTCGTCTGGGACGTATTCGGCACCTGATGTTCCAGGCTGGCCATGCCGTAGCTCTGGGCAAATACCGTTTCGCCATTCTGCATGACGATCGCGGTGCCCATGAATCGGCCAGTCTCGTAGTGAGCTTGCAAATAGGCCGCCATCTCGGCAGTCAAGGAAGCATTCGTGGCAACCGGGGTGCTGGCAGCAGGAGACATGATGAATTGCTCAGACAGGGTGGTTAGTCGGGTCGGCTTTTGTTGGGCGATCGCGTTCACCGATGGGTCTTTAGATGGTTGATTGGGGGGAATGGCCGCGATCGCGATGGGCGGTACAATCACCTCTACCAAAGTGGCAGCAAGCACCATCGCTAGATATTTGAAGATCGTCATTTATTTTTATTGGAAGATGATAAGGAAGTTCTGACACTGATTCTCTGAAACAAGACGATAAATCTGCCCCCCTTGCCCCTCTGCTCCCCAGCGTTGCCCCAATTGTGTTGGCAGTCCGATCAGGGAGAATGGACAGGGCAGAGGCTATTTTATGGAGCGACGCCAGAGGCCGGTGGCGATGACTTGAGCAAAGGCATAGAGCGACGTCAAAAACCAAAGGACAAAGGCATAGAGAAACCAAATTAAAGCGTAGGTATTAGTGGCAATCGCGCGATTATATTGCTGCAAATACTCCAACATTTGTGCCGGGGTTTGAATATCGTCAACGGTGGCGGGATAGCCAAACGTGTCAAGATTTCTGTTCAAGAAAAAAACGGTGGTACCGGCAGTAACGATAAAGACTGACAGCAATATTAAGTTCAGCTGAAACCATTGCAACTCCTGCTTGATTACGTTGGCCTCTTGATTAAAGCGGCGGCGCGACAGCAACAAAACGCCCACCAATCCAATCAAAATCACCGGCACAAGCAAGACGGGATTAAGAGTATTTAATCTGGAAATGAATTGAACCATGATGGCAAAATAGAAAGAATAGTCAGAGATAGTCAGACGAGCGTTGCTTTGTTGGTTTTCGCCGATGCTCTTTTCTTGAGCCACCAAGCCAGGCGAGGCTCAGGCTGATAGTTTTTTACTTTGGGTTTGCCCTCAGCTCTTTCGATGTTTAATTCATTCAGGTTGGCAACTACTGACCAAATCGTGCCAAATTTTTCCGACTTCAAATCCAAACAAATTGAACTATCAGACAAAATAGTTTTAGCTTTGCTTAAATCCATCTGCGAGGTTGATTCCAGACAGTCATACAGTCTTCGGTAGCGCTCTTGGGGCTTGCACCAGGCAATACCTCCTTGATCAAAAGGTGCCATTGTTGCCGTCTCAAACTGATTGGTGATGCAGATGAAGTGCTCGCTAGCGGGGGGATACCTAACAGTGCTGCTTTGCGGTGCCGTTTCTACCACGGCGATATTGCCCGTTGCGTCGGCAATTAAGAAATTATTGGCGGAGGCTACTTTGGCATTTTGAATAACTGCGATCGCCTCATCAACGGTTTTACACGTCTCTAGCACCTTTCTAATCACAAGGTGAAACGTGACGCCTGGTTGAATCATGGTGCCATTGACGAACGATAGGGCGATCGCCAGTCCTCGTTCATTAATGCCATCGCACCGGCCAATAAAGACATCGGACTGGCTGATGTAGGCAAACTTTTGGGCGGGTGCGATCAGGCAGCTTTCGGTCAGCTTTTTGAACTCAAAGAGCATGTCATAATTACGACCAAAAATCACGGAATCCTGATTTCGATAGGCGAATACGCTACATTTGCCCGTAGTATCAAACACGCCTAAGCCAGAGACAAAAGCGCCCAAACGGGCTTCGTCTACTTGCCAGCCTTTGGCAAACCCCTGAAATTCTGGAATCAAATCAGGATAGAACTTTTGAACTTCTTGATAGCATTGAGTCCCAAACTCAATGTTTTCTTCCGGGATGGCAGGAAATTGAATATTTTTCTGGAATAGTAGGCTGCCGTACTTGAAGCCCATGTCATAAAAACTGCCGTAGAGTCTGGGATGGTACATTTTGATTGATGTCTGAGTCCCCTAATTTGAAAGCTTTTCCGAGGGCAAAACCGTGCTGCTAGCCCATCACGTTTCATAGAATGCCAGTGAATAGTTATTACGTGACACCTACGGCTAGGTGATATCACCTCACCCAGTTGGGTGAAGCCCGGTTGTCCGAACCGGGCCAACGCTACAGTCTCACTGCCGTTCATCCCCCTTGGGCTACCCACCCTGCCCCTGCATCTATGAACCGGAAACCCCAGTCATCCTGCCGCAGGGCAGCTTTGCATCGCGAATCCTGATCAATAATGTTGAATCCGATCGCCTCAAGATTTAGGAATCAAGGGGCGATCGGATTCAACGTTATCAGTGCTATGTGTCTTAATCACAATGCAAAAAAATCACAATGCAAAAAAGATGCTTAGATCCCCGGTTTCTGTCGAAATATCGCTCACCTCAAGGCTGTGACTAAGAAACCAGAGATCTGGAACCGTTTCAGCCACTTAGGCTTGTAGGGTAAAGCTCTCGGCATCGAGCGTGGGTGCACCTTCAATGGTGGCAATCTGAGCACCATTGCCAAAGCCCTCTTCACTACCATTGGGGTTGTAGTACAGTGCCCCAGTAGTCGCGCCGTAGATGATTTTGGCTGTGCTCAGCGCCGCCTCTTCGGCACTGTTAACCACCGCAAATTCGTCAGCGGCCAGGGTGCCATCACCCATGTTGGTCAAAGCTGCGAAGAGACTCATGTCCAGTAAGATGCTGTCTTCGGCACCAAAGTTTTGAATTGAGTTAGTGCCTTGTGCTCCCGGAGCGAGATCGACGTCAAAGCCAAAGAAGTCGGCCCCATCCCCGCCAATGAGGATGTTGTTACCCCCGCCCCCAATCAGCAAGTCGGCACCCCCGCCGCCGATGAGGATATCATCGCCAGCGCCGCCAATGAGAATGTCATCGCCATCGCCACCGTCCGCCACAATCGGCGTGGCGGTGCCGCTGGCATTGAGGAAATCGTTGCCGTCTCCCCCGGAAAACACGACTGATTCTACTGTGCTGCCAGTCAGATCGCCCACGGTGAAGGAGTCATCGCCCCCTTGACCATTGATTTCAAACTGCTCGATTTCCTCATTCGTTAGGGTGAAGAGTCCCA
>ERZ1740060.1034-NODE-1034-length-10907-cov-3.179230_pt1 | contig 10907 bp, 9 predicted proteins | sample MGYA00581743_ERZ1740060 | MGnify/ENA primary metagenome ERZ1740060 (study PRJEB43018, sample SAMN04849235) | marine metagenome | isolation source: floating plastic debris | place: Pacific Ocean | collected 2008-08-27 | study: EMG produced TPA metagenomics...
TTCTGTTTCTTGTTCGTTTTGTGATTCTAATTGATTTTTATAAATATCAAGTGGAGTAAGATTCGGGTTTTGAACTAATATCTCACCTGAAGTCAGTTCTTCAAGTAAATCTTCTGGGGTATTCGGATTTTTGATAATTAATTCTTGGATGGTCGAACTATCACTGTGAGCAACTTGTCTGAGTATACTTACCGGAACGTTAGGATTTTCAAGAACATCTAGAATTACATCTGTACGGTTTTCAATAAGGAATTCTAAGATAGATTTTGGTGTTAAAGGATTTTTAGCGATTCTTCGGTCAATTTTCTCCCCAGCAAACCATCCAATATGAGAGACTTGACAAGTAAGCAATTTTTGTAAATATTCAATACGCTGTTCTTCTGAAGTTTGAGAATTAAAAGCTACAGCCATTCGCATATCCCAATCTTCTAAATATTCACTTTCATCATTGGGAGTTGTTTTGTGTTGTTCCCACAATCTTTCTCGTAAATTAGCAGGTACTGATGGGTTACTCAATAATGCTGCTACGATTTCTTGATTATTGCGATCGCGATTATATTGAGTAGTCAATAAAAACATCAAACCATCCAAAGTTTCGAGATTTTTCGCTAACTCTGGGTTATCAAATGAAGGTCTTCTCAGGTTAGAACGTGTTTGAACTGTATTCCTTCCTTCCCACTCATCATGAGGTTCTTGATTCGCTAGATATTTGAGTGTTTCTCTTTCCGATTCGTTAAGGGAATTTACTAAATCGTCCCACTCTTCCATAGTTGAATCAGCAGAAAATAGTCGACGTCCCCAAAAAATCATCTCAGGTGACTGACCTTTATGAATAAATGTTATAATCTGCTTAAATAAAAATGGTGTGATGTCTGGAGCTAATTCACACAATAATTCTTCTGCTCCATTTAATTTATAAGATTTATTTGCAAGCTGTTCCAAAACAATGATGGGGGTTTGTGGATTGCTTGCAATTTTAACTTTGATATGAACCTTTGAATTTACAGATAACTCCTGTAACAGCGAAATCCTTAATTCTTCAGGTGTTTTTGGATTTTCGGCTATAGCAAATTTTAAATTAGAAGTGGGATACTGTGTTAAATACTCTAAAATTTCTGCTGAAACTTGAGGATGTTTAGCAATATCAGTCAAAAAATCTGTTTCATACCCAAGAAAGGTTTCTAAATCTTCGATTACTGGTGAAGATTCTTGTCTATCAATTGCTTTCGCTGTCAATTCTTCTATATCAACATTACTCGCTAATTCAGCTAAAATCCAAGTCGGAGTATTCTCTTGTTCCAATAATAAATTTAAATAGTGATGCTCCCAAGGTTTATCTGTTAATGCTTCCCGAAAAAATCTCTCTTATATACTATCTTGTATTTTTTCGCGCTTTTGAATCTCATATTTACAGCTAGAAAACAATTGATGTAGTATTTCTTCAGTAATATTCGGATGTTCTACAACAGCACTTTGAATTTCCTTATCCGATTCTTCCACTAAAACACCCAAAACCCTAGCACTACTATTCGGATTCTTCCCAACACCCAACCGAATCTTAAATAACTCATCCGCTGCCAATTTCATCAAAACATCTTCCGGAGCAAAAGGATTTTGAGCAACGGTCAACCTTATCCAACTCCAACGACTTCCCCCTAATTCCCTCAATCGTTCCCCATCAGCATCCCAATCATTAGCCACATCACGCTGACTCTTCACCAACTCCACAACTTCCGAAGGACAATTATCATTAGCTTCCACCGTCAAACGTACCGCTAATTCCAAATCCCCCGCTAATAATTCCAACAACGAAACCGGAGTTTCCAAAGATTCCGCAACTATCAAACGTGCTTCTAATTTATCCGACTGCGATAACCTTTCCAATATTTGCAACCGATACCGTAATGGCATATATTCGTTTTGCAATCCTTGAATTAACCTTCTCTCGGGAACCCATTCACTTACAAAACAAGGAGCTACGGGAGCAAATTGCATCAACTCTACCGCTAACCTGTCATTTTGTCCCAAATCCAAATTCTGCAAAAGTTCTGCAACAGTTTCTTGATAATCACCTATAATTTCTCCCGCAAAATTAACGTGTAATCTCGCAACTTCCACAACTGTGGAACAATCGCTATTAACTAAAATCTCTAAAAGACTCAGAGGAGTTTCAATAAAAGATGCAACAGCAATCTGTATTTCCTCTGATTCCGTCAGTAATTCTCGTGGTGTTTCTAAATATCTTTGTAAATCGGATGCACTAATCCTGGGAAGTGACTGCATAATTTATAGCTCTATTTCTTATTATCTCTTATAGTACTAAAGTACTACTTACTTAATGGTAGCTGAAGTTATTGTTCCCCAAATGAAGAGAGATATTAGATAAATACTATTTTTAGCATAGATAAATTTGATTATCGGGTGTTGGGTTGCACTTTGTTTACCCAACCTACAAATACTATAATTTATGAGCGCTAAAGCGCAACTACTAACCTTATTATCTCCAAAAAAAAGAATAAAGACGGAGCATATTAAACCCCGTCTCTAAACAATTAAAATATGAATTTAGATAAAATATTATTTAGGCAAACTGCCTACTTGTGACTTATTAATGTGTCCGTAAACCATTCGAGAAACTTGTTTTATAAATGATTTAGCACGTCTATCGCGGAAAGGTCTGCTTACAATAATACCTGCTAAATAACGCTTACCATTTGGCATTGTCACAATACCTGTATCACCAAGAACAATTCCTAAAGTTCCTGTTTTATTAGCAAATTTTGCATTTTTATTAATACCAGATCCTAAATAAGCTTTATTCCTGACACGATGCATTATATCTAATACTTATTCACGACTGCAACTACTCAATATCAAATTATTAGAAATCATAGCTCCTACTCTGGCTAAATCTTTGGGACTAGTTGTATTAGTTCCTTTAAAATCACCAAGTAAATTGCGAATCACAGTATTTTGCAATCCCCAATTACGAAAACGCTGATTTAATCTAGCTTTACCACCTAAACGGTCAATAACCATATTCGTCGCGGTATTATCGCTGATGGTCATCATTTTAGTCACGGTTTCTAACAGACCAAATTTAGTACCGGGACGTTTATAACGCATTGTTCCGGAACCTCCGGTCATCAAATCGCGACGCATTACTACGGTTTCATTTAGCTTAACTCTACCTGCATCTACTTCTTCAAATAAAGCAACTAAAAGCGGAAGTTTAATTGTAGAAGCTGCGGGAAATGCTTTTTCTCCGTTGATGTCTAAATAATCTCCAGTCTCTAAATCCAAGAAAAACATTCCTGGGTCTAAATAACTGTAGCGAGACATCAAACTTTTAACTTGGGAATAAAGTTGTGGAATTTGACTTCCTAATGGAACAACTCCAGCGAATGAGGAAGCATTAGGAAAAGGTACGGGAATCTTTTCTTCACCAGAATTATTATTAAAATTAGAAACAGTACGCTCTATAGATGAAAAATTAACTATCCAGTGGGAAGAAGTATCTCCTTTAACTAATAATTTTTCGGGAGAAACTGTATAACCTGGCGCTAATTCTACTACTAATCTAGTTGTTTTATCGTTAACTTTACCAACTCGAATTTCTTTTACAGAAGAACTATATTGTTTACGAATAGTATTACCTTTTAATTGCGTACCTGGTAAATCAATAACAAGTCGCGTGGGATTATTAATTAAAAATGCTCTGGGTTGAACTCCCGAATCTGTAGTTAAATTCAGTTGATTCCGCGTCGGATTAAAATGCCATGATTGAAAATTAGCCGCGTTTAATGGAGAGGATAACAGTAGAATACTGCTAGCAGCACTAAGAAATAATAGGGGTAGTCTCATGTGTATGATTTGCGAAAAACCGTCTTAATTTACTTGAATAAAATTTTCACTCATTGTATATATTCTCCGGAAAATAAATAACAGTATTTTCCGAAGAATAAATTTGATTTATAATCTATGAGTTTGAGATTATTTTGAGAGACGCTTAGATAAAAAGAATGGTTCCAATGTTATTTTCAACTGATATTAAAATCTAATTTTATGGCTTATCCGGATTTAGTATCCTAAAAAAATTATAAAAAAAGGGAATAAGGAAGAGGGAACAGGGAATAAAAAATAATCTTTAATTTTAATCTTATTTGAAAAATCTGTATTTCTTTATATAGTAAGTATTTGAGAAATTTTAATCATACTTTTAGGATACTAGATACAGAATAACGGTTTTTATTTCTATTAGTAAATTCTAGCTAAGTTATATCAATGAATTCGGGTCTTTCATATACTTCAATTTAACGGCTTCACTATAACCATAAACTGCTGTTGGTGCTTGTTTTTTAATAGCTGATAACACCAATTCCACATCTAGAGTGGGAATAGAGCGAAGTTGTAAACAGCGACCATTATCAAGATGAATATTAACAATATTTTCAGTAGAAGCTTTAATTCCGTTAACTTTATGGTTGAGTCCTACTGGATAAACCCAAACAATATTTTCGGGAGAATCTTTAATAGTTTTATAAATTTCAGATGAAGTAATACGAGAATGTTTAATAGCCAAACATCCAGCAATCAAAGTTGATATAGCGAAAGCACTTCCGATACCTACAGTGGAAGAGCTTGGTCTTTTCTGATTTAATCCAACTACAGCAAATATAAGGGTTCCGGTTAAACAACCTATCGCGAAATATGATGAAGCGTTTCTAATACGACGCAAGCAATCGCCAATAATTTCTAAATTATTATCTTCAGCCATTTTAATAAATTTTAAATTATTAATTTGATTTACAGTTGATATAAAAACATGTATAAGAACATATTTTACCGTTCTCAAACTATGATTTAAATAAATATTTAGTTGAAAATCTAAAGTGGTAGCAAAGATTTGATGTATTGTGACTTGGGTCTCAGAGTAAGTCCTAATATATAAATTAATTGAAGCAATTTAATCTAACCGCATTTACCAAAAAAACTATGAATATTCTCCCTAACTATATAAATAATAAATGGCAAAAATCCGCTGCAACAGAACACCTTGATGTTATTAATCCAGCGACAGCAGAATTACTCGCAAAAGTTCCTCTATCACCAAAATCAGAAGTAAACGAAGCTGCTGAATCTGCTGTGAAAGCTTTCAAATCCTGGAGACGTACTCCTGCTTCACAGAGAGTACAATTTTTATTCTTACTCAAATATTTATTAGAAGAACAATTAGAAGATATTGCTCGTACAATTACCTTGGAATGCGGAAAAACCTTAGTTGAATCAAGGATTGAAATGCGTCGTGCTATAGAAAATGTCGAAATAGCTTGCGGTATTCCCATGATGTTGGGGGGAAATAGCTTTGAAGATGTCGCAGATGGAATTGATGGAATGATGATTCGTCAACCTTTGGGTGTATGTGCTGCGATTTGTTCGTTCAGTTTTCCGGGGATGATTCCTTTTTGGTTTTTACCGTATGCTCTAGCTTGCGGAAATACCTATATTGTCAAACCTTCAGAAAAGGTACCGTTAACGATGCAGAAGGTTTTCCAGCTACTAGAACAAACTGGTTTACCTGAAGGTGTTGTCAATTTGGTTAATGGTTCCAAAGAAACTGTAGATGCAATAGTAGAACATCCCCAAATTAAAGCAATCAGTTTTGTTGGTTCGACACCAGTAGCTAAATATATTTATAGCTGGGGTGCTGCAAATAGTAAAAGAATGCAGTGTCATGGTGGTGCAAAAAATCCAATTGTGATTTTACCGGATGCAGATATAGTTAATACTACCCGCATCGCTGCTGATAGTGCTTTCGGTTGTGCTGGACAAAGCTGTCTCGCTGCTTCCATAGCAATAACTGTAGGGGAAGCAAAAGATACTTTTACTCAAGGAATCTTAGAAGCTGCAAATAAGCGAGTTGTAGGTAACGGGTTAGACGATGGGGTTGAAATGGGACCGGTAATTAATGCTGGAAATAAAACCAAAATTGAAGGATTGATTGAAAAAGGAGTGTCGTCGGGAGCAAAGTTATTAGTAGACGGTAGAAATCCGTTAATACCTGATTACTCACGGGGTAATTTTATTCGTCCTACAATTTTAGAAGACGTAAATCCTTTAAGTGAAATTGCCAATACAGAAATATTCGGGCCAGTATTGAGTTTAATACACGTAAATAATATTGATGAAGCGATTTCTTTGGTAAATAACAGTCCATTCGGAAAAATGGCTTGTTTATTTACCGCATCGGTCGCAGCAGCGCGTAAATTTAGATACGAAGCAGAAACCGGAAGCATTGGTATAAACATTGCACCTACAGTATCAACACCACTCTTACCCTTCAGCAGTTGCAAAAAAAGCTTCTTCGGAGATTTATATGGACAAGGAAACCAAGCAGTAGAATTTTTTACTCAAACCAAAACAGTCATCAGTCAACAGTTATCAGTGAACAGTTAACAATTTCTCCTTTTCTCCCAAGAAATTTTTTACCAATTGGCACACAAACAGTGTAATATCCGTCACGGTAAGTTAGTTATGAACAAATCATAATTATTTATAGGTAGTGAAGGAGTCCAAAATGAAAGTAGCTCTTATTGGTAAAACTTTAGTTGCATCTCTAGGTTTATTAGCTTTTTTTGCACCTCAACGTGCTGATGCTCAAATCGTTCCAAATATAGTTCCAGAACCTTGGGTATCTGTAGGTGCTAAAGATGGTGACGTTACTTATGCTGTTGGTGCGAAATTTGCTGGTTATGGTGCTGAATTGGGAGAAGGAGAAGACGGTGCTGTTGGTGTAGATGTACTGCAATTCCTTCCTCTACCTGCTGTTTCTCCTTATGTTGGAGTAGGTTACTACACTGAAGGTAAAGGTGTAGCTGTTTCTGGTGGTGTACAAGTTAATCCTACTAAAAACTTAATGGTTGGTGCTGGTTATAATACACGTCGTGGTATTAACGGACAGTTAGGAATTAAGTTCTAATTTTTTTGAAAATATATCTTATATAATCATCTATTATTCGACATCGTTGACTTTAAGTTAGCGGTGTCGATTTTTTTTGGATTACTATTATCTTAGATAGTAGGATAATTTAATTATCATATTAGTAATTCAATGGCTAAAGATGTTTTTCATTATGCAGTTAGGAGAGGTTTAGAAACAGAGGGGTGGCTAATTACAGATGACCCACTGAGGATTAAAACTGGTGGTGCTGAGATGGAAATTGATTTAGGAGCAGAAAGGATCATAGCAGCAGAACGTGGAGAAGCAAAAATAGCTGTTGAAATCAAAAGCTTTATCGGTACGTCAAATATTTCTGACTTTCATACTGCTGTAGGTCAATTTCTTAATTATCAAGTAGCTTTGGAACAGCGAGAACCAGAGCGTATTTTATATTTAGCAGTTCCAATTGGAGTATATGAAAAATTTTTTCTACTCCCATTTGTACAAACTGTTATCAAACGTTTTCAAATTACATTAATAATTTACGACCCATTTAAAGAGGTAATATTAGAATGGATAAATTAGAAAACTATCGTACTTATATAAAACAATTATTGACTAATTATGTAAGTCTTAGTTCTTCTGATGGTGAGGCAAGAACTGAGTTAATCTTTGATACCGAACGAGACCATTATCAAGTTGTTCATACGGGATGGAAGAATAGAAAACCAATGTACGGATGTGTTTTACATTTAGCTATTAAAGGTGAAAAAATCTGGATACATCACGATGGAACAGAAATCGGAATTGCAGATAAATTGGTAAATTTGGGAGTTCCAAAATCAGATATTGTTTTAGCGTTTCACGAGCCTTTAGTCAGACAATATACGGGTTTTGCAGTTGGTTGATTAGAATATATATATATTATTTTTTCTAAACTATCTCAAATAGATTTTTGATTAAATTGACATCGTTGATTTTTAGTTAGCGGTGTCGATTTTTTAATGATTGTATATTTATAGAGCAAATATGGGAATACTCATTTAAGAATTTATTAATTCAGGGAAATGAAAAAATTAACTTTGATTAGCTATGGATTGATATTCTCACTGTTGGGATGCGTGAGTTATGTTACACCTGAAAGCGCTGCTTTAAATAAAATGCAGGGAATAGCGACATTAGAAATTGCTTATATATTAGAGAAAAATAAATTCACTTCTGATTTTGATGAATTAGGAGTAACTTTTAAACCTGAAGAAAGAAATCATTATTCTTACAAATTTATTTTTATCGAAGAACAAAGGATAGTACAGTTTGCTGCTGTAGCAAAACAATTATTTTTGAAAAGCTATACAGGTGTAACTTATCTTGCAATTGATAAGAATAAAAATTCAGTAGAAGCAAAATATATAATTTGCGAAAGTGACAAACCCACCCAAAAATCACCCGATAAAGTAGAATTGATTGATGAGAAGGTCGAGTGTCCCAATGGTTATTCTCTAATTGAATAAGCAGGTTATATCATGGCTAAGAAAAAGATTTTAGAAGAAGGTAGGGATTATACTTTTCGTTCTTATTTTGAATTAGCTTACGAACCAGATGAGATTTTAGCAGAATTTGACTACAAGCTAATTATAAAAGAATTATCTTTACCTAAAACCAATACGGAATTACAAAGAACAGCAGAATTAAAACAAAGAATTAGAGAGATTTTACCTTTTATCAGTTTGAGTAATGAAACTGCTAGGAGAGAAACTTTAGTATCTCCTTTATTATTGGAAGTGATTCGTTACTGTGAATGTAAAATGCGGATTGAATATCCGTTACGAGTAAGTAATATATTAAAAGGTAATTTAGATTATTTACTGCAATTAAAAAATCAATTTTTAGTAATTGAAGCGAAAAACGATGATTTAACGAGAGGTTTTACTCAATTAGCTGTGGAATTAATCTCTATTTCTCAGGTTGAAGAACAAGATATTTATTATGGTGCAGTAACGATTGGTGATGTCTGGAGATTTGGAAAATTAGATAGAATTCAACAGGTAATTACTCAAGATATTAATTTGTTTAAAGTCCCCGATGATTTGGATGATTTAGCAAAGGTGATTGTGGGGATTTTGCAGGGAGTTGAAGTTTAAAACCACCTGGGAATCAATTCCCAGGCTAATAGCGAAAGTCCACTTCAGTGGACTTGGTTTTATACGAATCATTAATTTAGTCATCTTGAGATGACTTTAGCTATTAGCCGTATTATTTGAATCCAAGGTGGGTATGGTTATTTTACACAGATGTAGGTAGAATTATTCCTCAATCGCTCCCAATGATTGAAGCGAGTTTCTTTGTTCTGGAGTTAAGCCAATAGCATCAGTGATATTCATATTTGCATAGGGTTTATTGCTCAGGGTTTTGATACATTCCCCGGTTTTGACATTCCAGATTTTGATTGTTTCGTCGCAGCTACCACTAACTAAGAGTTTATCATCTGGGGTGAAAGCGACGGATACAACTCTATTTGTATGACCTGTTAGGGTTTGAATGCATTTACCTGAACGAATATCCCATATTTGGATTGTTTGTTTATGATTACCAGCAGCAATTAAGGAACCTTCGGAATTAAACTTGACTGATGTGATTCCACAGTGATGGTCTTTTAATTGCAATGTTTTTAAGCATTCTCCTGTGTGGATATTCCATAATTTTATCGTTCCGTCTTGACTACCACTTGCTAGAGTTACTCCGTCGGGTGATATTACAACAGAGGATACAGCACCATTATGCTCTGTTAGGGTTCTGACGCATTTGTCTGAGTTAATATCCCAAAATTTTACAGTCCAGTCGCTACTTCCACTAACTATGATTTTATTATCGAGAGTAATAATAGCTGAGTTTATGAAATAAATGTTTCCCTCAAAGGTTTTCAGACACTTACCGCTATTTGTATCCCATAATTTTATAGTTCCATCATGACTGGTACTAGCAAGAGTTAAACCATCAGCGCTAAAAACCACATCTGATACTGGATGATGATGTGCTTCTAAGGTTTTGAGACACTTTCCGGTGATAAAATTCCAAATTTTAATAGTGCGATCGCCACCACTACTAGCTAAGATTTTACCGTCAGAACTTATGGTTACTTCACTAACCCATCTATCATGTCCTCTTAGAGTTTTGAAGCAATTTCCGGTATTAATATCCCAATATTTTATTGTTTGATTATTATTACCGCTGATAATAGTTTTACCGTCAGGACTAACAGTTACAGATACAACCCAATGACTGCATCCCTGTAAAGTTTTTAAGCATTTTCCTGTCTTAGTATAACAAAGTATGATAGTATGGTAATCGCTACAGCTAGCAATTACTGTATCCTTTGAATTAAGAGCTATTTTTCTAACTCTGGAATTATGCCCTGTTATTGTTTGTAAGCATTCTCTATCATTAACAGACCAAATTCTTATAGTAGAATCTGTGCTTCCACTAAAAATAGTTTTATCATCTTTACCAAAAGCTAGAGAACGTATTGTATGACTATGACCAATTAAGTTTTTGATACATTCTCCCGTATCTAAATTCCAAAGCTTTATAGTTTTATCTTTGCTTCCACTAGCTAAGATTTGGCTGTCATGGCTAAATGCAATCGAAAGAATACTATCCTCATGTTTACTTAACGTTTTCAGACAATTTCCGGTAGAAATATCCCAAATTTTTAAAGAAGAATCCGAACTACCGCTGACTAGGATTTTATCGTTGGGAGAAATTTTGACTCTCCATATTAGACTTGTATGTCCTTGTAAGGTATTTATGCATTTTCCCGTACTAACATCCCAAAGTTTTATTGTTAAGTCATCACTACTGCTTGCAAGAATAGTACCGCTGTGATTAAAAGATATTTGCCGTGCTTTGTCTGTATGTCCCCTTAAAGTTCTTAAATGTTCTCCAGTTTTAAAATCCCATAATTTGATAG
>ERZ1740060.1035-NODE-1035-length-10904-cov-21.791225_pt1 | contig 10904 bp, 10 predicted proteins | sample MGYA00581743_ERZ1740060 | MGnify/ENA primary metagenome ERZ1740060 (study PRJEB43018, sample SAMN04849235) | marine metagenome | isolation source: floating plastic debris | place: Pacific Ocean | collected 2008-08-27 | study: EMG produced TPA metagenomics...
GTGGCGAGAAGATCAGCCCGCTGGAGGTTGATGAGATCCTGATGGATCACCCGGCGGTCGCGCAATGTGTGACCTTTGCGCTGCCGCACCCGAAACTGGGTGAAGAGGTGGCAGCCGCCGTTGTTCTACGCGACGGACAGGACGCAACGGAGAAAGACATTCGTGCGTTTGCCGCAGAGCGTGTTGCTGACTTCAAAGTACCGCGTAAGGTTCTGATTTTGGACGAAATCCCGAAAGGGGCGACCGGTAAGATGCAGCGGATCGGCATGGCCGAAAAGCTGGGTTTGGTGCAGGCGGCGTAAGGACTTCGGCATGAAAATCTGTGTCTTCGGCGCCGGGGCAATCGGCGGCTATATGGGCGTGAAACTGGCCGATGCGGGCGCGGATGTATCGCTTGTCGCGCGCGGCCCGCATCTGGCGGCGATGCAAGCCAATGGGTTGCGGCTGATCGAGGAGAGCGGAGAGACCAATGTGCAGGTGACGGCGTCGGATGATCCGTCTGAGCTGGGTCCGCAGGATTATGTCATCGTCACGCTGAAGGCCCATTCGGTGCCGCCTGTTGTTGACAAGATGCAGCCGCTGATTGGGCCAAACACGACGATTGTGAGCGGCGTGAACGGGGTGCCGTGGTGGTATTTCCACAAACTGGGCGGGGACCTGGAGGGGACGCGCTTGGCCTCGGTTGATCCGGGCGATGCACAGTGGACCGGTTTTGGCCCGGACAACGTGTTGGGCTGCGTGGTCTACCCGGCCGCGGAGGTGATTGAGCCCGGTGTCATAAAGCATATCGAAGGCAATCGGTTCTCTCTTGGGGAGCCGGATGGCTCAAAATCCGAGCGCGCGTTGGCGCTGTCAAAGGCGTTATCCGCCGCAGGGCTGAAAGCGCCCGTGCGCCCGCGCATTCGTGATGAAATCTGGGTCAAGCTGTGGGGGAACCTATCGTTCAACCCGATCTCGGCGCTGACCCATGCGACGCTGGATGTGCTGTGTACCGATCCCGGCACACGCGCCGTGGCGCGCGGTATGATGGTCGAAGCGCAGGTGATTGCAGAAAAGCTTGGCGTGAAATTCCCCATCGATGTAGATCGCCGTATTGATGGCGGGGCTGCCGTCGGCGCGCATCGTACATCGATGTGGCAGGATCTGGATCAAGGTCGCCCGATGGAGATTGATGCGCTTGTGGCATCGGTGCAAGAGCTGGGGCGGCTGACCGACACGCCGACGCCCACGATCGATACGGTCCTTGCGCTGATCCAGCTTCGCGCAAAATCAGCCGGGCTTTATTGAGCGCCTGTGGCGCATTCTGATTATTAATTTGCGCTCCGCGCGAGGATATTTCCAAAAAGCGAAAGGCAGGGTACACCTCTGGCTTCGCTTTTTTCAAATATCCAAAACCGTAAGCGTGGAGCGGGTAACGGGAATCGAACCCGTAACTTAAGCTTGGGAAGCTCGCGTGATACCTTTTCACCATACCCGCACCGGACTGTCTGACTAGACGGGTCCGACAGGGGCGTCAAGCGCGGCGACGGCGACGGCGTCCGCGTGCCTGATCGCCTGATTGCGTGTTAAAACTGACATCGGGCAGCGTTGTGATCTTGGCCAATTCCGGGAACGGATCTGTGGCGTGGGGGATCGCGTTGGCGTTGACGAAATGCTCTTGGAATTTCGGCTCGATGGCGGTTTCGACCTTGTCGATTTGTTTGACCAAAGTCTCGATCCGGGTCCGGGCGGATGTATTGCACAGCGCAATCCGTGCGCCGGTGCCAGCGGCGTTGCCAGCGCTGGAGACGTTTTCAAGCGGCGCGTCGGGGATCATGCCCAGAACCATTGCATGTTTGCTGGAGATGTGAGCACCGAACGCACCAGCAAGCACCACGCGGTCAACTGTGTCGACGCCCATTTCGTCCATCAAAAGCCGTGCGCCTGCGTAAAGCGCTGATTTTGCGAGCTGAATTGCACGGATGTCGCCTTGGGTCACGGTAACCAACGGGCCGCCATCGGCGGTACCGTCGTGGATGACATAGGCGTGGGTTCGTCCTTCGGGGATCGACCGGGGGGTGCCGGTTTGCTCTGGCCCCCCGATGAGGCCAGAGGGATCAAGCAGCCCGGCCATGCGCATTTCGGCGACAGCCTCGATGATGCCTGAGCCGCAGATGCCGGTGATGCCCGTCGTCGCGATTGCCGTTTCAAACCCGGTGTCGGTGGACCACAGATCAGAGCCGATGACTTTGAAACGCGGCTCTTTGGACGTGGGATCAATTTCGATCTTTTCGATGGCACCCGGGGCGGCGCGTTGGCCGCTGGAGATTTGCGCGCCTTCGAACGCGGGGCCGGTGGGGGAGCTGCAGGCGAGCACTTTCTCGGCGTTGCCCAAAAGGATTTCAGCGTTAGTGCCTACATCAACTATGAGCACCAAGTCCTTGGAATTTTGCGGTTCTTCGCTGAGCGCAACCGCTGCGGCATCCGCGCCGACATGGCCCGCGATGCACGGCATGATGAAAACGCGGGCGCGGTTGTTCATGGCTGTCAGGTCAAGCTCTTTGGCGTCGAGACTGACCGAGGACGACGTTGCAAGGGCGAAGGGGGCCTGTCCCAGCTCGACTGGGTCGATGCCCAGCAGAAGGTGATGCATGACCGGGTTGCAGACGAAGACCGTCTCGACAATGTGCTGGGCGTCGATTTGCGCTTCATCGGCGATGGCGGTTGTCAGATCGTTGATAGCCTCGCGCACGGCCGAGGTCATTTCAACATCACCGCCCGGGTTCATCATCGCATAGCTGACACGGCTCATCAAATCTTCGCCGAAGCGAATTTGCGGGTTCATGATGCCGCTGGAGGCTTTGACTTCGCCATCTGTGAGGTCACACAGATGCGCCGCGACAGTGGTCGAGCCGAGGTCGATGGCGAGGCCGTAAAGCGGGCCTTCAAAGAAACCGGGCCAGACGTCAAGGACGCGGTGTGTGGCGTCCTGATGGCCTTGGTGCAGGGCGACTGTCACGGCCCATTCGCCTTTGCGTAGGGCGGGTTGCAGCTTGCGCATCAAGGTTAAATCGGCAGTTATTTCACTGATATCCCAATGGGTTGCAAGGGCATCTTGAAGTCGTTCGAAATCGCCAGTGGGGACGTGCATGTCCGGTTCTGCCACCTCGACATAGTAAAGACGCGTCGCGGGCTCCATCGTGATGGCGCGAGCGGTGGCGGCTTTGCGGACAACTTGTTTGTGGACCTGGCTTTCAGGCGGCACGTCGATGACGATGTCGCTTTGGACGGTTGCCTGACAGCCAAGACGACGCCCGCTTTTGAGGCCACGTTTGTCGTCATAGCGCTGCTCGACCGCGTTCCAGTCTGACAGCGCGCTGTCCTGAACAGTTACGCCATGCTTGGGAAATTCGCCGTAAGAGGGCGTGATCTGACATTTGGAGCAGATGCCACGTCCGCCGCAGACGCTATCAAGATCCACGCCCAATTGCCGTGCGGCGGTCAGGATCGGTGTGCCGACAGGAAAGTGCCCCCGCTTGCCCGAGGGCGTGAAGATCACGAGGGGGTCAGCTTTCATTTCGACACCTTTTCAGTGGGTTCCGACAGGTTCCTAAAGTAATCTAAGCGCGCCGACGCCGACGGCCACCTTCGCGACCGCCGCGACCACCGGCGGGGGCTGCGGTTTTGTTCAGCTTAATCCAGTTCCCGCCCGAGGGATCATGATCGAGCAAGAAGTCGGCGGCGCGGATCGAGATGACCTCCTCCGAGGCGACGCCAACTTTTGGGGACAGACCCAAAAGCGGGGCGAGTTTTCCAAGCTCAACGCCTTCGGGAACGATAATGCCCAGATCGGCAAGACGCGCGAGGCGTTCAGTCACGATGTCTTGCGCCGGGGCGATGCCCAGAAGCGGTGCGATGGCGGTCATATCGACGTCATCGGGGGCGGTGGCGCCAAGAGCTTTCAATTCATCGAGACGGTCGCTAACCATCTTTTTGGTCTTGGGCATTGCCACCGGGTTCATGATTGCCGACGTCATGCCAGCGGCGGAGGCCATGGCGAGGAACGCGTTGTTGATGCCGTGGCGGTTGGGCAGGCCAAAACTGATATTGGAGGCGCCGCAGGTGGTGTTCACACCCAGCTCTTCGCGGAGTTTACGCACAAGTTCAAAGACCTGAACGCCAGCGGTGCCCATCGCACCGACAGGCATTACCAGCGGATCGACCACGATGTCATGGGCGGGGATACCGAAATCAGCCGCACGTTCGACAATCTTCTTGGCAACCGCAAAGCGGACCTCGGGGTCTTCGGAAATGCCGGTATCATCGTTGGAAATGGCGACAACGGGGACGTTGTATTTCTTGACCAGCGGTAGGATTTCCTCCAACCGCTCTTCCTCACCTGTCACCGAGTTCAGCAGCGGGCGGCCATTGGCCAGTTCCAAACCCTTCTCCAAGGCTCCGGGGACGGAGCTGTCGATGCACAGGGGGATATCAACGAGCCCTTGGACCAGATCGACGATCTTGCCCATCAAGGGCGGCTCGGTCTCGTTGGGGTTGGGGTTGGAGTTGTAGACAACGCCCGCATTGATATCGAGGACCTGCGCGCCGCAGGCAACCTGTTCCAGCGCGTCTTTCTCGACCGTCGAGAAATCGCCCGCCTCAAGTTCAGCAGCAAGCTTTTTGCGGCCTGTAGGATTGATCCGTTCACCGATCACGCAGAACGGCTCATCAAAGCCGATGACAACAGTTTTCGATTTAGATTCCAGTACGGTGCGGGTCATTCCTAATCCTTACGCCTGAGAGGCAGGGACGGCAGAGGCGCCGCCATTGTCGATGGCCCACTGCGCGTTCGTCTTGATCCCGCCCAGCGGGAAGAAATGCACATGGGTGATGTTGAAATCGGGGTTTGCGGCCTTGTGGGCGGCGAGATCGGTGAGAAACTCGGTCGGCTCGAACGGGAGGACCAGTTTGGTCACATCCTTGGCGCGTTTTTGCAGCACGCGCAGAGACGCGCCGACGCCGCAGGCAATTGAGAACTTGATGAGCGTTTGCAGTTTCGCGGGACCGGCGACACCGATGTGGATCGGCAGATCAATGCCTGCCTCTTTCAATGCATCGGCCCAAGCGATCACAGGCTTGGCTTCAAAGCAGAACTGCGTGGCAAGCGCCATTTTGGCATCTGTCGTTTCAGAGAATTTCTGTTTCCAGGCAAGCGCTTCTTCGACGTTCTTCATGCTACCGTCGGGGTCGATATCCTTGTTCCCTTCAGGGTGACCCGCAACATGGAGCCGCTTGAACCCGGCTTTGTCGAAAAGACCGGTTTCCAAGAGCTGCATGGAGCTGTCGAAATCACCATGGGACGCGGCGACGCCACCGGCCAGCAAGAGCGCCTGATCGACGTTTGCTTCGCCTTGATAGCGCGCAATCCAATCCGCCAGGACGGTCTTGTCTTTGATAATCCGCGCAGGAAAATGAGGCATAACATTATAGCCGTCGCGCGCGAGACGGGCGGCGGTTGCGACCATCTCGTCAATCGGGGTGCCTTCGATATGCGCAATGTAGACGCGCGTGCCTTCGGGCAACAAATCGCGGAAATCATCGATCTTTTCCGCCGTGCGCGGCATAACTTCGATCGAATAGTCCCGCAAAAACGTCTCAACCTGCGGGTTGGGCGTCTGTGCGGTGTCCTTGCGCTTGAAATTCAACAGACCCATTGCGGCCTCCCAGAAAGATGGCGGCTTATGCCCAGCCATCGTTTGCAATCAGCGTCTTGATGCGCTCTTGATCGTATTCGGCCTGCAGGCGGGCCACTTCGGCGTCCAGAACTGCGTCTGGATCGCCTTCGACAGGGTAGGGATCGGCCTTGCGCCATTCGGCCAGATACTCATCCGTTCCGGCCGCACCCGTCTTCATTGCGGCGCGGTCAATTGCCTGCTCAAACCGCTCTTCAAGCGGCTTCTTGGCACCCCGGCGCCCCTTGCCGACGATGACTTGCGCTGGAATATCGCGCCAATAGACAACGGTAACGTCTGGCATTGTGCTCTCCCTATTAAGGCCTTTCTACGGGGTCGCGCGGCGGAGACACGGCTCATTTTCGACAAAGCGCACCACACGAGCGACGCTTTTGATTTAGGACAAAGGGCGGCGCAGGGCCACCGCCGGTCATCGGAAAACGATTCATGTTCATTATGTGCGTTCTTGCGCGCGTCTCTGGGACGTCATAAGTTAAGGGCAACTCGAAATGGAGGGCGTGACGATGGCGCCCAAGCGTCCCTTAGGTGCGGGCGCTCTCCCGAAACCGGTTGAAGGCACCGCATCTTCCAAACCGGACAGGCCGCCGCTGTATGCGGCGCTTGATCTGGGCACAAATAGTTGCCGCATGTTGATTGCGCGCCCCGATGGCGAGCAGATCAAAGTGGTTGATAGCTTTTCCAAGACCGTTCAGTTGGGGGCGGGGCTTGAGGCGTCTGGGCGGCTGTCGCGGGCGTCGATGCAGCGTACCGTTCACGCGCTGCGGATTTGTAAGCACAAGCTGAAACAGCACCGTGTCAGGCGGATGCGGCTGGTGGCAACCGAAGCCTGTCGCCGGGCCGTCAACGCGCGCGAATTTATCGCGCAGGTGCGGCGTGAAACGGGCCTTGAGCTTGAGATTATCGCACCTGAGGAAGAGGCGCGGCTGGCGGTGATTTCCTGCGCGCCGCTGGTGTCGAAAAAGACCGAACAGTTGCTGGTGGTCGATATTGGCGGCGGCTCGACCGAGTTGGTGTGGATTGACCTGCGCCGTGTTAAGAAAAAGCGCCGTGCGCAGGCGATTATGCAAGTCACCGAAGGGCTCCGCCGCGGTGATGCGGGCGATGGAAATGCATCGGTGGTCGACTGGATTTCGGTGCCGTTGGGGGTCGCGACTCTACGCGATCAGTTCCATGATGTGGATGATGATGCGGGCCGGTTCGCCTTGATGAGCTGTTTCTTTGAGGAAAATCTCGCCGATTTTGCGCCTTATGCCGAAGAGCAGGTGCGCGAAGGGTTTCAGATCATCGGCACCAGTGGGACGGTCACGACCGTTGCGGCATCGCATCTGGGACTGAAACGATATGACCGCTCGAAAGTGGACGGGCTGCGCATGGATTCCGAGCAGATTCACCGGGTGATCCACGACTATCTTGCGCTGGGGCCCGTGGGGCGGCGCAATGATCCGCGTATCGGGCGGGACCGGCAGGCGTTGATTATGTCAGGCGCCGCAATCTTGCAGGCTTTGTTGCGGTCCTGGCCAACAGATCGCCTTTCGGTCGCGGATCGCGGTTTGCGCGAAGGGCTGCTATACGCACAGATGAGCGCGGATGGTGTGTTGGAAGGAAGGCCCGGCTGATGGCAAAGAAGACAAGCGGGCGCGGGCAGCGCGATTTGCGCGTGAAGGTGAAATCCGCGAGAGGGCGCAAACTGTCATCGACCCTGTGGCTTGAGCGGCAGTTGAACGATCCTTACGTCAAGCGCGCGCAGGCCGAGGGCTATCGCGGGCGCGCAGCGTTCAAGATCTTGGAATTGGACGACAAGTTCCGCTTTCTGGTGCCGGGCGCACGGGTTGTCGATCTGGGCTGTGCGCCGGGCGGGTGGTGTCAGGTGGCCGTCAAGCGGGTGAACGCGCTGGCAGAGCGGTCGGGCAAGGCGGTCGGCACAGTGCTTGGCATCGACTTGCAAGAGATCGAGGCAATTGCAGGCGCTGATTTGCACGTTCTGGACTTTCTGGAGAACGATGCCGATCAGAAGGTCAAGGATTGGCTGGGTGGGCAGGCGGATGTGGTGATGTCGGACATGGCGGCGGCCAGTTCGGGGCACAAACAGACAGATCATTTGCGCATCATGGCGCTGTGCGAAGCAGCGGCGTATTTTGCGTTTGACGTGCTGGATCCCGGCGGAACCTTTGTGGCCAAGGTTTTGGCAGGGGGCGCCGAAGGGGATCTGCAAAAGCTATTAAAGCAGAAGTTTACCAAGGTCGCGAATGTAAAACCACCTGCGTCACGCTCAAACAGTTCCGAGAAATTTGTTATAGCTCAAGGCTTTCGGGGGTGAACCTCACCCTGTCGAATGGTGCGGATACGGTTCGGGTCGCACTTGAGACGGGCCATATCTGTGATCTGACGCTGAACGGGATCACACCTTTGCACCGCGCGCCCTGGATCGACACGCCGGAGGTGCAGCGCGATACATCAATCCCGCTGGTCGAGCGCGGCCTTCAGGGTGATTTCTTTTGTGCGCCATTTGGCAAAAGCGATCTGATTGACGGTCCGATCCATGGGATGACCGCAAACTCGCCATGGGAGGTGATTGCGCAGACTGACAGCCGTGCCGTGCTGCGGTTGCCCGTTGATGTGATGGGCGCGCAGATCGAGAAAACGGTCGCACTTGAGGGCGGGGCGCTTTTTCAGACCCACCGCATTATCGGCGGCTCAGGTGGTTTGACGGTGGCACATCATCCGATGGTGCGGATGGCGCAAGGCGCTGATCTAAGTTATTCCGCCAAAGCGCTGGCCGTTACGCCGGGTCACCCGTTAGAGCCGGGACGCAACTGGTTGAGGTATCCTGCGCAAACAACTGATATAAGTAGATTTCCGGGTCGCAATGGTCTGGTAGATCTGACCCGGTATCCGGATCAACCCGGACATGAGGATTTTGTGACATTGATCGAAGCGGGTGGGGCGGCATTGGGGTGGACTGCGATTTCCCGACACGCAGAGAAGGATTTGATCGTGATCGTGAAAGACCCGCGCGTGCTGCCTGTCACCATGCTTTGGTTTTCGAATGGAGGCCGTGATTATGCGCCTTGGAACGGGCGTCACAGGGGCGTGCTTGGGATCGAAGATGGCTGTGCGGCTGGTGCAGCAGGTCACCGCGCTGCGGTTGAGCAGGGACTGGCCGCAAGGTTTGAGGTGCCGACCTGTCTGCGACTTGGCGACACCCATGTCATCGAACACGCGATCTATACGGTGCCGCTGGCGCAAAGCGTGCGGGTTACGGATATGACCGTTCAGGATCAGACGCTGGTGGCGACCTGCGCTGTTGGGCCTGACATCACGCTTGGTCAGGCACCAAATTGGTTATAAAACAACGCCCTGCCGCTGAAAGCTAATCCAGTTCCCACAAAGTGAAAAAGCCGTGACTGTCGACGGAAGACAAACCTGGCGGAGAGACAGGGATTCGAACCCTGGGTGGGCTTGCACCCACAACGGTTTTCGAGACCGCCCCGTTCGACCACTCCGGCACCTCTCCGCGAAGGGTCTGTGGCGGCGCGTTTAAAGCCCATGGTCGCGCGGTGCAACTGATTTTTGCCCCACACGGCGGATGACGTGTCACAGATTGATGAGCAGGCCTTTTGCGCATTGGCCCAAACGGTAAACGGCGCTAGCTTGCGATCCACAAAGGAGAGCCAGATGACACGCCTGATCCAGATCGTTTTTGCGGTAATGCTTTTACTGCCAGGTGCAGCGCGTGCGGATACAGACGCGCTATATGATGCGATGGGGCTTGACCGGATTGTGGATGTAATGCGCGCCGAAGGGCTGGTTTACGGCGCCGAGATGGCGACGGATTTTCTAAACGGTGTGGGCGGGCCCGACTGGGACCGCGCGGTTGACGACATCTACGACACCGGCAAGATGACCGCGACATTAAAGACCGCGTTTGGCGACGCGATGGGGGACACCGATACAGCGCCGCTGATCGCTTTTTTCAACTCCGAGGTGGGGTCTGAGATTGTGGCGCTTGAGATCAGCGCCCGTGAAGCGCTGCTGGATGACGCCGTGGACGAGGCCAGCCGCACACAGCTTGAGGCCGCTTTGGCGGATGATGATCCGCGGTTGACGCTGATCCGGTCGTATATCGACGCCAATGATCTGGTCGAATCAAATGTCGTCGGGGCGTTGAATTCGAACTATGCGTTTTATAGCGGCCTCGTCGATGGCGGTGCGTTTCCGTTTGATATGACGGAAGACCAGATCATCCGTGATGTCTGGGAACAAGAGCAAGAGATCCGGGCCGAGACCGAGGAATGGATACAGTCCTACCTCTTGATGGCGTATCAGCCGCTGAGCGACGCGCAGATCGAATCCTACATTACATTGTCGAAAACACCGGAAGGGGCCGCGCTGAACCGTGCGCTTTTCGAAAGCTTCAACACCATGTTCACCGAAATCAGCCGCGCGCTGGGATTGGCCGCGTCGATATATATGGGTGGGCAAGAGCTTTAGGCGCCGTAGCCCATCAATACGGTGACCAATGCGGCGGGGCTGTTGGCGTAAAGCGTGCGGTCCCCGCGCAGTTCAAGCTTGAGAGCCTCACGCGCTGCCATTGGCACCTGCGCTAAAGTGATCGCTTCGTCGAGATAGGCACCCTGGCCTCGGGCGATATCAGACATGATCCGGGGGTGGTTGTCCTTGACAAAGAACTCGACCGCGCCGCGACGGCGGTTATAGGCTGCGTTTTCGGCCGAGTTCTGCAACTTGTAGCCCGGCAGCATCAATTGGTTTGCCACCTCGCGCGGCTCGATTGCGCAGGCGGCGAGGGTGCACAGACAGGGCAGAGCGAGAAGACGCAAAAACATGCTTGCACGCTTGCCGCTTTGGGCTTGACTTACAACCGCAACGTGACGATAAGCGCGCATTCCGGCAGACCTTTGCTTGTCCGGTACTTATTTTAATGACGCCCAAACGGGCGCGCTGTCCGAGGTGGGGCCTGATCCGCAGGCGCCGATAACTCCGCAAGGGACCACAGGACGCGGTAAATGAAGGAAAGACGCGATGTTTGCGGTCCTCAAGACCGGTGGCAAGCAATACAAGGTGCAGGCGGGTGACGTTCTGCGTGTTGAGAAACTTGCAGCCGATGCTGGTGAAAAGATCCAGTTCAACGAAATTCTGATGGTTGGTGGCACG
>ERZ1740060.1037-NODE-1037-length-10901-cov-9.309054_pt1 | contig 10901 bp, 9 predicted proteins | sample MGYA00581743_ERZ1740060 | MGnify/ENA primary metagenome ERZ1740060 (study PRJEB43018, sample SAMN04849235) | marine metagenome | isolation source: floating plastic debris | place: Pacific Ocean | collected 2008-08-27 | study: EMG produced TPA metagenomics...
AAGGGTTTCGATATTAATTGTCCACACGCCCTAGACCTTAAGCAACTGCCGCATGCGGAGAAACGGACAGCGGGGTGTGGACGTTACAGCTCTAGGACCGAGCTGTTCAATGGCGTAGCCTTGGGGATAGCTGCGAATGGGGCGATCGCTAAAAAAGGTCGGTTGCCGACGCCCAGCCTGCCAACGCGCCCACCAACGCTGCATCCTCAGCCCCTGTTCGACTGCTGTGACCATCCAGGGGCTGGGGGCAGACCAACCGAGCGCCATGCGCATGGGAGCATCGATCAGCACATTGGCCACCTTGGGTATCCAGTCCGATACCGCTGCCGGAAACCAACTCTGCATAAGGAGGATCACCGCCTTACCCAGGGCTGCATTGTCTGGACTATAGCGAAAATGCTCAGCTTCATAAGTTGCCTTAAATTGCTCAAAGGCGCTGTAACTTGGAGGTAGATTTTGAATTTGCATGCGATCGCCAACAGCACGCCAAAAGTGAAATAGCGCTTGCCTTTCCGTATGGGTGAAAGGCCGCCAACCATAGCGGGCATTCCAGTGCACTGGCTCACAGAGAGTCGCTGAGAGCACGTAGAGAAAATCCTCATTAGCAATCTCGTAGCGGCTGTGAATACGATTCATTTGAGCGATTGCCGCTTTGCCTTGGGGGCTGTCATACCCCCACTTCAGGATGCTGCTGATCAACAAGCCGGTATCGTCGTAGCGCTTTTGCGGATGATGGAGAAATTCGCCTGATTGATGCAATAAGATAGAAATCCGAGGGACGCAAAAGGTTCTTAGCAAGGCCAGCTCAAAAGCCCGGTTCATTTCCCATGCAAAGGTCTTGCCTGCCAGGTCGTGGCAGATTTGAACGTGATCCCGTTGGGGCTCCCAATCGAGATTAGCGTGTTTCCTTTGATACGAATGCATAGGACAGATCCTGTAAAAGAGTAGACAACCCCTGGGTTGCTATCCCTTTTTCCTAGGACTGTTCCAAGCGGTCCGGAGCCTCTCAAGGTGATTTGACTACGGATGCCCGTACTGTCATCAAACGGTCACGAAACCGACGCATCTTTACTGACCATAAAGCGCTGAGCTACGGTTTCAGGCTGAATCGCCGACAAAATCACATGGCCTGAATCCATGATGATCACGGCCCGAGTGCGGCGACCATAGGTGGCATCTACAAGTTGAGTGCGATCGCGGGCCTCAGCAATGACCCGCTTAATCGGTGCAGATTCGGGACTAACAATAGCAACCACCCGATGGGCCGAGACAATGTTGCCAAATCCGATATTGATCAATTTCATTTCCAAAGCAGTACCTTGGGGCATTACACCATTGTGTTTGTAAGCGCCCTAGCCCAATTCATGACTGCTACAGGGGAGATTTCACGTTTGCCAGCAATCACAGCGTATCGGGTTTACCTGTGACAATTGATTAAGGTAATCCATATTTTCCCAATTTAAAAGATTGTCGTCACCTTTAACTCAACTTTGGCCACATTTCAACGCGCAGTTTGCCCTACGGTGATCAGGCTAATTTGCACGTTGGCCATACTAAATCGCTGCTTAGAGCCGTCTCATAGATGACGTCGCGCAACACAATTTGCAACAATGGTCCTAGCAGGAGGTCATTGGCAACGCCCAAGCTGCGATAGATCAGCGCCCCCTCAAGACGGCTGGGCTTATGCCCGCAGTCTGCACTCGTAGCATTTACTCAGATTTGTCATGCAGCCCGTTGATGTCACCACCCTGATGGCCACCTGTGCCGACCTCCGCCAAGGCTGGTTACCGGCTCGCTGTGAACAAATCGTGCAGCGCGATCGCACCACCCTCTGTATCGCACTCCGCACCCTCAAAGGCCGCGATTGGCTGACGATTTCCTGGCATCCTCAAGCTGCCCGTCTCCACATCGGGGCTGCTCCCCCGAAGCAGCCAGATACCTTTACCTTTAGTCAACAGCTCAAACATCAGCTGAATGGGCTTGCTTTGGTCAGTATTGAACCCGTCGCGCCCTGGGAGCGTGCCCTCGATCTCTGCTTTGCCCGTCGTCCCGGTGACCCAGTACTGTGGCATCTCTATGTGGAGATCATGGGTAAGTACAGCAACGTCATTTTGGTGAATCACCAAAACCAGATTGTGACCGCCGCCCATCAGGTGAGTGAACAGCAGTCCAGCGTTCGCCCCATTTTGACCGGAGCCCCTTACGCTTTGCCGCCTGCCTTGACGGGGCCGCGCCCTGCCCTTGACGAGCCTCAAAATCGCTGGCAAGAACGCATTGCTCTCGTACCCAACCCGCTCAAAAAAGCACTGATTAAAGCCTACTGCGGCCTCAGTTCTGCCCTCGTCAGGGACTTGGTGAATCAAGCTGAGCTGGAACTGAGTCAATCGACTGCGACCTTGACCGATGCCGATTGGGACCGTCTCTTTAATCAGTGGCAGCGATGGCTGCATTGCTTGTCACATGGGCAATTTTATCCACAGCTCACGGCCTATGGATACACGATGATTGGACCCGTCCAAACCGCTAAGAATTCGCTGCAGGAGATGCTGCAGACTTACTACAGCGATCGCTTCAACCGACAAGAATTTGAGCGTTTGCACCACCAACTAGGGCAAGTGCTGAAAGGGCGACTCCGTAAGCTCAGCCACAAAGCGGATGGCTTTTGCGATCGCCTCGATCAAGCCACCCAAGCCGATCAGTATCGACAGCAAGCCGATTTGTTGATGGCCTACAGCCATCAATGGCAACCGGGGCTCGAAACCATGACAGTTGACGATTTTGAGACAGGCGAACCCGTCACCCTGGCTTTAGACCCTGACAAAACAGCGATTCAAACGGCCCAGCAGCTCTACAAACGCCACCAAAAGTTAAAGCGATCTCGGGATGCGATCGCCCCCCTGCTAGCTGAAGTACAGCAGGAAATTGCCTATTTAGAACAGGTAGATGCTGCCCGCCAGCAAATCGAAACCTACGCAGCGGTTGCTGACTTGATAGCCTTACAAGAGATTCGCGATGAACTGGTGCAGGAAGGCTATCTCAAAGACCCCACCTATCGCCCTCAAAGCCGTCCGGCTGCAGATCGGGTCGCCGTACGCAAGTTTGCGACCCCCAATGGCTTAGCGATCTGGGTGGGGCGCAACAACCATCAAAATGACCAGATCGTCTCTCACCTCGCCACCGACTATGACCTCTGGTTTCATACCCAAGAGATTCCGGGTAGCCATGTGCTGCTCAGGCTGAGTGCTGGGGAAGTGCCTAGCGACGCTGACCTGCAATACGTCGCTGATATAGCCGCCTACTTTAGCCGCGCCCAACAAGCGGACCAAGTCCCCGTCGTTTATACCGAACCCCGCCATGTCTATAAACCTAAGGGGGCGCATCCCGGCATGGTCATCTACAAGCATGAGCGGGTGCTGTGGGGACAGCCACAACAGGCTAAAGCCAACCTAACTCGGCCCGCTGACCCAGCCCTAGCACTAGCTTAGAGGCCTGTTGGATATGGTGTTGAATATTTTTTAAAAGGGCAGCTTTTTCTTGCTATTCTTGTCGCGATCGTAGTCGAGTTCTTTCAGCTTCTTCATGATCCGGCTGAAATACTCACCCATATAAGCTTCTAGGGTGGTGATTTCCTTGGCCTCAATTTCAAAGGTCTCATAAACCTCATCCATCGGTGCCGTAATTGGTTCGCTGCCTACAATCACTTCTGTGAAGGCAAGTCGATCAGCTAAATTCCAGCCCCATTGCAAATAGCCAGCCAGTTTGCGGACTGCTTTCAAGAGCTTCATGGGCATTTTCGAAACCCGAGCGTCTTGACCTGACAGCCGCTCACAGAGGCGCACAATCTCATAGGCTCCCCAGGGGCGCGTACCGGCTAAGGGAAAGCTGCGGTTGACGGTGGACTCGTTACTGAGGGCTGAGATCGCGAAGCGGGCAATATCTTGCGTATCCATAAAGGCAATGGGAGCTGTCTCACCCATCACCCAAACCCCCTGCTTTTCTAGAATTGGGATGGCGTATTGACCAATTAACCCCTGCAAAAACCCACAGGGGCTGAGAATGGTGTACGGCAACCCTGATTCCGCCAAAAACTTCTCAATGCCACTCTTAATTTGCATCAGAGGCACATCGGGATACTGATCTGCTCCCAAAATGGACACGAAGATAAAGCGCTTCACATCAGCAACCTTAGCCGCCTGAATGAGGTTGACTTTGCCATCCCAATCCACCTTATTGATGGCGTCATTGGGCCGAGCCGTGGCCGCATCAATGACCGCATCAACCCCCTCCAAAGCAGGTTTCAAGGTTTCAGACTGGCAAAGGTTGCCCCGTACCAGGGTGACGCCCCACTCCCTCAAAAAAGCCGCCCTTTGAAAACTCCGCACCAGACACTGGACCTCATGGCCTTCATCCAAGGCCCTCCGGGCAATTTGCCTGCCTAAGGTACCGGTTGCCCCAACGATCAACAGCTTCATGAGTGCAAGGAAACAAAAGTTTACGTTCCTTTAACCATACCAGATTAGCTCCCGCCTCTGACGATTCCAGAGACGGCGAGTTCAGGCTGGCAAGGATAGCAACTTACTCTTCGCCCCCTTGCAGGCGCAACATTAAAAAACCAACGGCCAAGCCCACTAGAACAATGGAAAACGACAAAAACGCCGTGTTGAAAATTTCGCCACCCATGGCCCCTAAGTCTCCTACTCGTTTAAAGTTCAGATTAGAAACTGCAGTTTCTATGCAGAAAGTATTTTACAGGTCTGTCGCGCTCCCTAATACTGCCTGCTTCTGCTCAAAGGGCAGGCCAGATATCCAAGCTATTTTTCGACATTAGACATTAGAAATTAAACTTTATAGCCTGCAGTGCAACCATACATTCAGACACCTTAGCGAGAGTGGAAAGCCGTTGACAGCAGAGAAACACAAAAATCTGAAGAAATATAACAAAAATACTGTAGAGCTTGATACAATACACAACGGAGTAAGCGGGAGGTGAGAGCCCCGTGCTGGCTGCATCAAAATCTTTGGGCGGCTTCCTCCAACTTGAGAGAGCAACAAAACTATTTCCAGAGTCGGCTTCGCAAGGGGCCGATTTTTCTTTTTAGGGTTCGAATTTGTCACCTGTCCCCCCTTTACAATGGCGAAAGATCTCTAGGGGCTGTCGCCAAGTACAACTAGAATCCTTGTGGTGAAATGGTTCCAGCCCCTAGCCGTATGATGGGGACGGGCACAATAATGCTTGCCCAATTAGGTTTTCACCCGTAATTGATGACGTGCCCTAGGCCCGATGCATGCCTGTGACTGAGTTAGACAGCCCGCTGTTGGTTTTGGTTGATGGCCATTCCTTGGCCTTCCGCTCTTATTACGCCCATGCCCGAGGGGCAGAAGGGGGACTGCGCACCTCCACCGGTATTCCCACCAGCGTTTGCTACGGCTTTATGAAAGCGCTGCTGGATATGGTCGAAGCCGAACGGCCCCAATACTTAGCGATCGCCTTTGACCTCGATCAGCCCACCTTTCGCCACGAAAAGTCCGAAACCTACAAGGCCGGTCGCCCCGAAACCCCGCAGGATTTTATTGAGGATGTAGAGAACCTGAAAGATCTGCTGAGCGTGATGGGTCTAGAGGCGGTGACCGCCCCTGGCTATGAAGCGGATGACGTGATTGGCACCCTCGCGACCCAAGGCAAGCAAGACGGCTTGCAGGTCAAAATCTTGAGCGGCGATCAGGACTTGTTTCAACTGGTGGACCCCGAGGGACAGATCTCAGTGCTGTACCTGAGCAGCGTGTTTGCAAAAGGGGCGGCACGGGGGTCGCGGGAGTTTAAAACCGATCAGGTGAAAGCCAAGCTGGATGTCTTGCCCACCCAAGTAATCGACTACAAAGCCCTCTGCGGCGATAGCTCTGACAACCTGCCAGGGGTGAAAGGCATCGGTGCTAAGACCGCTGCGAAGCTTCTGAATGAGTACGGCACCCTCGATGCCATTTACGCGGCGATCGACAATATCAAAGGGGCCACTAAAAAGAAGCTAGAAGCGGGCAAAAACGCCGCCTACCACTCCCAAGAGATGGCCACCATCATCACCGATGTAGAACTGGGGGTAGACCTAGCCACCTGTAAACTCACCGGCATTGACCCTGAGGTGGTCACGCCCCCGCTCAAGCACCTTGAGCTACAGCAATTGATTAACCGGCTCCCTAAGGTGCAAGCGGCGCTGAGCGGCCAGCCCCTAACTGCGCCCGCAGCGGATGCAGCCACCCAAGTCCCTGAAGATGTGGCCTTTTTCACCGCTGAAGAAACGGAGGCGGCGCAGCAGGTCACAGGGGCCAATATTAAACCCCAAGTCATCACCACAGAGGCCCAGCTCTACGAGCTGCTCGATACCCTCAGCCAACATACAGATCCACAAAAGCCCGTCGCCTGGGACACCGAAACCACTGCCCTCGAACCCCGTGACGCCGGGCTTGTCGGGATTGGCTGCTGCTGGGGAGAGGCACCAGAGGCACTGGCCTATATCCCGGTAGGTCATCTCGACGGAGACCAGCTCCCTCTCGACACAGTGCTCGATGCCCTGCGCCCCATTCTCGCAAGCGCGACCTACCCCAAGGCATTGCAAAATGCCAAATACGATCGCCTCGTGCTCCGCAACCAAGGCATTGCCCTAGCTGGGGTCGTGTTTGACACGATGCTGGCCAGCTATGCGCTCAACCCTGAGGGCAGTCACAACCTCAGCGACCTGTCTTTGCGCCACTTAAATATTGTGGCTTCAAGCTACAGCGACCTGGTCCCCAAAGGCAAAACCATTGCCGATATTGACATTGCCGCCGCCGCTCAATATTGCGGCACCGATGTCCACACCACCTATCGTCTGGTTCCCAAGCTGCAGACTCAGCTCGACGCCCTCGACGCCCTCAAGTCCCTTCTGCAAACTATCGAGCTACCGTTAGAACCCGTTCTAGCCGAGATGGAGCATCAAGGGGTGCGTATTGATGCCCCCTATCTGGCTAAGCTGTCAGACCAATTGGCCACCGACCTAGCCCGCATTGAAACCCAAGCCTACGAGGATGCGGGCACTACTTTTAATCTCAGCTCTCCAAAGCAGTTGAGTGAGCTGCTGTTTGAGCAGCTAGGGCTAGATAAACGCAAGTCACGCCGCAACAAGTCGGGGGGCTACTCTACCGATGCTTCCACCCTAGAGAAACTGCAGGGTGAGCATCCCGTGGTGGATTTAATTGTGGAACACCGCACCTTGTCGAAACTCAAATCCACCTATGTGGATGCGTTACCGGCGCTGATTCGCCCCGACACCGAACGGGTGCATACGGACTTTAACCAGGCCGTCACCGCCACGGGTCGGCTGTCCTCGTCCAATCCGAACCTACAAAACATTCCAATTCGCACCGCCTTCAGCCGTCAAATTCGCGCCGCCTTTGTGCCCGAACCGGACTGGCAGCTCGTGGCAGCAGACTATTCCCAGATTGAACTGCGAATTTTGGCCCACCTCAGCCAAGAGCCGGTTTTGGTCGAAGCCTACAACCAGGGGGATGATGTTCACGCCTTGACCGCTCGTCTGCTGTTAGACAGCGAAGATATCACCCCTGAGCAGCGTCGCCTCGGTAAAGTGATTAATTTTGGAGTGATTTATGGCATGGGGGCTCACCGATTTGCCCGCGAAATGGGGGTAAGTCACGGCGAGGCCAAAACCTTTTTAGACCGCTACTACGATCGCTATCCCCTCGTCTTTGAGTACCTGCAGCAGATTCAGCAGCGGGCGATCGCCCAGGGCTATGCCGAGACCCTCTGTGGACGCAGGCGCTACTTCCATTTCACTAGCGGTACGCTCAAATCCCTGAAGGGCAAAGATCCGAGCGATATCGATCTCTCCAGTCTCAAGCGCATCGGTGGTTATGACGCGGGCCTCTTGCGGGCCGCAGCCAATGCCCCCATCCAGGGCTCCAGCGCCGACATCATCAAAATCGCCATGATCCGCCTGCATGAGCTGCTAAAAGACTACCAAGCGCGGTTACTCCTGCAAGTCCATGATGAATTGGTGTTTGAAATGCCCCCTGAGGAGTGGCAGGGCTTGCAGCATCAAATTCAGGACGTGATGGAATCCGCCGTGCAGCTGACGGTGCCGTTGGTGGTCGAAGCCCACTCCGGTCCCAACTGGATGGAAGCGAAGTAGCGAACCAATGGAATTAAGCCTTTGGGCGCGAACCAGCGGCACCTGGATTAACGTGGCCACGGTGTTAATCGGCACTGGGCTGGGGCTCTGGCTCCGCCACCGCCTGCCGCAGCAGATGCGACAAATTATCACTCAGGCAGTGGGGCTACTCACCCTGGTGATTGGCTTTGCCATGGCCAATAGCCTGTTTGAAGTGCAGGCCGGTCCCATTGACGGCATTATCTTGGGGCTGATCGCCCTGGTCACGGGTGGCCTGCTGGGGGAATGGCTGCAGATCGAGCAGCGGCTGATCGCCCTGGGCGATCTCCTCAAGCGCCAGTTCAAAGGGGGCGGTCGCTTTACCGAAGGGTTCGTCGCCGCCAGCTTGCTGTTTTGCATCGGCCCGATGACGGTGTTGGGCAGCCTTAACAATGGCCTCGTGGGAGACAACACCTTACTCAGCCTCAAGGCCACCATGGATTGTTTCGCGGCGATCGCCCTCACGGGGACCTATGGCATCGGGGTGGGCTTTTCGAGCCTCACTGTGCTCTTAGTGCAGGGCACTTTGTCTTTAATGGCGGGTAGTTTGAGTGCTGTGATTGTGGATCCAACCCAAGATCCGCAGGTGCTAATCACCACCGGCATCGGCGGCATGGTGATTATTGGCCTGGGTTTGGGTCTGTTAGAGGTGGCTGCTGTGCGTGTGGCCTCTTTCTTACCGGCACTGGTGATAGGACCGTTGGTGGTGGCGATCGCGCGGCAATGGGCGGGAGCATAAGCACAATGCCGACGAAGCTCACACACCGTGCGGTGCTTGTAAAAAGTCTGCAAAAACCCCTTGCTCCAACCACAATCTAGGTCATCATAGGAAAGCACTGCACGGGAGAAGCAAACATGGGGCTGTTTGATGGTGTGTTCAATGACGGAAAGGACACCGCTGAGGCTCAACTCACCCCGGCAGAAGCCTTTGCTTCTATAGCGCTAGTGGCGATCGCGGCGGATGGCTATCTCTCTGAACAAGAGGGCCGCGATATGACCAACATGCTGTCGCGGATGCAGCTCTTCCGAAGCTTTTCTGGGGATGTTACGCACCGCATGTTTGACAAGCTGCTAGGGATGCTGAAGCAGCAGGGACCGGGCAAGCTCATTAATCTGGCCAAAAGCTGCCTGCCGTCTGACCTGCGTGAAACGGCTTTTGCGATCGCCACGGATTTGGTGCTTTCTGACGGTACGGTCACGTCCCAGGAGCAGGCGTTTTTAGACGACCTCTACCGAATTTTGGAAATTCCCGGCGACACGGCGTTGCAGATTGTCCAGGTGATCACCATTAAAAATCGCGGCTAATCAAGCCCGCAATTCTATTCGCGGGCTCACGGAGAACAAGCCCCCTTCAGGGGTTAATAGAGCCCTATCTGGTGAAGCCAAGATCCCCAGTCTACTGAAAGTAAACTGGGGTACAACAGCCCGAAATTTATTCGCGGGCATCATGGCGCTATTTCACAATAGATCTGTTAACGCTTTTTCTTCTTTTTTCCTTGTGCTGCCTTAAAGCGAGGGTTCGATTTACAAATTACATATGTACGCCCTCTCCGCCTAACAACCTGACAATCTGGATGGCGTTTCTTTGCACTTCCTAAAGAACTCAGTACCTTCATTAGCGACTTCAGTAATAAGAATAATTCTCATTATCGTATCGAAGTAGAGCAAGGTTGTCTACACATACCTAGGTCTCCATCAGATGGAGGCCTAGGTTGAGTTAGAGATTTAAATCAAATAGCTTATGGAGTCTCAAGGCAATCTTGGGAGCATTTAGGGGGCTTGCTGCCCTTTCCGTGACTCAACTCTAGAGTACGACTACATTCGATGTGATCGAATCAACTTTGATCCTCAGTCAAGTCAAAAAACAAAAATTCTGCTTGCTCCTCATCAATGGGCAGACGATTTTGTTGATAATCGATTAATTCTTGGGATGAAATTGGATGCTGAATTGGGTCGTCAAAAAATGCCTTTACTCGGAGGTAACGGCGTAATCCAGCCGCGCTGGCATCTTCACGGGTTGCTGCCAAAAAATCCTCTGGGAAGGTGTCACTGATCTTAAGCCAAGCTGTCAATAGAATTCCTTCGATATCGTCCGAAGTGGCCTGATCCATCAAGGATTCCAACCCTTCTAAGATTTCAATAATGGGAATGAGTTGAGTGTCATCAACCATCGTCTTAGCTTCTCATAATGATAATGATTGTCATTATCATATCTTGTCTGTTGAATAATTGACCAAGCTTGACCAGATGAGGTGCTTGCTTAAACCTCCCCTTGGCTTTAGCGTTAGCGGCGCGAAGCGCGGGAGGTGCCGCAGGTGGGGTATCTTCTTTCCGGGAAATCTCCTTCTGCCTAACCTGATGCAAATTGGGGAAGGCAAAACAGACTGGACTCTCGATTCGCACATTGCATTACTACGACGAAATCGGACTACTGGTGCCCTCCCATCGCACCGAGGCCGATCATCGGCTGTATGGCGATGAAGACATCATTCGCCTCCAGCAAATCTTATCGCTGCGGCAGTTGGGGTTTGCGCTGAAGGAAATTCGCGATTGCCTGGAGAATCCCGAATTTTCTTTACCCCAAGTGATTGACCTGCATCTCGCCCGCCTGCAAGAGCAGATGGCGGTATCGCGATCGCTCTTTACCCAGCTCAGCAAAATTGCTCAACAGCTCCAAAGCTCCCAGTCCGTTGCGGTTGAAGA
>ERZ1740060.1039-NODE-1039-length-10872-cov-3.278266_pt1 | contig 10872 bp, 7 predicted proteins | sample MGYA00581743_ERZ1740060 | MGnify/ENA primary metagenome ERZ1740060 (study PRJEB43018, sample SAMN04849235) | marine metagenome | isolation source: floating plastic debris | place: Pacific Ocean | collected 2008-08-27 | study: EMG produced TPA metagenomics...
ACCGGTTAGCGGGTCAAGGCGAAACATTTTGCCGAAGGGATTATCCAGGCTACTGAGAAGCTCAGCTTTTTCTACACCAGAACTGGTCCCTACGGCTTGTCCATCCCCATGGGTAAAGTAAAGGACTCCATCAGAACCAAACCTGATTGCGCCTGCTGCATGGAAGTTATCCACCAGGCCAGTTTCGAGCAAAATCTCCTCACTATTCGCCAAGGCAGTTCGATACCCTGTAGCCGGGTCAGCTTCTATCTTGACAAGCCTAGTGACCCTTGGAGAATTAGAAGCATCGGGTACATCACCAGGTGCGTCATAGGAATATGCTAGATAAATATAAGGCGAAGTTGGAAAATTTGGATGGACAGCAAGCCCTAACAGTCCTCTCTGACCACCAGTATTAACCTGATCCGAGAGATCTACAAAGGGATCTGCTAACAGCTGACCATTCTCCAAAACTCGAACAACGCCATCGAGTTTGGCGATAAACATGGTCCCATCGGAAGACCAATCACAGGCTGTTGGCCCTGGCGGACTGAACTGGGCCTGTTCTCCCTCTGCCAAACCAGAAGCAACAATTTGTTTCTGAAAATTGTAGGGGAACGTTTCATTCTCCTGAATCGTGAGCTTGGCAAAGTTTTGAGCGCCCAATGAGGCGCCAGAAGCATTTGAAAGGGTTAAGGTAAGTGGCTCGTCAAGCTCTATTAAGCTGTCATCGATGATAGGAACTTGAAACGTCTTACTCGTCTCACCAGCATCAAATATCAGGACTTCGGATGTACTGCCGATATAGTCTTTCCCAGCACGGGCATAGTCATCAACTGTAGAATATTCGACCGATGCGGCTTGGGCAGCGCTACCAGAGCGTACAACTGTAATGGTGGCAGAGCCAGCATCTTCATCAACAGAATAGTTGGCTTGGTTAAAGCTAATTGTATTGTTGCCGGGAGGATCGTTATCAACAATCGTGATTACGGCACTTCTTATCAAGCCCAGTTCACCACCTACTGAAGGCTCACCAATCTGAACATTAAAGGTTTCATCGATTTCTGGAGCGCTATCGTTAATAATAGGAATCTCAATGTCTATGGAAGCGACCTGATCTTCAAAGGTTAAGGTGCCAGCAGACGACACATAGTCTTCCCCTGCCTCTGCAAATCCGTCGGAAACAAAATAGTTGAAAGAGACCTGTCCGCTGATGTTACCAGTGCGTTCAACGGTAACAAGTAAGGTACCGCCCTCTTCACTGATGCTAAATGCAGACGCAGCAAGCGAAATTATGCTAAGTTGTTCATCCATTGTTTTAACCAAGTGCGTTTTTTATTTCTATCGAGCCCGCAACAAGCACTTTCTTCCATTAAAAAGTGCAGAGCTTCAACAAATCAGCTCTGATTAACAACCTATGTTTTAGGTTCTATTTTTCTTTAAAAACCTGAACCTCCTGCAGTAAATACAGGAGTGAAGCACGTGCGAACTTAGGGTAGATGCTTTATTTAGGGTGTGTTTGTTACCTGGATACAAGCAACAACCCTTCTCTACTGAGAGGCAATAATTCTCGAGACAGAGAAATGCTTCGCAGTAACGTGCAACCATATCTAGACCAGTTTAGTCAGATACCGGTAAGGGGCATAATTTTCGGCTGAGTAGCTGAAAACTATCTAAAAAGGACTATCAAGCTACTACTATCTTCTATTTGAATCGATATTATTTAATTAAATGGTGAAAGCGTCTCTTTAGACAAAAAAATTTATATTTTCAAGTGGTTTTATTTCATTAACATGAAGCGCTATATTCATCTCTAAATAAGGCATCAAGCCTATTAGGCATAGAAAAAGACACAAACAGAGTTTGTAACATATTCCGATAGATCCTTAATAAAACGTGGGATAGGTCGCGACATCATGCCAATCTCAAGGCCGTTTCGATAATCTAGACCTTTGCGCAGAAGTGTCTCAACTCCGGCTATGCTGCCATATCCAGTTGAACTAACTGGACCATCAAGCGAGTGGTCACCCTAGTCTGTTCCCAGACCTGACTCAATTTTTCTGTCGCCGTTAGCGTAAGCCTGCCGTAGGCTTGGTCATCGTCCGGTCTGTTGCCGAAAAATTTCGTTGGTCCGCATGGACTTGTAAGGATGGTCTCTACTTCTTTTACCGCAACTTGACGCTAATAGTAGAGTGTATCGAAGATTTCAGTAAACGTCCGATAGCAGGCTGCGTACCGATATCGCTAACTATCTTTATTGATTTTACTGTGTTTGTAGGATGTGGGATGTCCGCGAGACGGACAATCCATGACTCATACTTAATCCGATAATACAGAGAATGCACCCCATACTTCTCTAGTTCAAGACCCTACGGCCTTTGCTAAATAATTGCAATAGGCAACCTCACAGAATCCTCAACTCTTCTGTCTATGGTCAAAGTTAGAACTAGAGAAAGGGAAAACGATCATGCTTGTCAACACACCCATCCGCCAAAGCACGGCTCGGTATCCGACTTGCTGCTCGTTTCTTGTTATTGGCTATGGCAACGCGCTACGCGGCGACGATGCTGTAGGTGCTCGGGTTGCTAGAACTGTTGCCGATAGGAACCTACCTAAGGTAAATGCGATCGCTGTTCATCAGCTGATGCCTGAGCTAGCCATTGAGATTTCTAAGGTAGACTACGTTGTCTTCGTCGATGCCTGCGCGGAAGAACGCTGTGCTCGGACCATTCAACTCGATCCAATTTCGGCCAATGTTATCAGGCCACAGTCTTCTACTCATCGCGCTAACTCGCTGACCCATAGCCATAGTGCCGAGGGGCTGCTAGCCCTAACCCAAAAAGTCTATGGCCACACACCTCAGGCCTGGTTGCTGCAAGTGCCTACAGAAAGTTTTGAGTATGGTGAGCAGCTCTCTTCTACCGCGCAGAGAGGACGTGATGAAGCCCTCCAAACGATTGAACGGTTTTTAGTCAACTACCAGGTTCCCTATCGAGTAACTTCAGAACCATGCATGAAGTCGGCTTAATGCGCTCTGCCATTGACCTAGCGTTAGAACAAGTCAAAGCTCAAGGACGAAAAAAAATTCATCGAATAGATCTCAGTGTCGGCGAACTCTCTGGGGTCGGTCCCGATGCGCTCATGTTTGCCTTTGACGTTGTCAGTAAAGGCACCCTGGCAGAAGGTGCTGATTTACATCTCACGACTGAGCCTACGCTGTGCTACTGCACCTACTGCCGCCGAGAGTTTCATCCAATGAGCTGGATTTATGCTTGCCCTCATTGCCAGCATCTTAGCAATGACATTCGTGAAGGCAAAGATCTGAAACTTGTATCACTGGAGATTTCTTAATTATGTGCAAGGAAGGAAGGCACAGAGAAGAACATAGAGAGATTCTGCATTTGCATCGGAGTGTGCTCGATAAAAACAATCAAGCCGCTGAGAAAAACCAGGCACTTTTTTATAATCTACTGGCGATTAACCTGATGTCGTCTCCGGGCGCTGGCAAAACAACGCTTATTCAGAAGCTTCTAGAGCAAACACAGTTTCGAACGGCTGTTATCGTTGGAGATTTGGCAACAGACTGTGACGCTCAGATAATTCGTCAAATAGGCATTCCCACCATTCAAATCACAACGGGTAATCTTTGCCACTTGGATGCTGAGAGCATAGCACAGGCTACAAAAAAGCTTGATCTAGAATCATTAGATTTACTAATTATTGAAAATGTCGGAAACTTAGTTTGTCCGGCCATGTATCACTTAGGGGAAGATTTACGGATTGTGCTGATGTCTGTTACAGAAGGCGAAAATAAACCACTTAAGTATCCTACTTTGTTTAAGTCTGCCGATGCCGTGGTCATTAGCAAAAGCGATTTGGCGATGGCCGTTGACTTTGACCGTGAAAAGGCGATGGCATACCTGAGCCAAGTCGTCCCACAGACGCCGATATTTGAAGTCTCAGCGCGCTTAGGTCAGGGGATAGAAGCTCTCCAGTCCTACTTAGCACAAGCCTTGAGGGCAAAGCGACCGTCACTATCGCTCTCAACATAGCCTGAATGTGTGATAAGAGGTGTGTTGACAATGGAGGTTATAACGATGAAGCCTATCAACCGTAGCCGCATTGTTGTGAGCGGTCGAGTTCAGGGAGTCGGCTTTCGACCTTTTGTTTATCGTTTGGCCACGGGACTAAAGCTAACTGACAGCGTGCGAAACACGACTTCTGGGGTAATCATTGAGATAGAAGGTTCGCTAGATTTTATAGAGACCTTTTTACAGCGCTTACACAGTGACTTAACTCCACTCGCCAATATTCAAAGACTCGAACAACAACAAATACCCGTAAGGCACGCTAACACGTTTGATTTTTTACCTTCTGAACTTTCGCCGTCGCAGCCAACCAGCCTATCAACTGGTCAAACGTCTGAGACACTAAATCCTACGGCACAAGTCTTACCCGTTCTTTCGACCTGCTCTGACTGCTTACAAGATATTCTCTCGTCTCAAAATCGCCGCTACGGATATCCTTTTACCAACTGTACTCACTGCGGTCCCCGATTTAGTATTATCACTGGCCTGCCTTACGATCGCGATCGCACGACCATGGCTAAGTTTACAATGTGCCTAGCTTGTAATGAAGAGTACGACGACCCTCATCAGCGGCGCTTTCATGCTCAGCCAAATGCTTGCAGTCAGTGCGGTCCGGCGCTTTCTTTCTGGCGGGTAGGAGACTATCATCCAGACCATTCTTTAGAAGAGGCCGTTGCTGTACTCAATAAAGGCAAGATTCTAGCGCTAAAAGGACTTGGCGGTTTTCAGCTATTGGTCGATGCTCGCGATTCGAACGCTGTAGATACACTGCGACAGCGTAAAGGTCGCCCTGATAAGCCATTGGCACTGATGTGTCCAAGCTTGGAAGTCGCTCGCCATTACTGCGAAACTTCTGAAGCAGCAGCCGCCTTGCTGGACTCGCCGCAAGGGCCGATTGTTCTGTTGCCTAAGCGATCTTCCTCCGGAAGGGCTCTGCCATCGCGCATTTCATCAAAACAGCACTTAGAACAACAACTGCTTGCTGAGAACATTGCACCTAATTGTCTATCTTTAGGCGTGATGCTGCCGACCACGCCACTGCACCATCTGTTATTACGGCAGTACGGTTCACCCATCATTGCGACTAGCGGCAACCTATCAGAGGAGCCCATCTGCACAGACGAGCAAGAAGCGCTCTGGCGCTTGATTGCGATTGCTGATGCTTTCTTGGTGCACAATCGGCCTATTCAGCGGCCAGTCGATGATTCTGTTGTTCAACTTGTGGGCGCAAAGCCTCAAGTTTTACACAGGGGCTACGCGCCGCAGGTCCTTCGAGTTCCTGACCATCTACTTGAACGGTCAAAGAGTCATTCAAAATACAACCTGTTAAAACATCGCGTTTTCACAAAGCGTCCATGCGTTTTGGCCCTGGGCGCACAGCTTAAAAGTGCGATCGCTGTATCTACCGGAGACGAGATTATGTTAAGTCAACACACGAGTGATTTAAACACGCCTAGAGCGATCACCCAACTGAAGAAAACGGTTCGTGATTTTTTGTCTCTGTACAGACTTGAGCCAGATGCGATCGCTTGCGACCAGCATCCTGACTATGCGTCTACGCAACTAGCCCAAACGCTGGCCAAAGAGAGAAACATTCCTCTCATCCCTGTACAGCATCGCTACGCCCATATTCTTTCTTGCATGGCCGAACACCAACTCAAGGGAGCTACCTTGGGGATTGCCTGGGACGGTACTGGCTACGGCAGCGACAAAACCGTATGGGGCGGCGAATTTTTGCAAACGACTGATAGCTCATTCGAGCGGGTGGCCCATTTCCTGCCATATTTTCTCCCTGGTGGTGACTGTTGTGCCCAAGAGCCCCGACGCTCGGCGATTGGATTGCTCTACAGCTGCCATGGAGAATCCGCCTTTGAAATGACTGATTTAGTCCCTTTAAAAGCCTTTAAATCACCTCAGCTAGTCATCTTACGCAAAATGCTTACCAACAAAATCAACACACCTGTTACTTCCAGCGTTGGTAGGTTATTCGACGGTATTGCTTCACTGTTAAACCTCCACCAAATTATCAGCTATGAAGGACAGGCCGCAATGACCCTAGAAGCTGCAGCATATCAGTCTCCAGTCAAGCGAACCTACCCCTTTAAGCTCAGTGACAGCAAGCCGAGCCTAGTTGACTGGAGACCCATGATAAAAGCGATTGTGAGTGACATCCGCAGCGGTGTGATGACGCCTGTCATGGCCGCGAAGTTTCACAATACACTGACCGAGATAATTGTAGAGGTGGCTAAGCGCAGTGGGCTTTCTCAAGTGGTTTTGGCAGGCGAGTGTTTTCAAAATGCGCGCCTGAGTGAACAGAGCATTCGGCGGCTAAATGCAGAAGGCCTAAGGCCATACTGGCCACAGCAAGTTCCTCCCAACGACGGTGGCTTAGCAGTCGGCCAAGTGATGGCTGCTTGGAGAGGGCTCTCCCACGCCTCAAATCTTGCGACTTTTGCTCCTGCGACTTCTGTTCCTGCTATTTCTGCTCCCGATATCTCTGCTCAGTGCTTTGCTAACGCGGAGAACTCACTGTCATGTGTTTAGCGATTCCAGATAAAATCGTTAGCGTTCAGGGAGAGTCTCTTAGCCGTATGGGTCGAGTGAGCTTTAGCGGTGTTGTGAAAGAGGTGAGCTTAGCGTAAGTGCCTGAAGCTGGCATTGATGACTATTTAATTGTTCTTGTTGGCGTTGCTATTAGTAAGCTAGACCCGCAGGAGGCAGAAGAGACACTACACTACCTAGAGAGAATAGCTGAGAAAAAGACTGCCAAGATTACTGGAAGACCACTGCACCAACCAGCTGCTCAGTTGTAAATTCTGTTTCTTTACCGAGTCAGATTGGCACTGCGAGTCTCTCTTATGTTGCCCTGCGATGATTTGATAGCTCATAGAAAAACTTAGCTCAGTGCCTTTATCAACCGGTTTAATGATAAAGGTACTGAGCTGGAAGTTCTATCAAATTATGCCCACAAGACTACGTCTTCGAGTTTAGTTTACCGCTGTAGGGCTGAGCACCTATGGCTATTTTTTCTCTAATCTTTTTCGTTTTCTCTAATTTCTACTGCACCTAGGGCAGCTCACAGCTACCAGCATCGAAGCTGTAGGCTTCCAAGTCGATAGGAACAGAGTTTACGTGCCAAATGTCATCGCAGTACTGCCGAATTGCTCGATCAGAAGAAAATCGCCCGCTGCGAGCGCTGTTTACAATAGACATGCGGCACCAGCAATCACAATCCTGATAGGCTTGGCTTACCTGCATCTGCGTCGCCACATAATCGGCGTAGTCTGCCAGGAGCAAGTAAGAATCGTGCCACAGCAAACTGTCTATCAGTGGCTTAAAGAGGTCGCGATCACCCTTGGAAAAATACCCCGAAGCGATTAAATCAATTGCCTCCTTAAGCTCCAGATTCTGTTGATAATAATCATGAGGGCGATACCCCTGCAGCCGTAGCGCCTTGACGTCTTCTACGGTTTTTCCAAATAGAAAGAAATTATCCTCACCAACGGCGTCTCGAATTTCTACATTCGCGCCGTCTAGCGTACCAATGGTTAGCGCGCCATTCATCATAAACTTCATATTTCCCGTACCCGAAGCCTCATAGCCCGCTGTGGAGATTTGTTCTGAGAGATCGGCGGCGGGATAGATTTTTTGGCTGGTGGTGACGTTAAAGTCGGGGATAAAGACGACTTTGAGGCGATCGCGTGTTACCGGGTCCCGGTTCACCACGTCCCCAATAGACGTAACAAACTTAATCATGAGCTTGGCCATCGCATAGCCAGGGGCTGCCTTACCACCGAAGATAAACGTGCGCGAAGGAATATCGAGATTGGGATTTTGTCTGAGATGATTGTACAAAGAGACAATATGAAGCCCGTTCAGGTGCTGGCGCTTGTATTCATGAATGCGCTTGACCTGAATGTCGAATAGAGATTGGGGATCAACCACTACGCCGAGACGTTGTTCTATGTGCTGTGCCAAGTCTTGCTTCGTGGCCTGTTTTGTTTTCTGCCAATCTGAGCGAAAGCCAGCATCCTCAATATAAGACTCTACTTTTTGAATGTCTTCGAGGTGGGTAATCCAGCTACGCCCAATGTTATCTGTAATGAGTTTAGTCAGGCGAGGATTATTGAGCACGATCCATCGGCGAGGCGTCACACCATTGGTCACATTCTTAAACTTGTCAGGAAAGAAGTCGTAGAAGTCCCTTAGGACTGTTTGCTTTAGCAGATCGGTATGCAAGGCGGCCACGCCGTTGATAGCTGAAGCACCGACACAGGCAAGATTTGCCATGCGGACGTAGCGCTCACCGCCTTCATCAATCAAAGACATCCGTGCCAGGGTGCGTTCATCCCCCTTGCACCAAATGCGAACAGCCTCTAGAAAGCGCGCGTTGATTTCATAAATGATTTCCAAATGGCGTGGCAGGAGCATTTGAAATAGGCTAACTGGCCACTTCTCTAGCGCCTCTGGGAGGAGGGTATGGTTGGTATAGGCAAAGGACCGCTGGGTGCTTTCCCAGGCGCTGTCCCAATCTAGATGACGCTGCTCTAACAACAGTCGCATAAGTTCGGCAACGGCGATCGCTGGGTGAGTATCGTTTAACTGAATAATACATTTTTCGGGGAAGGCGCTAATGGGCAAATTTTGCGAGTCCAAAATGCGCAATAGATCTTGTAAAGAACAAGAGACAAAGAAATACTGTTGTTTTAACCTGAGCTGTTTGCCGCCAATTTGTTCATCATTCGGATAGAGCACTTTACTCAAATTTTCAGACGCCACCTTCCGATTGACCGCGCCATAATAATCGCCCCGGTTGAAGGCCGCAAAGTCAAAAGATTCTGGTGCCTCTGACTTCCACAGCCGTAGAGTATTGGCCGTATCGACCCGATAGCCCAAAATGGGTGTGTCATAAGGAACGCCCATTACTTCCCACTCAGCGACCCAGCTCACGCGGTAGTTGCCCTGCTCAACGGTAAAGGATTCCGTATGGCCGCCGTATTTAACCGGAACAGTCCACTCAGGGCGAGCAATTTCCCAAGGGTTGCCATAGCGTAGCCATTTGTCGGTAATTTCGACCTGCCAGCCATCTTGAATTTCTTGGTCAAAAATGCCAAATTCGTAACGGATGCCGTAGCCCAGTGCGGGCACTTCCAAAGTCGCCAGTGAGTCCAAATAACAAGCGGCTAGTCGTCCGAGTCCACCATTGCCTAACCCTGGTTCTTCCTCTTGGGCCAATAGCTCATCGAGATCAAGGCACAAAGAATCCATCACTTCACGAATAGGTTCATATAGGCCCAGGTTAATCAGGTTGTTGCCTAAATGTGGCCCCATCAAAAACTCAGCCGAGAGATAGCAAACGACGCGAGTGCTCTGGTCAATGTAGGTAGCTGTGGTGCCTAGCCATCGCTGTAGCATGCGATCGCGCACTGTATAGGCAAGCGCGAGATAATAGTCGTTTTTGCTGGCGAGCTGGGGAAACTTACCCTGCACGTAGAAGAGATTATCTAAAAAAGCTCGTCTCAAAGTTTCCAAACTCAATCCAGTCCGGTCATCTTCAACAGTCACTTGAGAGACCATAGAAGCTGCATTCGTAGAAGCGTCGGTAGAAATCGCCATCGCTCTCCTCTTTAAGTCGGGTTTTGCTCTCGTCTGTTTGCTTGTTTATGTCTATTTACCCATTAGAGCACTCGGCATAGGCTCTTTTATTTATAAAAAAAGACTGTGAGGAACTTGTGAGAGATGACATTCAGTATCTTCATAGCTTCCTCACAGCAGGAATATAGCCTGTAGATGTCATTCATAGTCTTGTTTATTGAGTGTGCAAAGGCAGAGCCAATGTGTTTCATCTAAAAAAGTCTTCCTTAGAAACCTTGTGGCATTCAGCCCCTATCGCCTACGCTCACTTCCCGCCATTGCAACTCTCTAGCCTGCCTGAAAATGCAAAGCGCTATCTCAAACACGCTATCTCACCCAATACTCGGCTTGCTAATGCGGTTCGCCTCAAAATTCATGGCGAAATTAAACTAAAAGGCTGGCAGCCTTTCCAGGCTGAACAGATAATTTGTTATCACAAAGGGATGATCTGGCAGGCAATCGTGTGGATGAATGGCTTGCCAGTCTATGGCTGGGGCCACGTCATAGAAGGGAAAGGGGCTGTGCAGTGGAAACTGCTAGGACTATTGCCAGTAGTCCTAGCCTCAGGGCCCGATACGACGCGATCTGCTGTAGGCTGAATGCAGGGAGAGTATGTGTGGCTACCGTCTGCTCTACTAAATAGTGCAGGGTCACTACCATTGAAGAAGAAACGAAATACAATCCTCGATTTGTTGATATAGAGAGGTCAGGTTCTTCGATAAGAAGTCGAGAAGATTTTATCAAGCTCATGGATAATCTGGATCTGCCCGACCCGAAAAAGATAATGGAAGCAGTGCCCGCTAACAAAATCTGTGGACAAAAAGTGACCACAGCGGACGTGGCATAGTCATGGCGTTTTACGAGGAAACAATCATCTGGATTACTTCTGCTTAGAGGTTTCGCATATCCATAGGGCTAATTATAAACGTTTGGGTTTGCTCACTAGTGGTTATCAGATCAACAATATCAATAGTTTGGAACCTCCAGTTAGGCCCCAATATCGAGGAGAGCCTATGGTATTCTCCCAAAACAAGCCTGAATAAACAGGGTTTAAGCAGGGGATGATGGCGAAGCCTCTCTGTAGGCAGATCTTAAGATTGATATTCTCCATAAGTAAGTGACAGCATCGTTCTATCACTCAAAGCTATTTAGGCTTTAGCTATCCGCACTG
>ERZ1740060.1040-NODE-1040-length-10861-cov-3.438923_pt1 | contig 10861 bp, 10 predicted proteins | sample MGYA00581743_ERZ1740060 | MGnify/ENA primary metagenome ERZ1740060 (study PRJEB43018, sample SAMN04849235) | marine metagenome | isolation source: floating plastic debris | place: Pacific Ocean | collected 2008-08-27 | study: EMG produced TPA metagenomics...
AAAGATATTAACAAAATAATTGTTAAAAATAGTTTTACCATTTTAGTTGTTAGTGGTTAGTGGTTAGTTGTAAATAGTTAAAAATTAAAAATAGTTTCTACCCTATCTCCCCTCTCTACCCCCTCTACTTGTTTACTGATAACTGTTCACTGCTCACTGTTCACAGCTCACTGCTCACTGTTCACTGTTAACTGCTCACTGCTCACTGTTCACTGCTCACTGCTCACTGTTCACTGCTCACTGAAAATGCAAGTCAAAGAAATTGGCGAACAAGGACTTTTAAAAGTATTACAGCACTTCTGCCCTGCGGACATTATCGGGGATGATGGAGCAGTATTACCAACTGCTGCTGATAAATCTTTAGTTGTCACAACAGATGTCCTAATTGATAACGTTCACTTCAGTGAAGCTACTACCTCTCCATCTGATGTTGGCTGGCGAGCCGCTGCCGTTAACCTTTCAGATTTAGCAGCTATGGGAGCTTCACCAATCGGTATTACTGTAGGTTTGGGACTTCCTGGAGAGACTCCTGTTAATTGGGTCGAAAATTTATACCAGGGAATGACGGAGTGTTTACAAAGATATAATACCAAGATTGTTGGTGGTGATATAGTGCGATCGCCAATTATTAGCGTCGCGATTACGGCTTTCGGAGAAGTTGCTCCGCAGCGAGTTATTGGTCGCAATAAAGCCAAGGTGTGTAATGCAATTGTGGTTACAGGTTGTCATGGAGCTTCTAGCGCTGGCTTGGAATTACTGCTAAATCCAGATTCAACAACAAGTCTGGGAAAAAATCATCGGCAGGCTTTAATTAAAGCACATCAACGACCAAGACCACGTTTGGATGTGTTACCAATTCTCTGGGAAGTTGCAGATTCTTATTCGGTCGTAGATGTCTGTGGAATGGATACTAGTGACGGTTTAGCAGATGCAATTTTACAAGTTTGTCAATGCTCTCAAGTTGGTGCAGTTATTGAAGCGACACAGATTTCCCTACACCAAGCTTTTGAAAATTGGCTGACACAAGAGCAAGCTCTAAAATATGCTCTCTACGGTGGTGAAGATTTTGAATTGCTGCTTTGCTTACCCGAACCAGCTGCAAATGAATTAGTGGAGAAACTCGGTAATAGCGCAGCTGTAATTGGAACGATTACCGATAGCGATAAAGTGTTGTTGCACGATGAAAACGAAAAAATTCCCGACCAAGTTTTACACTTAAATCGGGGATTTCAACATTTTACAACTTAGAAGCCTTTCGATTTTAGATTGACGATTTTAGATTTTGGATTAATCCATAAATCCGTCTTGAAAAGTTTGAGGGGAAGAACATCTTCACCCTCAACTTTTCGCAAAATCCAAAATCCAAAATTAGTTATTCCACTTCTGAGCAACCAATTCAGCTAAGTCAACAACGCGCTGAGAATAACCCCACTCGTTGTCATACCAAGCCATAACCTTAACCATATCGCCACCCATAACCATTGTGAGGCTGGCATCAACAACTGAAGAGGTATCACTACCCTTATAATCGGATGACACCAAAGGTAAATCGCTATAACCTAAAAATCCTTTCAATTCACCTTCAGCAGCATTTTTGAAAGCTTGGTTGAGTTCTTCAGCAATAGTAGGCTTCTCAACTTGAACCACGAAATCTACCATCGAAACGTTGGGAGTAGGTACGCGTAATGCTACACCGTTCAACTTCCCTTTCAAATTTGGTAATACTAATGCCACAGCTTTTGCCGCACCAGTAGAGGTCGGTACAATATTCATTGCTGCGGCTCTTGCGCGTCGCACGTCTCTGTGGGAAGCATCAAGCAAACGTTGGTCACCAGTATAGCTGTGAGTAGTGGTCATGGTACCTTTGATGATACCAAATTTCTCATCTAAGACTTTAGCTATAGGAGCCAAGCAGTTAGTGGTACAGCTAGCATTACTAACCACGTCATAGCTAGAAGGATCGTAATCTTGATGATTTACTCCCATTACGAAGGTACCAACATTACCGCCCTTTCCAGGAGCCGTAATTAAAACTTTTTTTGCACCAGCTTTAATATGCTTTCTAGCCCCTTCTTCAGTGACAAATACACCTGTTGACTCGATAACCAAGTCAATTTCCCACTCTTTCCAGGGCAAGTTTTCTGGATTACGGTCGGACACACATTTTATTGTTTTACCTTTAATTGTAATGGAGTTATCATCGGCGGAAATGTCAACGTTTTTTAAATTGCCGAGCATCGTGTCATACGTCAGCAAATGAGCATTGGTTCTGGGGTCTGAGGTATCGTTAATAGCAACAACTTCAAGATTACTATTTTCTCTCGTCATCCAACAACGCATAAAGTTACGTCCGATGCGACCGAAACCATTAATTGCAACTCTAACCACAGGTCTTGCCCTCTGTATTTATGTCTAAACAGTGCTTATTTATGACCTAGATCATATCGCAAAGGGGGGAGTATTAATAACTATAGAGTGTTAGATTCCTAAAAAATCTTTATGATTTATCCCGATTAACTGCCCGAAACACCGAGATTAGCGATATGGACTGAGATCAAACCTGTACCTAAAGATTGCGAATTGCTGTATAAGTTACGAATCATACTTGACGAAACTATTTCTCAAGAGGTATGTATTAATTGCCAGGACATGGTAGTAACAAGATTTATCGGTTGTTGCTTTAGTTGCTTGCAGTTCCAGTCGTATTGAGTTATATTCACACCACTTGAGAATCCAGATGCACGAGTAAAAATTACACAAATGTGCCAATACTGTCTTAAAAATACCAAAAGCAAGGTTAAGAAATATCCGAAGTGGTAGTTCTATATTAGTCGTATTTGGTTATGAGAAAGGATTTGTTAACTTGGTGCGCTAGTAGCAGCTTTATTTTTATTTTATTGTTTGCTATCAGCAAGAGGATATGACAAAGACATTATGGTTTTTAAAACTTGAATTGCAAAACTCAGGGACAAATATTAGCTCAACTATAGCTTGCTTATAAGTTGATGAAGCCTTCTTTAGGATAAATAAATTGCTTCCCAGTCTTTAGACTACAACAAAGCTATTTTAATTACTTTGTTGTGAAGAGTATTTATCCTGTATTCATACTGTCTGGATGCTATCTTCCACAAAACCAATGTTCTCAAATTTATAGATATGATTTTTCGGGCTAGCTTAAATTATCTTTCGCAGATAGCGGGTAGTATTGTAAACAATTACCTTTCTTAGTGAAAAAGATGTATTGTGAATTACAAATTGTTAATTTCCAGATTGTGCTTATATTCTCAGAAGAAACATAATAATAGTTTGGAAAGAGAAAAAAACACCATCCGGGGTTAAAATCTTTCTGAACAACTAAAATATATGCAACAAATTCAAATTTAAAATGTGAAATAAAATATACAGGGTTGTTACCAGTACGAGTAAAATATCGGTACGATACAAGTGTTAAAAGTGTTCATGGTGTGGTGTGGTGTTAGAGGAAAATAAGATGGTAAATGCAGTAGATTTCGCCGGTAGACCATTTCATTTCATTGGTGTAGGCGGTATAGGTATGTCGGCTTTGGCGTATATACTGGCTCAAAAAGGCTTTCAAGTTAGTGGTTCGGATGTTAGACCAAATCATATTACTCATAAGCTCGAATCGATTGGAGTTAATTTTTTTGGTAAACAAGAACCAAGCAATTTAGAATTTTTCAACGTCGATTCTTCTCCCCAAGTAGTTTGTTCTACAGCTATTAATGCTTCTAATTTGGAATATAAAGCAGCATTAGAAAAGGGCTGCCCAATTTTCCATCGTTCTGACATATTGGCAGCATTGATATCTCAGTACAAAAGTATTGCTGTTGCAGGAACTCACGGTAAGACTACTACAAGCAGCATGATTGGTTATATGCTCCTGCAAGCAGGTGTAGACCCAACCATTATCGTTGGTGGTGAAGTAAAAGCTTGGGAAGGTAATGCTCGTTTGGGACAAAGCCCTTACTTGGTTGCAGAAGCTGATGAATCGGATGGTTCCTTGGTTAAACATTCCCCAGAAATTGGCATTATTACCAATATTGAGTTAGACCATCCAGACCACTACGATACATTGGACGAAGTAGTAAATATTTTTAAAACATTTACTAACCAGTGCAAAACTGTAGTCGCTTGTATTGATTGCGAAAATGTCAGCGACCGGTTCCAACCCGATATCAGCTATAGGCTCAGCCCAGATACTGGTGCTGACTACTATGCGACTAATATTGATTACCGTGCCGACGGAACCACGGCTTTAGTTTGGGAAAAAGGGATTGCTTTAGGAGTATTGAACTTAGCTGTATTAGGTCATCACAACTTAAGCAACGCTTTAGCAGCAGTGGCCATCGGTAGAATGTTAGGTCTAGAATTTGGCGAAATTGCTAGAGGTTTAGCGACTTTTGAAGGAGCAAGACGACGCTTCGAGTTCCGAGGTGAAGTTGATGGAATTACTTTTATTGATGATTACGCGCATCACCCAAGCGAACTCAGCGCGACATTAGCTGCTGCAAGATTGCAAGCAAGACCGGGACAAAGAGTAGTTGCAATATTCCAGCCCCATCGCTATAGCCGCACGCAAGCATTTTTAGGTGAATTTGCAAAATCCTTCAACCATGCGGATTTAGTAGTCCTAACCGATATCTACAGTGCTGGAGAACCAAATACTGGTTTGATTAGTGGTGAAAAATTAGCCTTAGAAGTTGCTAAAAATCACTCTAATGTCGAATTTCACTCAACTTTAGCTGATATTCGCCTGTTCTTAGAGCAAAACTTACGTCCTGGAGATTTGGCTTTATTCCTAGGTGCTGGAAACTTAAACCAGACAATTCCTCAAATTATCGAATCTCTTCGGCAACCGGCTCAGGCTACCTCCTAACGAGAACTAGCCAACAAACTGGGGTGAACTAGCATGTCCGAAGGCTTGTAGTTTCTCCCCTTAAGTATTGTCTGTTTCGGGCAAATACGTTATTCACCGATTAATTGCTGAATCTCAAGCCGTATGATTGCGGCAGTATCGCGTTCAAACCTATCCAATACTGGCAAACATGATCATTTCCCAGGATGCTGTTAATGTTCGTAAAGCTTCTGATGTTACTACCAATCGAAAAGAAATGAAAGTGGAAGGAAATATTAAAGGAATTTCTTTAAATGGTAATGACTGCATTATCAAGCCTCAAGTTTCTTTATCTTCTTACACTTCCTATAGAGTTGGTGGTCCCGCAGAATGGTTCGTTGCTCCCCGTTCTCTAGAGTCTCTAGAAGCCAGCGTTCAATATGCCAAAGAACATGACTTGTCAATCACAGTACTTGGTGCTGGTTCTAACTTATTGATTGGTGATAGCGGTATACCGGGTTTAGTCATCGCGACTCGGCACATGCGCCACAGTAATTACGATTCCGAGACAGGTAGAGTCACATTTGCTGCTGGAGAGTCAATACCTGCTTTAGCCTCAGCGGTTGCAGAACGCGGTTGGGAAGGCTTTGAATGGGCAGTTGGTATTCCTGGAACCATTGGTGGTGCTGTGGTTATGAATGCTGGAGCGCACAGCAGTTGTATTGCAGATATCTTAGTTAGCGTTGAGGTGCTAAGACCTGACGGTAGTTTGCAAACAATGACTTGTGAAGAACTGAACTATAGCTATCGAACTTCCGTACTCCAAGGAAGCGATTTAATCGTTACTCAAGCAACTTTGCAGCTTCAGCCAGGAGCAGATCCAGGAATAGTTACAGCAAGAACCAAACAACATAAAAAACATCGACTAGCTACTCAACCTTATCATTTACCAAGTTGTGGCAGCGTATTCCGCAATCCTAAACCACATTCGGCTGGTAGGTTAATTGAAGAAACTGGTCTTAAGGGCTTTAAAATCGGGCAAGCTCAAGTAGCAGAACTCCATGCTAACTTTATCGTTAACTGTGGTGGAGCTACTGCTAACGATATTTTTAATCTTATTCGTCACGTCCAGCATCAAGTACAAGAGCGCTGGTCAATTGGATTGCACCCAGAAGTAAAAATGTTAGGAGAGTTTCAAGCCACTTAATTGACCAACAAAATTTTAGATTTTAGATTTTAGATTTTGGATTCTAAATGGTTCCAAGCAAAACGGTTTCAGCTATGGAAAAACCTAAATATGACCTCCCCACAGCCAAGCTTAGGGATTGTCAATCTAAAATCGTAAATCCATTAGCAAAGCGTGTCCGTAAGGACATAATCCAAAATTGCCTGACCCTGCTTATCTTATCCGCAAGCCGGAAGAATATGGATTGTTGATTTAACTTAGGAAATCAAATTAAATCAAAAATCTTTAATATTCACGCAGGAGGAAGTGACCCAGGGTGCATTACCCCAATATAAAAAACTATCAAATAACACGACGCATCTATAATTGAATTTGATTTGTTATTGAAAGCACACGCTTACTATTGATTATGACGGGAAAAGGACAAGGATTTGGCTTTGGTTTAGGCAAAATGAAGGAACTAGCTGAAGCCTTCAAAAAAGCACAGCAAGTTCAAGAAGGAGCCAAGCAACTCCAAGAAGAATTGGAGCAAATGGAAATCCAGGGAGAATCTGGTGGTGGAATGGTAAAAGTGATTCTCAGTTGTATTCAAGAACCCAAAAGAGTAGATATCTCTCCCGATGCTATGAATGAATGGGCAGAAGTACTTGCTGATTTAGTTACAGCAGCAATGACAGATGCTTACAATAAATCCACCGCTACCATGCGCGACCGTATGGAAGACTTGACTAGTGGGTTAGAACTTCCCGGATTTTAATCAAAGTTTAACTCAGCAGTCTAATATGCTAGAAATTGCAAAACTTTGGACGGGAATAGAAGTGGATTATGGCTTATAAGCTGCTATTTGTCTGCTTGGGTAACATTTGTCGTTCTCCAACCGCAGAAAATGTCATGAATCACCTGATAGAGAAAGCAGGCTTAAGTAATTCTATTCAGTGTGATTCAGCCGGGACATCAAGTTATCACATCGGTAGTCCCCCAGATTCTCGTATGAGTGCTGCTGCCAATAATCTTTTAGGATTTAAGCTTCGTGGAAATGCACGAAGTTTTGAATCATCGGATTTTGAAAATTTCGATTTGATTTTGGCAATGGATAAGGAGAATTACCGCGATATTCTGGCTCGGGATTCGAGTGCAGAATATCAAGAGAAAGTGCGCTTGATGTGTGACTATTGTCGCAGTCACTCTCTTAAAGAAGTTCCAGACCCATATTATGGTGGAGCCGAAGGCTTTAATCAAGCTGTAAATTTACTTGTTGATGCTTGTGAAGGTCTTTTAGAAGATATTTCTGGTGGTCCTCCGGACACGCTAAACTAACGCATCAATTAAGTGAATTTTTAGAAAGTCAAAATTAATTTTCAATTTATAGTTAAGAGTTATGAGCGATAACTCTTAACTTTTTAGTTTTAAGGAGAATGGGAGTGAGAGTTAGGAGTAAAGAGTTAGGAGTTAGGAGTTAGGAGTTAGGAGTTAAGAATTACAGCAACAACTGTAGTCGCAACATCTTACTCCTTTTCGTTTCATCTCGCGACTTGCGACTTGCTACTCGCGACTCACGACTTGCTACTTGCTACTTGCTACTTACTACTTACTACTTATTTAATCAACAACCCATTAACTTCTTTAGCACGTTCCACCAATGCTCTCCAAATTTGCTGCTGTTGAAGGCGCTGTTCTATTTGTCTAAATTCCGACCAAACTTTATCGGATTCTTTACGGAGAAAAAGCCGCCATTCTAATTGTACGTTTTTGGCACGAAGAACTCTGTCTACAAATTCTTCAAGCATAAAATAAGCATCGGTAGAAGGTTCGCAAAGTATTTTATTTAAGGCTTTTTCTGATGTTTCAATTGTTTCTTTATGTAGCTGTTGTAGTGTATTTAAAATTTGTTCTTCAATATAAAATTCATTTTTAACTTCTTTAGTTTGATTATTTTTTTTTAAGGTCGAAAATGAATTATTATCGGGTTTTAGTTTATCAACATTAATTCTAATAAGGCGCATTATCCTTCCTGCATTTGATACATCGAATTCGTAGAGATTTTGAAAACCCAACTTGAGATTATTCGCATTATCAGGAAGCAGGTTATATATAATTTTTAAAAAATCAATTTCTTCAGAGTTATCTAATTCTCCTAAATGAGATTTTAGTATTTTGACAGCTAAATTTTTTCGGCTTTCTAAGGAAAGCTGCATCGCTCTATCTAAAGATTGAAAATTAGCTAAAAAATTAGTGCGAATTTCATGTAAAAGTTGGTTATAAGCAGTGTCATAAGACCCAAACAGATGACGAAATTCTGCAATTTCCTGGCAAGTTGTAGGGATTCCCGCATCTGTTCGACATCGTTGAATCGCATTTTTTACCCTTCCTTCAAATTCACTGTCTAAATTATTTTGATTATTTCTTAAATCTGCTAATAAATTTTCTAAGTCGTTGGTCAATTTACGCCAAAACTGTTCAAATAGCTGTTCAAATAATAAATCTCCATCACTGTATCTATTCAGAGCTAAACTAGCTTTTTCTAACTGAGTATTGATATTTTGACGAACGTTATCTAATTGTTGACCGCACTCAAGTTTATAATCTTTCTCTATTGACTCCACGTTATTAACTAAATAATCGAGAATTGGCTCTAAAACTTCGCTAAAAGCTTCTTGAGCATCCGAACAGTCGGCAATGATACATTTTGCAGTTCGGATTGGTGTTTCTTTTAGTTCAGCTTGTAATGTTTGGCAACGGTAGCTGTTATTACCACCTTCCGCAGGATTTTTAGTGCGGTTGAGAATCATAAATGAACATTTAGCAAGAGGAAAATTTGATAAAGCATTACGAGCAATTTGATATAGCTTTAAATGCGCTTCTCCCCAAACAGCATTGGCTTCGGGTCTGCGAACAAATAAAATAAAGTCAGCTTCTTCTGAGAGAATTTTAATTAATCTTTCTGCTTCTATTAAATTTGTATCTCCTAAACCCGGTAAATCTAACAAACAAATCTGACCAATATCTTCGTGAGGGAAAGAACAAGATATTTCAACTTCTTTGACTGCTAGATAATTTACGATTTTATCGCAGTTTTTATCAGTATCATCCTGAGTAACTTATTGCTGAATTTTATCTTCATTTATCTCTATAGTCGGTGATTTAAGTAATTGTCGATATTTTTTTATATTTGAATAATAATCCCGACGCAGATGTCCGTACCTAGCTTTATCAAATTCGCTATTCTTCTTATTTATAGGTAAAGCTGGTGGAGGAGCAAGACTAAATTCTTCGATAGTTATAGGTTTTTTAGCCAAACCCAAAGTTTTATAATAAGGGGTTAATACTTGAGATAAAAATTCATTTTCTGAATAGAAATCTACTTTCGCTACCGCTTTATTTAATCCAGGTTGATGAACAATTTTGCTTAATGTACCCGTACAGTAACCTTGGGCACCATCAGGAATTACTTGGCTGCTAAGTCCTGCTAAACTTTGTAGCAAACGACTTTTACCTTGTCGAGCATAGCCAACAACTGCAATATTTATCGTTTTACGGCTACAGCGATAGCGTAGCTTTTCAAGTGAATTTAAAAGATTCTCAATCTGATTAATTACTTCAAAATCAATTTCTCTTAAGCGTTTAGCAGATGTAGGGTCAACACCATTAGCAAGAAACTCGGATTGGTACTGTTTTAAATTTACTAGTGCTAACTTACAAGCTTCCAGATTTGCTTTATCGCGTTCAATTCGACTCGCAAACCTTTGTCGTTTTTGAATAATCGCATTTATCCGTTCAGTTCTACGGGTATTAATTTGAATTGTTTTCATGTTTTAACGGGGGAACGGTGAGTTGGTGTCTAGAGCAGGGGTTTCCCCCATAAACAACTAATCAACCCAAAAGGGGAACAGTGACTAGCCAAGAGGAAGATTTAAACATGTAAGTAAAACTTCTTTAAATCTTTAAAGAGAAATTTTTTAAAATATGTATTGGATTGGAGAACATTTTTTTGCTTATAGCCTATTCCCTGCTCCCCATAAAAAGTGATGCACTTGTGATTGTTGAAAAAAATAAAATCTTAAACATCAACTTGATAAGAATACTCAGTTAATCGAATAAAAGCAGTAAAACAACTGACTGTTCTGGCGATAATTATCTGTAAAGGAAGTCAATCGCAAGTTAGAAGCGGTTAATCTAAAAATTCGGTAATGTAATTCTGGTGCTTCAAAATCAGGAAAACTGCCGTGGTTCCAATTAGAGACAATAATCCGATTTCCATCACACCTTATGTTACTTATGGACTAATTGCTGTCAATGTCCTTGCTTTTCTATATGAATCGAGTTTACCCCCTCAGTTTCTCGACGGATTTCTTCACTTATTTGCTGTAGTCCCGCGAGAATTAAGCAGCAGTTTTGCCGGAATTGCAGTCAATCAGCCTATTCCCGAATGGTTGACTCTAATTACTTCCCAGTTTTTACATGGTGGTTTGTTGCACCTAGGGGGTAATATGTTATTTCTATGGATTTTTGGCAATAATGTCGAAGAAAAATTAGGTTATGTAAAGTATTTATTTTTTTACTTAGCTTGTGGTGTATTGGCATCCTTAGCTCAATGGTATTTTTCCCAAGGTTCCCTAATTCCTTCTTTAGGTGCTAGCGGAGCAATTGCGGGTGTAATGGGGGCTTATATTATCCGTTTTCCTAAAGCAGAAGTTATAGGCGTTGTACCTTTGGGTATATTTTTTGCTTCTTTCAGAGTCACAGCTTACTTCTTATTGGGATTTTGGTATATTCTACTAGCTTTTTATGGTCAATCAGCCGGCTTGCTTATGGCTTGTTGATCA
>ERZ1740060.1041-NODE-1041-length-10844-cov-5.701455_pt1 | contig 10844 bp, 9 predicted proteins | sample MGYA00581743_ERZ1740060 | MGnify/ENA primary metagenome ERZ1740060 (study PRJEB43018, sample SAMN04849235) | marine metagenome | isolation source: floating plastic debris | place: Pacific Ocean | collected 2008-08-27 | study: EMG produced TPA metagenomics...
CACATGACAAAGGGTCCCGTGGATTTGCGGGATATCCGGAACTGGTGGGCCTATGTCCCCGGCGCGAACTGGCGCCACCCGGAAGGTCCGGGCAGCGATCTTCGAGGCCGCGGCAATCATCCCGTCGTTCATGTCGCATTCGAGGACGCAAAAGCTTATGCGGCCTGGGCGGACAAAGATCTGCCAACCGAAGCAGAATGGGAATTCGCAGCGAGAGGCGGCCTTGAGAATGCCGAATATGTCTGGGGCGAAGAGCTGATGCCAGGAGGCAAGGTGATGGCCAAGACCTGGCAGGGCGATTTTCCCTGGCGCAACAAAGCAAGCAAGAAGGTCACACGCACGGCGCCCGTCGGCACCTATCCTGAAAACGGCTACGGCCTTTTCGACATGGCGGGCAACGCCTGGCAATGGACCACGGATTGGTACGTGGCAGGCCACGCGGCGAAAAAGGGTGGCGCGTGCTGCACGCTCGACAATCCTCGTGGCCCGGCCAAAATCGAGAGCCTTGATCCGCGTCAGCCGAATATTCCGATTCCGCGCAAAGTCGTTAAGGGCGGGTCTTTCCTCTGCGCGCCATCCTATTGCCGCCGCTACCGACCAGCGGCCCGTCATGCACAACAGGTTGAAACCGGCATGAGCCACATCGGTTTTCGGTGCATCAAAAGAACCAAGTCAGACACTTCGAATTCAACAAAAGAGGAGAGCTCAGAATGAGCGACGAAAACACGAATGCAAGGGGGATCAGCCGGCGCTCCATGCTGATGTCCAGTGTTGCAGCGATTGGCGCAGCCAGTGCTGTCGTAAAAACGGCCACAGAGGCCAAGGCGCAGTCTGCGTCAGGCGATCAGCCAAACATTCTGGTCATCTGGGGCGATGACGTCGGGCAATCCAACATCTCTGCCTACACGATGGGCCTGATGGGGTATCAGACGCCCAATATCGACCGCGTCGCCAAGGAAGGTATGATCTTCACCGATTACTACGGCGAGCAATCCTGTACCGCCGGTCGCTCCTCCTTCATCATGGGGCAGTCCGTCTTCCGCACAGGTCTGTCAAAGGTTGGCCTGCCGGGTGCAGAACTTGGTATGCAGGAAGAAGACCCGACCATCGCGGGCCTGCTGAAGGCGCAAGGCTATGCCACCGGTCAGTTTGGCAAGAACCATCTGGGTGATCGGGATGAGCATTTGCCGACGAACCATGGCTTCGATGTCTTCTTCGGCAACCTCTATCACCTGAACGCGGAAGAAGAGCCCGAGAACGAGGATTATCCAGGCGACTTTGTTCTCGAAGACGGCACAACCTTCCGCGAGCGCTTTGGCCCACGCGGCGTGATCCGCTCCTCTGCCGATGGTCAGATCGAAGATACGGGTCCGCTCACCAAAAAGCGCATGGAAACTGTGGATGACGAAACCTCTGCCGCCGCCATCGACTGGATCCGGTCGCAGCATGAGCAAGGCATCCCGTGGTTCTGCTGGTGGAGCGGGACGCGCATGCACTTCCGTACGCACGTGACAGATGAACGCCGTGCGTCAGCGAACGAGACTGTTGGCAAGCCCGTCGATGAATACACTGCAGGCATGATCGAGCACGACATGCATATCGGTCTCTTCCTCGATCTGCTGGACGAACTCGGCATCGCCGAAAACACCATCGTGCACTACTCGACAGATAATGGCCCGCATATGAATACATGGCCCGACGCAGCCATGACTCCGTTCTGGGGCGAGAAGAATACCAATTGGGAAGGCGCATGGCGTGTGCCCTCAATGGTTCGCTGGCCCGGCAAGATCGAAGCGGGTTCAGTCTCGAACAGCATCATGCACCACATGGATTGGCTACCGACGTACCTTGCTGCGGCAGGGCGCCCAACAGTGAAGGAAGAACTGCTCGACGGCATAACCGTTGCGGAAGTCGGCGGTGGGCGCGACTACCGTGTGCATCTCGATGGCTATAACTTCCTGCCTTACCTTACGGGTGAGGAGGAAACAGCGCCGCGCGAAGAGATCTTCTATTTTTCCGATGATGGCGACCTGATGGCGTTGCGTTGGAACGATTGGAAGCTGACTTTCCTTGAGCAGAAGTCGTGGGCGACATTCCGCGCGTGGATGGACCCCCTCGTAGAACTGCGGGTGCCGATCATCGCCAACCTGCGCCGCGATCCATATGAGCGCGGCTATCGGACGTCGAACACCTATTACGACTGGTTGCTGGATCGGGCCTATATGCTTGTCCCGGCGCAGCAATATGTGGGCAACTTCCTGGAGACTTTCCAGGAATATCCACCGCGCCAAAAGGCGGCGAGCTTTAGCCTCGATCAGGTGATGGAAAAGCTTCAGTCGCCTCCAGGTAATCCGTAAACACGCATGTTCTAGGGTGGCGCATCTTCGCGCCACCCAATTTCTATTCATCTTCTTGGGAGAGCCTTATGCGCCCCTTCTTTTCTTTGGTGATTCTGTGTTTTGCAGCTTCAACAGCTCATGCCGACCCCCTGCCGTCCTGGGCGGCGACAGACACAAAAGATGCGATTATCGAGTTCGTTTCATGAGTGTCGGACAGTGGGTCGGACATGGATGGCAGACCAGCCGGACGCATTGCTGTTTTTGACAATGACGGAACACTCTGGGGCGAAAAACCACTTTATTTTCAGCTGATTTACGCTGTTGAGCGATTGCAGGAGAAGGCGCCGGCAGATCCGGCCATCCTTACAAGTGACGTTCTAAAGGCTGCGGCGGACGGCGACTTTGAAACCGTTGCCGCCGGTGGCACGGAAGCACTGCTGGAAGTTCTGGCCGTGAGCCATGCCGATGTGTCAGTTGAAGAGTTTCAAGCCGATGTACTTGCCTGGTTGTCGGAAGCTCGTCACCCGTCCACGGGCATGGCCTATGACGACATGGTTTACCAACCGATGCTCGAACTCCTGCGTTACCTGCGCGATGAAGGATTCCAAACCTGGATTGTTTCAGGGGGCGGTGTGCATTTTGTCCGTGCCTTTGCCCAAGCGGCCTACAATATCCCACCCGAGCAGGTCGTCGGGAGCGCCACACCCACGGAATACGTAGATGGAAAGGTCATGAAATTACCGGGCATCGCTTTTGTGGATGACAAGGCGGGCAAGCCTGTTGGCATCGATAGTCGCATCGGGCGCAAGCCCATCTTTGCAGGTGGGAATTCCGACGGCGATTTTCAGATGCTGGAATACACCACGGGCGGCGATGGCCCAAGCTTTGGCCTGCTGGTGCATCATACCGATGGCGAACGAGAATTCGCCTATGACCGCGAGGGACATGTGGGCGTGCTGAACCGTGGTCTCGATGAAGGGCCGGGACGCGGATGGGTGATCGTCGACATGGCCAATGACTGGGAACAGGTCTGGCCTGAATGAGTACAAAAGAGGACATCGAAGCGCTCATCGCGCGGATGGGAGACGCCATTATTGGGCAACGCGAGGTCATTGAACGACTGGTGATCGGATTGTTGGCCAACGGCAATCTGCTGGTCGAGGGCTTGCCCGGTCTCGCCAAGACAAGGGCGATCAAGGCGCTGGCCAAGAACCTCGAATGCGATTTCAGCCGCGTTCAGTTCACACCCGATCTGCTCCCCGCCGATGTCACAGGCACGGAGATCTATTACCAGACCGCGGACGGGGCCGAGTTTCGCTTCGACCCCGGTCCAATCTTTGCCAACATCGTCCTGGCAGACGAGATCAACCGTGCGCCCGCCAAAGTACAGTCCGCCCTGCTTGAGGCGATGGAGGAGCGGCAGGTCACCGTCGCGGGCAAGACCCATAACATGCCACCGCTTTTTATGGTTATGGCGACGCAGAACCCCGTCGAACAGGAGGGCACCTATCCGCTGCCCGAAGCTCAGATGGACCGGTTTCTGATGCATGTGATGATCACCTACCCGCCCGTTGAAGATGAGGTGAAGGTGATCCAGCTCGTGCGCAGCGAAGAAGCCGCAAAGGCCAAGGAAACCACACAAGAACGCAAAGCGCAGACAATACCCGCCATCCCGCAACAATCAGTCTTCGAGGCAAGGCGCGAGATCGTGGAAGTTCATGTTTCGGACGCAATCGAGCGCTACATGGCGGATCTGGTTAATGCGACGCGCATTCCAGCCTCCTTCGGGGAGGACCTGCCACGCTGGATCGAGATCGGTGCGAGCCCGCGCGCGTCGCTTGCGCTCGACAAGTGTTCCCGGACCCATGCCTGGATGAATGGACGTGACTACGTCGATCCACTGGATGTCCGCGCCATTGTCGCAGATGTGATGCGTCACCGGCTTGGTTTGAGCTACGAGGCACAAGGCGAAGGTGTCACACCCGATCAGGTTGTAGACGAAATCGTACGGCAAGTTGCGTTGACCTAAGAGGGAGCCATGCAGGACAGGGCCGCACGTATCAGGACCGGGACGCTTCCACCTCCTGCCCCTCGGGACTCCTCGCGTGATCCGCGTGTCTCTGTCGATCTGGACCACCTGCGTCATCTTGAGGCGCGTGCCAAGTCCCTGACCTTCTTACCGAGGCAACCTGCGCGCAGTGCCTTGAACGGTCGACACGCATCGCGCCTGCGCGGTCGCGGCCTCAATTTCGAGGAACTGCGCGACTACCTCCCGTCAGACGACGTGCGTTCGATCGACTGGAAGGTCACGGCGCGCACCGGAAAACCGCATGTCCGGGTTTTTACAGAAGAACGGGACAGACCGGCATTGATCGTCGTTGATCAGCGGATGTCGATGTTTTTCGGCTCCAAGCTCAACATGAAATCTGTCACTGCGGCCGAATGCGCGGCCCTGGCCGCCTATCGTATTCTGGATCAGGGCGACCGTGTCGGTGGGATCGTTTTCGGTGACGAAACGATTGCCGAGATCCGTCCAAAACGCAGTCGCGCAGGTTTGCAGCAATTCATTAGCGTGCTGGCCCGGGCGAATGCTCTTTTGCGTTCGGATGCGCCCGACGTCACGCCACTGCCGCTCAATGACGTTTTGCGATCCGTGGCAAAGATCGCGCCCCGCAATCATCTGGTCCTCGTCTTCAGTGATTTTGCGGAGATCGACCAGACCACGCGAAAACTCGTCTCGGGCCTGTCGCGTCACAATGATCTGATTCTGGGGCTCGTGTCAGATCCTTATGCCGATGAGGTCCCCGGCAACGTGCAACTGGTTGTGTCCGACGGTGAGCTTCAAATCGCGATTGATACCGGCGATCGCGCGACACACGGCGCGATCAAGGAAATGGCACAAGGTCGAATTGCCGAAATTCATGATTGGCAGCGGCCGCTTGGCGCACCGGTTCTACCACTTACCACGGCAGAAGACAGCCTGACCCAGATGCGCCGGATCATGGGGTTGCGTCCGAGATGACCGAAGGCGACGGCACACAAAGACCTACAAATCTTGTGGATCTGATGGCAGAGCTCATCCCGCCGCCAGAGCCCGCGCCGATCTCACTGATGCCCCAAACGCTCGGCTGGCCGATACTCATTGCTCTGCTCGCCGTTCTCACGTTTCTGGTGCTGCGCCGCGTGATGCGCGCGCGACAGGCCGAAGCCTATCGCAAAACCGCTTTGGCGGCCCTCGGCACTTCGGGTTCTGATCCTGAAAAGGTCGCTCTCATTCTGCGCCAGACAGCTTTGACCGCCTTCCCCCGAAAGGACGTTGCCAGCCTGCACGGTCAGGATTGGCTGGCATTCCTTGACGCGACAAGCGAACAGCCAAGCTTTCAAGGGCCAGACGGCAATGCCCTCATTACATTACCCTATTCTGACGCGTCGTCGCTCCCGGATGCCACCGTCGCACTGGTCCGCCACTGGATTCTTTATCACAACCGGACGTCCGCGCCGTGATCTCCTTTGACGCCCCCTGGCTTTTTCTGGCCCTCCCCTTGCCCTGGCTGATCTGGCGTTTCGCCCCTCCGCATCGCGAAACGGTTCAGGCGTTTCGCATACCGTTCTTTCGCCAGATCGCACGCGCCACAGACAAAGAGCCGCGCCCGGGGTCGGTGATCCTGTCCCGGTCCCGGTTCCAGATGGGCGCCGCAATCGGCGTTTGGATTTGCTTGGTCTTCGCGCTCGCGGGTCCGGAACGCGTCGGGTCCCCGATCGAAATCACGAAGTCGGCGCGCGATATGGTCCTGGCCATCGACATTTCCGGTTCGATGGACGAGGTGGATTTCCTCTCTTCTGATGGCGAACGGCTTCAGCGCCTCGCCGCTGTTCAGAATGTCATTTCAGACTTTGTGACCGAACGCGAAGGCGACCGGGTGGCGCTAATTGTCTTTGGCACACAAGCCTATCTTCAGGCGCCGCTGACCGAAGACCTGCGAACCATCACAGAGCTTATAGATCAGACCAAAGTGGGCATGGCGGGACCGCACACCGCTCTGGGGGATGCCATCGGCCTTTCGATCCGCACGTTCGAGGCCAGCGAGATCGAAGAGCGTGTCCTGATCTTGCTCTCGGACGGGGCAGACACGGGCAGCCTGATGAGCCCGATCAACGCCGCAGAAATTGCGCGACAGGAAAACGTTCAGATCTACACGATTGCCGTCGGGGATCCCGAAGGCAATGGCGAAAACCGGGTGGACCTTGCAACGCTGGAAGAAATCGCGCGTCGCAGCAGGGGCGAGGCATTCTTCGCCGGTGATCTCGACGCGCTCAGCGCAGTCTATGACAGAATCGACGCGTTGAACCCCCGTGATGTCGAAACGCTGTCCTATCGGCCGCGCCGTTCACTTGCATATATTCCCATGGGGATGGCCGCCGTACTGGCGATCTTCGCCCTGGTGGTGCTTCACCTGCGTGTGCGCAGAGCAGTGTTTTCATGATGGATGTAACGCTCTTCATCGAGGCCTTTCACTTCCTGCGGCCGTGGGTTTTGGTTCTGCTTCCGTTGGTGGTCTGGCTTTGGTGGCGTGTGCGCGATCATGGACGCCGTAACCTGGGTCAGAACGATGGGCTTGCACCGCACCTGCGTGACGCATTGACGCTTGGCGGCGACAAGGGCCGCGCGTGGCAACCTATCGACGGTGTCGCTTTTGCCCTGGTCTGCGCCATTCTGGGCGCGGCGGGCCCCACATGGTCACGCGTGCCCGACCCGTTCTTGGCGCAGACATCGCCGCTCGTGGTCGTGCTCGAAGTGACCCCGTCCATGGATAACACGGACGTGGCCCCCTCCCGCCTCGAACGTGGCAAGCACAAAATCCGCGACTTGCTCGACTTGCGCGGCGGGGCGCGGACAGGACTCGTGGCGTATTCAGGATCTGCTCATCGCGTTGTCCCGCTCACCGAAGATGCCGGGATCATGCGCCCCTATCTGGAAGGGCTGACCACGGATGTCATGCCGCAAGAGGGCGCAAATGCCGCCGCCGCGTTTGATATCGCTGTACAAATGCTGGCCGAAGAATCCACACCCGGTGCCGTGCTTTTCGTTCTGGATGGTCTGAACACGGCGGACACGACGCTGATCACGCCAAACGCTCAAACATCCCTGGCCTTCCTGTCCATGCTGCCCGAAGGGCAGAGAGATCAGGGCCTTGATGCGGTGACAGATGCTCCGGTCATTACCCTCACTCCAGACGATGGGGACGTGCGCCAGCTGGACCGTGTGCTGAATGCCGCGTTTCGACGGGCCATGCTTGAAGATGAAAGCCAGCAATGGGATGATCGCGCGCGTTGGCTGGCATGGCCTGCGGTCTTTCTCGTTCTGCTCTGGTTCCGGCGCGGCTGGACCATGCAATGGATCGTGGTACTGGCGGTGACGGGCGCGATCAGCATGCCGTTCCAAGCCCGGGCGGATGGGGCGGCAGACTGGTTCTTCACCCCCGATCAGCAGGGCCGCCTCGCTTATCAGAACAAGGACTTTTCGAAGGCGGCGGAACTCTTCGTTGACCCGTTGTGGAAGGGCTACGCCTACTTTCGCGGCGCGAACTACCCGGAGGCCATCGAGGTTCTGGAGCGCCTGGACACCCCGGAAGCGACGTTTATTCGGGCCATTGCACATCTGCGCAACCGCCAATACCGAGACGGGGTGCGCGCGTTCGAGCGCGTCCTGGAACTCGATCCGGATTATCCCGGCGCGGCCGAAAACCTGGAGGTGGCCAAACGGATTGTCACCTTCGTCGAGGAAACCCAGGCCCAGTCAGACACCGGTGAAGAGCGCGGGATCGGCGCCGATGAGGTCGTTTTTGACAATGAAAGCGGGCGAGGCACGGAAACCGAGATCACCGAAGAGCAGGTTGATGGACCACAGATCCTGTCCACAGAGCAATGGATGAACAGCGTGAATACGCAGACGGGCGACTTTCTTCGACAACGCTTTCTGTTGGAGGCCAATACCCAATGACGACGTGGTTCCCTCGGCTGGTGTTGTGTGCGGCGAGCATTTTGGTTGCGTCCTTCATGACAGCCAATGCGCAACCTAGCGCCGAGCCGCTCGTCGAAGTCGAGCTGTCAGAAACAGATGTCATTCCCGGACAACCGACTGTTCTGCGTATCACCGTCCTCGTTCCGACCTGGCTGCCCAAACCTGTCGTCTTCCCAACCTTCGAAGTGCCCGACCTAATGGTGAAACTCCCAGAGCGGGCGACGAGTCCGGTAAGTCGCACCATCGAGGGCGAAACGTGGTCCGGGGTCAGCCGGGGTTATCGCATCTCGCCCATGGTGCCCGGCACGATCAGTATCCCGGGGCAGCAATTGACAATTACCTGGGCCGATCCCGGCCAGCCTGAACCCCTGGTGACGCAATCCATGATCGAGCCCATTCAAGTGACCGGCATTGTGCCCGAAGGCGCCGAAGACCTTGATCCCTTTATCGCAGCCACGGGCCTCAAACTGACCGAAGATGTCTCCACAGAGACCCGCGATCTCAAGCCCGGAGACAGCCTGATCAGGAAAATCGTTCTGGAGATTGATGGTACATCGCCGCTCTTTGTCCCAAAGCTGCTGCCGCCCCATAAGATAGAGGGGATCGCAAGTTACCCAGCCGAGCCAGAAGTGACCGAGGTTACAGACAGAACATGGCTGTCCGGCACACGTGTCGAAAGCACAACGCTGGTTGCACAAAGCGGGGGCTCTGGAATGGCTCCACCCGTTGCGTTGGATTGGTTCAACCTGAAAACGAACAGGGTGGAAACGGCGCGCATTGACGGTTTTGAATTGCGCGTCGACGGACCGGTCGCACGAAACCGACCCGATCTCGACCTTCGTTTGGTCGTTGGTCTTGTTTTGGGTTTCGGTGCACTGCTGCTCGGAGTTGTTCGCGTCGGCCTTCGTTTGCACCCGAAAGTCAAGCGATGGATCGACGAACGAAGCGACGCGCGGCGATCAACGGAATCCTGGGCCTACAAGCGGGTCTGCGCAGCACTTCATAGGCAAGACTATGGGACCTTTATGGCTGCATTTGAAATTTGGGCAGAGCGCCTTCCAAGCAAAACCGCCATATCAGATGCAACTTTGCAGGCCGCTTTGTCCAGCGTTGGTCGAAGTCTGTTTGGAACGGAACAAACAGATAGTGCTGCGGCTTGGACCAAGCTAAGGCCCGCTTTGGACGACGTCCGTAGGAGATGTCTGACCACCGCGACACGACAGCAGGCTCGCGACCTTCGTCCGATCAATCCGAACTAGGCGCTAGCAAGTTTTTGCGAGGTCGTTAGACCTTGCCAAAGAATACCGTCGAGACTTGCGTGAGAAATTGGTTGCGGGGGTAGGATTTGAACCTACGACCTTCAGGTTATGAGCCTGACGAGCTACCGGGCTGCTCCACCCCGCGCCAATCGCTGGCACGGTCTAAATCTGGACCGCTGAGTCTGCAATGCCAAAATGACAGTTTTCTAACGCTGCATGCGTATTTTCTGGACCCAACTCAAAAAAGGCGGGACGTCAATCTGCGGCCACGGTGTTCGCGCGCTGCGCTCTCAGACGCGGGACAACAAATGCGGCCGCCATGGTCACAAGCCAAAGTGCGATCGCGGCCCACCACAGGGATGAAAAGCTTGAGGTCTGCGCGAAGGAAACGTTCAAAGTACCCCCATCAACCAAAACGACTTGTTCGCGACGCAGATAGGTACCGTCCCGATAAAGGTGCATGGTAACATTTACCGGCTTTCGCCCCGTCTGGGGGAAGACCAACTGAACACCAGACGCACCCTCCACGTTATGCGCGTAAGAGCCGTAGTAAAGTTGAAGCCATTCAGGTGTGAGCTGGTTTTCGTCGTAATCGACAATACAAACAGACGTCGCCGTCACAGCGTCCCAGGGTGTCTGAAAGGGCGCGGGATCCTCCAAAGGATGCACCATCATGGACATGGTTTCGAAGGGCGCTCTCTCACCTTGCACACGTCCTTCGACACGCGCAAAGACCTGATCTCCAAGCTCGAAACTGCCATTCAATCTGAAGTCGTCAATCGGCACCGACCCCGCATCGCTGAACAGCAAATCCGGCTCCGTCCCCAGAAGATCCGAAATCTCAGTAGCCGGCAGAGACATATAGTAAGCCGCGCCGTTGTCGGACACGTTCATGATTACGGTCAGGTCAGATGCACGAGCCGCAAAGCTTGTGACAACGCCTGCGCTGAAAACCAGATATCCGATCCAACCGAAAAGTCTCATGGGCGATATATAAGTCAAAAACTGAAAAATTCCCAGCGTTCACCTCAACTCGACAGAGGCGTATCTTGGGCGTCGTTCAAAACAGGTTGGGAATGGGATGTGACATCGCAGAGAGATACGGACCAAGGGTCTTACTAGGTTTGGCGGCGACCTACTCTCCCACGTCTTAAGACGCAGTACCATCGGCGCTAAGGCACTTAACGGCCGGGTTCGGGATGGGACCGGGTGTTTTGCTCTTGC
>ERZ1740060.1042-NODE-1042-length-10842-cov-3.764068_pt1 | contig 10842 bp, 11 predicted proteins | sample MGYA00581743_ERZ1740060 | MGnify/ENA primary metagenome ERZ1740060 (study PRJEB43018, sample SAMN04849235) | marine metagenome | isolation source: floating plastic debris | place: Pacific Ocean | collected 2008-08-27 | study: EMG produced TPA metagenomics...
AGAGAGCGGCTTAGATTTATCTTCACCATCTATAATCAATTTTAGTTCATTCTTCACTTCCCGACTACTCACGTCTTCGCCGGAATCCGTGGCGATACCTTCCGAAAAGAAATATTTCAAGGGAAATATCCCAAAATCTGTTTGCACCGATTTACTATTGGCAACACGGGAGACGGTAGAAATATCCATATTGATGATGCCTGCTATGTCTTTTAAGATCATTGGCCGCAATTTACTCTCGTCACCTTCCTGAAAATAATCATATTGGAAGTCAACAATGGCACGCATTGTGTTCAAAAGTGTGTTCTGACGTTGCTTAATGGCATCAATAAACCACTTGGCTGCATCTAGCTTTTGCTTCACAAAGGTTACGGTTTCCTTAAGCTTCTTATCCTTTTTATCGCTCTTATCATACGCTTTAAACATTTCACTGTACGAGCGACTGACCCTGAGCTCAGGAGCATTTCTACTGTTTAAGGCAATCTCAAGTTCACCATCCGTATTCGTCAAAATGAAATCCGGGATTAAGAATTGCGTTCTCACCAGCCCCGCCGAACTGCCACCAGGTTTCGGGTTTAACTTTCGAATGAGCTCAATAGCATCTTTGACGAAATCTTCATCTTCTATATCCAGCTTCTTCATTATTTTGGAATAATGCTTTTTTGTAAATTCATCAAAACACTCTTCCAGGATCTTAGTAGCTACATATATATCAATACTCTGTTCATCTTGCCTTCTTTCTAACTGTAGTAAAAGACACTCTTGTAGGCTTCTTGCACCTATGCCTGGTGGATCGAAGGTTTGTATTTTACGAAGTATTTCTTCTACCTCATCTACATCCGTTTCTATATTCTGAGAAAAAGCCAGATCATTGATTATGGCATCAATATCCCGCCTAATATACCCGTCACTTTCAATACTACCGAGTAGCTGCTCTCCAATAACTGTTTGACGCTCATCTAACTTCAGAAACCCAAGCTGATCAAGCAGTTTCTCATTAAGAGTAGAATGCATGGCAATAGGCATCTCTTTATCCTCATTATCTCCATCACCTTGCATCTTGTAGCCACTGAAGTCATCATCACGGAGGTAGTCCTCTACGTCAATATCTTCGTTTTCTGCGGTTTCTTCATCGGCAAATTCTTCATTTGCCTCTTCAGGTTCATCCATACCTTCTTCCAGAGCAGGATTATCCTCTAACTCCTCTTCTACGCGTGTTTCTAGTTCTGCAGTAGGTATCTGCAAAAGTTTGATAAACTGTATTTGTTGAGGAGATAATTTCTGTTGTAAACTTTGGGTTAAACCAAGTTTTTGCATCCGCTGAATTACGTTAAAAACTGCCTAAACTAAAGATAGCCTAAAGATATTATATTTCGGTCATTCTTTGATAAAAAGGCCAGAATAACGTTTTTTTGCCGCTTATTTTGGCATTACATTAAAGTAAAAATTAGCTAAAAGACTGACCGTGATACAAGGCAAACGAACTAAAATTATTGATCTGATAAACTCAGATTACCGGAATAAGAAAGTTGTAGTAAAAGGATGGGTACGCACCTTTAGAAATAATCAATTCATCGCTTTAAACGATGGTTCTACTATTGAAAACATCCAGGCTGTAGTTGACTTTAATCTATTTGCTGAAGATTTACTAAAACGCATAAATACAGGAGCTTGTATAGCGGTGGAAGGTCAATTGATTGAATCAAAGGGCAAGGGCCAAACCGTAGAAGTTGTGGCAGACCAGGTTGAAATTATAGGAGATGCAGACGCTGAAAAATATCCTTTGCAACCGAAGCGCCACTCCCTGGAATTCCTGAGAGAAATTGCCCATCTGAGAGTACGCACTAACACCTTCGGAGCAATTTATAGGATCAGGCATGCCATGATTTATGCAGTACATAAGTTCTTTACCGATAAAGGATTCTTTAATATTCATACCCCTATCATCACCGGATCAGATGCTGAAGGGGCCGGTGAAATATTTAGGGTCACTACCCTAGACCCTAAAAACCCTCCGAAGAATGAAGCTGGTGACATAGATTATTCTCAGGATTTTTTTGGGAAGGAAACTAACCTGACCGTTTCAGGTCAACTAGAAGTAGAAACCGCTTGTTTAGCACTGTCCGAGGTATATACTTTCGGGCCAACGTTTAGGGCTGAAAACTCGAACACCTCCAGGCACCTTGCTGAATTCTGGATGATAGAACCAGAAATGGCCTTTTATGACATCAAAGATACCATGGAACTGGCGGAGGAATTTTCAAGGTATTTAGTGGCATATGCCTTGAAAAACTGTAAAAAAAATTTGGAATTTCTGAACAAGCGGGCGCTGGATGAAGACAAAAACAAGCCCCAAACAGAGCGTAGTGAGCTGAGTTTAATAGAGCGGCTGGAGTTTGTCTCCAACAATGATTTTGAAAAGATCACGTATACTGAGGCCATTGAAATTTTAAGAAACTCTAAACCCAACAAAAAGAAAAAATTTCAATTCCTGATCCATGAATGGGGTGCAGATCTACAGTCAGAACATGAGCGATACTTGGTTGAAAAGCACTTTAAAAAGCCTGTTGTAATTTATAACTATCCTAAAGATATTAAAGCATTCTATATGCGACAAAATGACGATGCGCAAACTGTTGCAGCTATGGATGTGCTGTTTCCGGGTATTGGTGAGATTATTGGAGGATCTCAACGAGAAGAAAGACTTGAACCGCTCAAGGCTCGTATGCAAGAAATGGGAATTCCCGAAGAAGATCTCTGGTGGTATTTGGACTTAAGAAAATTTGGCACTGCGCCGCATAGTGGGTTCGGGTTAGGTTTTGAACGAATGATACAATTTGTAACGGGAATAGGAAATATTCGGGACGTGATCCCATTTCCCAGAACACCTGAAAATGCAGAGTTCTAACTAACGTTTCAAGAATTTATAAGTCTCTCTAAAATGACCTTCATCATCGCGAATGGCCACTAAATAATAACCTGGTGTTAGGTCTTTAATGCTTAACGAAAATTCGTCATTACTGATTTGATTAATTTCTACTTCCATTTCACCTCCAATAATATTATGGACAATGAGTTTGGGAGCTTTTAAATTAGAATTCTTGATTTTAACCTTTAAGAGGTCAACTGCAGGGTTAGGGAAAAGTTGGATAGAATTAACTGATTCTAGCTCATCATTAGAAAACCGGTTCAATTCTCCGGTTTGGGCCAAGAGGGTATGCCCTCCTGCCAGAAGTAACGATAACGTAACTATAAACCTTAGTCTTTTCATCTTCGCTTTTACAGCAAAAATTAGTCCAAACTTCACAATTTTTTGAAGCTACTAACGTTGCTGCATATCTCTATGGTTACGTACACACCTTTTAATTGTTGTGCAAATGATGTTATTTATTTGTAGAACTTTTTATAGGCCCTTGGTAGATACTCAATAATATCGCTCGCCATTAAACTAACCGTTCCAATGTCAGCAAGAGCCAGATCTCCAGCTAGCCCATGCATAAAGGTGGCTACTACAGCCGCGTCTAACGCTGTGTAGCCTCTCGCGATCAAGGCAGTAATCATCCCGGTCAGTACATCTCCCGAGCCTGCCGTGCCCATACCAGGATTTCCGGTAGAATTAAAGAAAACCCTTCCTCCCGGATCTGTAATAGAAGAGTGCGCACCTTTTAAAACGATAATGACATTAAAACTAGCTGAAAATTCTTTTTGTTTTTCAAATCGGTGAAATCATCGGACCACTCTCCTGCCAGTCTTTTGAACTCAGCTGGGTGAGGGGTAAGGATCGTATTTTTGGGTAATAGTTGGAGCAGTTGCCTATTTTCAGCAATGATGTTCAGCGCATCAGCATCCACTACCAACGGCCCATCGTAACGATCAAGAAACTCTGCAAGCATTTGATAGGTGGCTTCATCTTGCCCGAGGCCCGGGCCAATACCTACCGCGGAATAACCATCAACCTGACCTCAGCTTGAAATCGCTTTACTATTTTTATCAATGCTGGCCATGGCCTCAGGAATACTAATTTGGATAATTTCATAACCGCAAGCAGGCACATGCATAGTAAGCAAACCCAAACCTGAACGTAAAGCAGCATTACCCGCCAGCACCGCTGCTCCCATTTTACCGAAGCTACCCGCTACGATCAAAGCCTTACCAAAAGTACCTTTATGATCAAACTTAGCACGGGGTTGGATTCGGCTTCTTATTTCGCTCTTACCCGTAAGGTAGACAGCACTTGATTCTTGCTCAATAAATTCGGTGCTCAGTCCAATATCAACAACCTTCCAATCGCCTACATACTGATGATTTTCAGGAAACATAAAGGCTAACTTTGGCAACTGAAATGAAACGGTAAGCGTAGACCTGATAATTGCACCTTTAGATGATTGATCGGAAAATAGGCCCGAAGGAATGTCAATGGATATTCGAGAAGCCTTTTGAGCATTTAAATGATGAATTAATGATGCATGGAACCCACCCACTTCACGGGTTAATCCTGATCCAAAAATGGCATCAATAATTAACGCATTAGAATCTAACTCTGGAAACTGCGCTTCAGTATGTATTAAAGTATAATCGGAACCTAACCTGGTCAAATTAATTCTAAAGTCCTCCGACCCCTTTTCCAGATTGCCGATCACATAAATATGCACACGGTAGTCATTTGTTCGAAGTATCCTACCTACAGCTAATCCATCGCCACCATTATTTCCAATACCGCAAAAGATATGAACGTGATCGTTATTCTTAAAATTGGATTGAAATACCTTAACAAAAGCTTTTGACGCTCTTTCCATAAGTTCAACCGAAGGAACTGGTTCATTCTTAATGGTATATTGATCCGTTCTTCTGATTTGTTCTGCGGAAAGTATCTTCATCGATCTACTTCACCTAAAACGATATCTATAGATCCCAGAATAGCAACTAAATCAGCAATTAAACTACCTTTGGAAACTTCATTAAGCACCGATAAATTCACAAAAGAACACGCACGAGCCTTACAACGAAAGGGGATATCACCTCGCCCATCGGCACGAAAGAAAAACCCTAATTCACCTTTAGGATTCTCGGCTCTGACGTAAAAATCACCTGCCCGAGGTCTTATTTTTTTAGGTACTATTTCCTGCGGGTCAAAATCCCTGGAACGCTTATGATCTGTAGTAAGTTGTTTTAAACATTGCTCTATAATTTTCAGCGACTCATGTATTTCCAAAACACGAACGTAATTACGATCCCAACAATCTCCGACAGCTCCCATCATACCTTCGCCTATTGTGATAGAATAATCAAGTTCAGGATAAACGCTGTAGCCGTCTACTTTTCTGAGGTCAAATCGTAAACCTGAAGCTCTCAACATGGGACCGGTTACTCCATAATTAATGGCCATATCCCGTGAAAGAATGCCAACATTCGCTGTTCGCTCCACGAATATCTTGTTGTTAATCACTACTTCATCCAGCTCCCTGAGCTTAGGACGCAGATACTCTACAAACTGAGCACAGCGTTCTTCAAAACCGACAGGCAAATCATAAAATAATCCTCCTATCCAGATATAATTATACAGCATTCTGGCTCCGGAGGCCCACTCGAGCAATCGTAGGATATGCTCTCGATCACGGATCATCCAGAAAAAAGGCGTGAAAGCCCCAATGTCCATGGCGTAGGTACCTATAGCCACAAAATGCGAAGCTAGCCGATTTAGCTCTGCCACCAATACTCTGATATATTCTACCCGCCTAGGAATTTTATTCGTGATCCCTAACATTTTCTCCACACCCATGGCGTAGGCATGTTCGGAATTCATGGCAGCCAGGTAATCCATTCTATCTACAAAAGGTATAATTTGATTATAGGGTAATGCTTCAGCATGTTTTTCAAAACACCTATGCAGATAGCCTAAATGAGGAATAATTTCTTTAATCACCTCCCCTTCAGTCAGTACTTCAAGGCGAAGAACACCGTGGGTAGAAGGATGCTGCGGTCCTAAATTCAGGACCATCTCCGTGGACTTTAGTTCATCTTCTTTGTATTTGTTGGGCTCGGAAAGAACGAGATTGTCTGGGTGATATTTGTATTGAATCTCATTTGCCATCAGTACTCTACTTTTATTCCCCTGTAGTATTCCTGATGTTTATAATCCTTTCTTAGGGGATAGCCTTCCCAGTCAGCAGGGAGCAAAATTCGGCGAAGGTCCGGGTGGCCTATGAACCGAATCCCATAAAGATCATAAGCTTCGCGTTCATGCCAATCTGCAGTGCGCCAAATATCAACTAAAGAATCAACCTCCGCTTGAGCACGATCCAACACCACCTTCAGCATGAGAGACTTATCGAACGGAATGGAATAAAGATTATAGATCACCTCCATGGTATTCGCCTCGGCACCGTTATCAAGGCCTGTAACGCAAGAAAGCATATCAAAATAACAATTCTCATTTCGATAAAGGATCTCACACACCCTCTTTAAGATAGCTGGCGAAACGATTAAGGCCTCTGGAGAACTGTTTTCAGCTACTTTTATCGATTCACTATCGCCAAGTTCATTTTTGAGTAATATTATGATCTTATCCACGTCCATTTTAGACCTTTTCAGTCATCATGCGCTCAATAGCTTTTGGTGCCATTAAGGATTCTCCACGTATCTTTTCTTGTAGCTTCAATAATCCTCCTATCAACGCTTCGGGCCTTGGTGGGCAGCCAGGAACATAGACATCCACCGGTATAATACGATCTACCCCTTTGACGACATGATAACCGTGTTCCCAATAAGGACCACCACAATTCGAGCAGGATCCCATGGACACTACGTATCTGGGCTCAGCCATTTGCTCATACAGTCTGCGTACTCTGTCCGCCATTTTGAAGGTCACAGTTCCCGCTACAATCATCACATCAGACTGCCTCGGACTGGCAAACGGCGCCATACCAAAACGATCCAGGTCATAAATGGAGGCACCAGCACTCATAAATTCTATAGCGCAACACGCCAGGCCAAATGTCATAGGCCACATAGATGATAATCGAGCCCAATTGATTAGGTCATCTAGCTTGGTCACCATTACTCCTCCACTATTAAATTTCTGATCTAGTAGGCCCACTGTTCCCTTAGGCCAATCTAAAAAACCTTTAGCCCAGGCATATACTAAACCGATAGCTAATATGCCGAGAAAAACAAACATCTCAATGAAAGCAAACCAACCCCAGCTTCCCTGAGTAGCTTCCATTAGTTCCTTACTTCCAAAAACTGTGGCCCACGGAAAAAGAAAGATAATTTCAACTTCGAAAAGCAGAAAAATCAAAGCGACCAGGTAAAACCTGATATTGATCCGACCCCATGCATTTCCCAAAGGTTCTTCACCGCTCTCGTAAGTGGTAAGTTTTTCTTCATTAGGTCTGGCTGGCCTCACAATCCAAGCAGTAAACAAACCGCCACATAAGAAGAGCATACCCCCTACCATAAATAAAAGAACTTCTCCAAAACCTGAGATCACTGAGTTTTCCATTCTTTTCAAAGATAGACAGTGTGATACAACTTTATAGCTTTTGCTTAAATGCTTTCCACAATCATTAAAAGCTATTCAATGATTGAAACAAGCAATCGAAAAATGAGTTCACATTTGTTATAACAAAGGAAATTTGTATTCCACTAAAGGACAAGAAAAATGAAAAACGAAATAGTTGATAAACTCAATTTATTGTTAGCCGATTACCAAATCCACTATCAAAACCTACGTGGTTTTCACTGGAATATTCAGGGAAAATACTTCTTTGAATTGCACGCCAAGTTTGAAGAACTTTACAATGATGCAGCAGTAAAAATAGATGAAGTTGCCGAAAGGATACTTACTATTGATGGAACGCCTTTACATACTTTTGAAGATTATATGCATAGGGCTGAAATTGAAGCAAAGAAGAACATCCATCAAGGTGAAACCGCAGTAAAGAGTATTATAAATGATCTAACTGCCATTTTAAGACTGGAAAAAGAGATTAAAGGCTTGGCCGTTGAATACGGAGATGATGGTACCGAAGATTTGATGTCTGGTTTTATGGATCAGCAAGAAAAAACATTGTGGATGCTTAAGGCATGGATGAAATAGTACAGATGAGCTAGGTGTCCAATAATTTTTAGGTTCTGTTTGAAGTATAGAGTTGATTGATAAAAAAGAGTTAATAACAATAGTTATCACCATTTAGTTTTAACAATGCCTTCTATCATACTGTTTTACGACTTTTGTTTATCTTAACGATTGATATACAGTCAGTTTTGGATCACAGAGAGCTATCAGATAAACAATTGGTCAATCTAGTCGGACAGAGTAATCGATTGGCGTTTAATGAGCTTTTTAATCGTTATTGGGACAATTTGTATTATGCGGCCTTCAACGTACTAAATGATGAGTTGGCCTCTGAAGATGCTGTTCAAGAGGTTTTCATAGATTTATGGTTAAGACGAAATTCAATTAAAATTGAAAATACATCCGCTTTTCTGAACAAGGCAATTCGAAACCAAACTGCCAAGTATTTACGAAGAGCCAAGTTTACTTCACAGCATAAAGAAATATTTAATCGTATACTGTCACCACTGCTTGCCGACCACGCAGTTAACTTTTCAGAATTGAAGCAACATATTAACTCCTCGCTTCAAAAGCTTTCTCCGAAGTGCCGAGAGGTATTTGAATTGAGTCGATTCGAACACCTTTCCAATAAGGAAATAGCTGAAAGAAAGAAACTTTCAATTAGAACAGTAGAAACACACATTAGCAACGCACTACGACTCCTTCGTATTTATCTAAAAGACGCAGCGCTATTAATGATAATCTCAAATCATCTAACCCAGTGTTATCCTAATGTTTTCTGATTTTTAAGAAATCAGTATTTTTCTCCCTCTTCTACGTGTAAAGCAACCTATGCGGTACATAAGATAAAGGCACCGCATGAATAAAGACCGTTTTTTTGACTTAGCTGAAAGGTATAGCCGAAATGAATGTTCGGAGGAAGAAAAGAATTTATTTGAATCCTTTTATGCCAATATGCAGAAGAACCCAAAGAATTGGGATCTATGGGATATCGACCAAAAAGAAAAAAAACGTCTTACTATTCTTCAGAGTCTAAATAGGCGCTTGGATATCGAAAATGAAAATGCAAAAAAGAAGGTCAAGAATAAAAGGTCTTTTATTTGGCGTATAGCTGCTTCAATTTCAGTAATCTCAGTTTTAACATGGTTATATTTTAATTATGGTGAAGAAAAAAATGAAATTAGCTTTTTAACAAGGTCAACTCTTAAAGGTCAGAAAGCAACCGTAAAGTTACCAGATGGCTCTACCGTACGTATAAATGCCAAGAGCAGTATTACCTACCCTGAATCATTTACAAAAGACTTAAGGGAAGTTAAGCTGGTAGGGGAAGCATACTTCGAAGTTGAAGAAGATAAAAACAGGCCTTTTGTAGTAACCTCCTACCAAATACAGACTACTGTTCTCGGTACCTCTTTCAATATTAATGCTTATGATTCACTAGCCATTTCCGTAGCATTAACTTCGGGTAGGGTAAATGTACATCGAACCGATCAGGAGAAAAGTGCAATACCGCTTATTCCGGGAGAGGGCGCTTTTTATGATGCTCTTTCTGATGATATAAGCGTACAAGCTTTTGATCATAAGGCCCTGACGGCCTGGAAAGATGGGATTATCTATATATCCGATGCTAGCTATAATGAAGTTTTTGATCAACTAGCCAGATGGTATGGGGTTGAATTCAGATTTAAAAATCAACCAAGCATTACGTGGGCATACTCCGGTGAATTTAAGGACATGAGCTTAGAACTTGTATTGAATGCCATCGGAGATTCAGGAGGATTTAGATATCAAATTCTAAAAAATATAGTGATTGTTGAATTCATAAATTAAAATATTAGCTGCCTATGACTAAGTAAAAACCGAAAAGAAAAAGAACTCCCGAAGAATCAGATCGAATGGTGCCGCTCTGAAAATCTCCGGGATAACAATTAGAATTAAGTCAAATCCTTCCAAAGATAAGGAACCATATTCTTTATGCTTGGAAGCAATTAAAATTTAATGAAACCCAAAAACTTAAATCATTTAATATACCTAATGAGACTAAGCTTAGGTCAACTTTTGTTAGCAGTCATCCTCTGCAATTTGACTTTTGCTACTGACCTCAAAGGTCAGAAATCGAAAAGTGTATTTGATGTTGATTTAGAAATACAAGCTAAGAACAAATCGATTTTAGATATTTTCAAAAGCATTGAATCTACTACAACATTTAGATTCGCTGTTAACAAAACCATACTTAAAACAAAACCTAAAGTCACTATCAACGAAGTAACCTTAGGTAACGCACTGTATTCCATTAGCCAGCAGGCCCGTTTAAATTTTCGTCAGGTTAACGAAGTAATAGTTGTAATGGAGCCTAAAAATAAACCTAGGAAGCCAGTTGAAGTTTTTCTTTTTGATTGATGCATTCATGGATATGTTTTAGACTCAGAGTCCGGTGAACCTCTTATAGGGGCTCTTATTCAAGTAAAAGGTACAAAATTAGGTACTGTCACCAATGCCTCCGGCTTCTTTCGTCTTTCTATACCGGATACCGCAACCTCATTAATGATTTCTTATGTAGGATATTTTAATAAAGAAATCAGAATAGATAGTCAAACTGACCTAAACATAAGTTTGGTGTCTGACCCTCAATCGCTAAATGAAGTAGTAGTTATTGGGTATCGGCAAAGCCTGGAAGATGCAATATCGATAAGAAGGGAAAATGTTAATACCATAGATGCCGTTGTTGCCGAGGATATTGCCAAATTCCCCCAATCTAATTTAGC
>ERZ1740060.1043-NODE-1043-length-10833-cov-11.466970_pt1 | contig 10833 bp, 5 predicted proteins | sample MGYA00581743_ERZ1740060 | MGnify/ENA primary metagenome ERZ1740060 (study PRJEB43018, sample SAMN04849235) | marine metagenome | isolation source: floating plastic debris | place: Pacific Ocean | collected 2008-08-27 | study: EMG produced TPA metagenomics...
CTGGGGCGAGCCGAAGGCCAGCGCGAGGGAACAAGATAAAACGTTTACCTATCAGTAGGTAAGTCGACAGTTAGTCTACAGTAAAAAAATTGATTCAAATCTTCTTCAAAATGACAGACTATTTAAGTTCACCTGATAGAACATGTTTGAAAGTGGTTCCAGGTTGATCAGAGCTCTACAAGTGGAGATATTTGACTTCAAAGTTTCAGCTGAATTTTTTTCAGCAAAATTCCGCCATTGTCTCTTGCTGGCTATTTCTTTTTCCGGTTACAATGCATTGTGGGATTGTATTTTCTGCAGGATTGTGCTGTGGCCATCTTGGGTCCAGTTGAGGATAGAGTGAAGAGAAAAGTGTTTTCATTAGTGTTCTGTTTTGGACAACAGTTACAGTAGATTATCGGAGTATCAGTATAGCTTTGCTGCCTATAAAAGGTGTGGTATAGTCTGAGCTTCTTCTAAACAGCTTAACAGAATGGAAGGGGTAAGTTTAAGATGTTTAAATAAAGGATATTATCATCATCATGGAAGTTAGTAAGCTGTTCAGTTTTATTTATTATCATGAATGATTATCATGTTTATTTTATATATGTTTATTACTTACTATTTATTTGTTGTGGTACAAACTGATGGATGGGGAATTATTAGAGAATTGATCTGGGTTATTGCCTGTCATCACAAGCTAGATTTGTTGGCTTACTACTATACTACTCTGAGTCTTAACCATCTCATTTTGGCAATCAAATCAATACAAGGAGTTTATTCTAACTCCTTGATCAATCAATCATTAATGGCATATGATGTGCTTGTGGCAACGACAATGTATGTTGATGACAATCCATTCCTAATCACATGGAGACATACATTGATTTATTATGTAGAGTTAGTAGGCTAAGTATTAGGTAGTAGGGCACTAAAACCCTTTATATCAAAACATTTGGGTACTTTGAACTCGCTAGGGTATTAATTAAGTGGTTGTTTGGTTGTTCTATTGATATTGATTGGTACTTCAAGTGGTAGAAAGAATTAATATAATAGTTAATAGATACACAAGTATATAGAATTTCATACACATGTATGACGTAATGTAAGCATTTGGCCATGCACTAGTTTAATAGTTGCCAATAATAAGTTGTAGGATATTGGACGTTTGCACAGACAGTGGATCATGTGGCTACCCCAAGGACTGTGCTCACAGACCATAGACCATAGTCAGTGGCTGGCTGTTGAGGCATTGGTTTAGGTTCCACATATGACATGTCGCAGATAGTAATTTCTTTCTTCTCCCCTCCTCCTCACTTTCAGAAATTGAGGGTAATAAGTAGCCTTTGATTTTTACAACAATGTAATTATTTAGTTTGTACACGTTATGATCACGTCCATGGAACTGGGGTAAACGGGGTGAATACGTTTTCTTACGTGTCTCTCTAGAGGGATTTCAGGTAATAAGAGGGTTTATCCTCACCAAAAATGCCCCGGGGGTTTAATCATGAATTTGCAGTTGGGGTTAGGACCCATAGTGCTTCAGTCGAATTGTTACAGATAAATATGCATACTCCCAAGGTAAAAAAAGTGGGCAGGTTTTTTTTAACTCCACTTGCTTGTAAACGCAAGGAGTTAGTAAATCTAAAGGCTATACAGCTCTCGCTGGCCTTAAAGCCACATATCAACCACTTAGTAAATGGTAGCACATTTTTTACTTATTACAGACTGAATCTGATAATGATAAGAGTACCGATGATCAGGGCTCGATCGCGGTGGAGGAGTTAGAGGTCAGTGAAGTATTATTGTGATATTGAGTCCGCGTTGTTTATTTGATTACATTTGTATGTTTGAGTGTGGTGTAATTGGTAACATGGTTAGTCTCATGGGCATGGTAGGCCTATAGAAAGCTTATTGCTGCACTGGTAGCATAATTCATAATGCAAGGTCTGGTGGTGGAGCTTGATAATATGGGAGGGGATCAATATCTGGGACTTAAGACACTCATCTTTGTAAACAAAATATGGTTTTTGTAGTGTTTCTTTGTTATTTTGTCATGTCCTCTAATTCAAACATCATTGTAACCTTTGATAATTATGTTTGCCTAGTCTACTTGTAATCATAATAGTTTTACATGAATATATTATTCTTTTTGGATATTGTAGTTTGAAAGTACAAGCACACAAGTCAGACAAACAAAGAGGTGTTTGGATCTCAGCTCATTTGCAGTATCATCTCCTGACAGTAGTGGTCATCAAACAAGGAAACGCACAGCCGATGAAAGCTTTTTACTAGATGATTCCGCTCCAGCTAAGAGGTTTCATGCAGCACCATCAGAGTCTGACATTCATGTAAGTCATATTCAGTGCACAAATATTGATTAATGTATAGTCGATGATAATTCATTGGTACAGGATGATCTTCAACTGACACACTCTGGGGCTTTGAACACTCAACTTGGTTTGTTATTGGTGATCCAGTTCTCATAAAAGTCTATCTATGTTGGCAGTTTTAATAGAATATTGGAAGATTGGAACCACAACAGTTCATGCTGTGTCGAGCTTTTTCAGCTGGTATTTTTACTCCTGAATTTTAGTTCAAACGCACTAGCACGCCTGTCAAAGGAAGTCAACCACAGAGGTCTCTTGGTTCCGTCTCTTTTCCCACATTATCTGCTGAGCAAAGCTTTGTACAGGCAAGGAAACGTAAAGGGGACGAAAGCTTACTCATTGAATCTCCTGCGGCTAAGAGATCACGTAAAGCTCCATCAGTCGCTGATATTCGTGTAAGCCATCTGGTTGGGTTTGTGATTGATGTCTGGTCATAAATATAAATGTAATTCCCCAATGACTAATAGTGTTAATCAGTTGTGTTAATACATTTTTATCCTGCTATAACCTAGCCTGGTTATATGATTATGCATGTGAAATGTAAGGGATATGCATAAATGATAGGTTAAGTGATTTAATTTCCATGTGCCGAGGTTTTGCATATGTCCAATTTGGGTTTTAAGGGTTATGATGTTATGAGTGGATGCAGGAAGTTTTCAATATTTAGTAAGAAGCTGTAAAAAATGCTATTGCCAGGTGTAATAATTCTTCCTATATTGAATGAATTTCCTTTGGTATGATATGATCTTCCTTTAGCTATCTGTTTTTTTGGCTGACAGGAAACCTTAGAAGCGTTGGTTGAGGTCAGAGAAGGAGCAGTTGTTAGTAGGTACATGTTGTTGAAACAGCTTGGCGAAAATGGCATCGAGACAACGCTCATCAATAACGTCATGTTGGGGAAAGCTATAGGACAGGCTTTCCCGTCTGCTAAAAGAGTTGGGAAAAAGTGAGTAAATTTTATGACATGTTGATAGGATTGGTGCAATATATGTATAGATGCATGCAGAAACATGGGACATGATTAACTGCTGTAGGCAGTGTAGTAGTTTTCAGCTCCGTTGAGATCAAGAGCCGTCTGTGCCTAAGTGGTTTTTTTTACCTGTCCAATAGCATAACAATGTTATCGGTATGGTATAGTATTGCATTGTGAAATTCATTTTCTTGCCTGTTGATATTGCCTTTCAAGAAAAGACCAATACAGAAATATACAGCTTGTTACTGCACCTAGTGCAACTGTGAGCAAGGATACGCCTCCTGCCAAAGAAGGCTCATCTCATCCCCCCAGTAAGTCCAAACTGAGAGCTGTAACCAGTCATACTCCTGCGGATGAAACTTTGTTTACTATGGTAAGTGCAAGCATTGGTTTCTTATTTTTTGTAGAACAATTCTTACAAGTAGTCCCTGTCTGTTTTAGTTTTTTGATGCATGATTATATGATTTGCGTTCATCTACACCATGCAATGAAACCATACTACTCGCTTCCTTGTCCAATTAGTCTGAGCGCTCAGACGCTGGCATGCCCTGTTGCTCACCATCAAACTGTCCTAATCAGCGTTATGCATTGTATATTTACAGCTTGGCATGTAACCTACAGCACATTGCTTGTTGTGCTATCACTGTGAAACAATGTAAACCGTCTTCAGTTTCTCCATTCCACTCTGAGTATGAGGACACACGGGACTGTTTTACACGATGTAACAGTGTAAAAGTTAGTGCTCTCATGTGATAGTTATTTCATTTAAATAGTTCTTCATATTATTATTTGAATGAATTGAGTTGATATTGCATGTGGTGTATTATGGATCTAAGTCGACCTATCAATCACCATGTCTTAACATCCTCAGTTTGTCTAACCAAGCAGTATGATGCATGTTAATTGCTGACTTGCGATGGACATTCATATCAATTGGTGGTTTCATAATGCCATCAAATGAATTGAATGTCTTAGCATTGCAAGTTAAGCTGAAAATCTGATTAGGCATGCAGTATCTATCTACAGCAGGACTGCTTCTATCTCAGGATTGCTTACTATGTAGTGGTGGTAAGTAACACAGCCATCATGACCTGGTGATGGCCATTGCTATCAAATGGTGTTTATAATGACCACCATTTGCAGGCATGGCTGTTCACCAAGTTCACAGTCATCATGGTATAGCTCAGCATGAGAAATCTAAAATTCTTGCTGTCTCATATTAGGGATGGTGTCTACAGTGAAGCGATGGTGGTTCCTCAATACAACTTCAAAGACATGGTTCTACATGTATCCAATTATCTTCTTCATCTGACCCCATGATGTCAACTGTAATACAGGAAGTAAAGAATATTCCATTGCTTTCATTAGTACAGTACCATTAAGTCACGTTTTTCCCTTTGATGTGATGTAAAGACAAAAAAACATTGAAGTTATGTTGATAATTAAGATCAATATTTGACTCTTCTGATTGAAATACCCCTGTAGGACTGTTCACCCTAATAAAGCAAGCCCACATTTTTCTTAAACATAAATTTTATGCTGAACGCACTGATTAATCTTGCATAGTTTCTGGTTTTTGATTTTTGCTATTAGTAATTGTAGCTTGTTGGTGCACTGAAAACACTGTTTTGTCACTTGTCCGTTGTGATTGATCTTTTTGAAATGTCCGCAAAACTGTTTTACTTTCTTACTTGTATTGAAGATTCCACATTGTTTTGTCATGGCAGGAACTTTCATTTGATGAGGTGAACGTTATCAATGCTCTACGTAACTTTGATGATCAGTATATAACCAAGTTACTGCAGAAAAGTCAGTGGAGTCCTACAGCAGTCGGTGTAGCTTGTGCGAAAGTAAAAAGAGAGATAGAGTCGTACAGCAGCAACAGTGAAGCTATCCTCTACGGTGTTGAGTCCCAGGATCTTTCTTCATTTTCCATGTCAGCTCTAAAGATTGAACTTACTGCACAGGTACCAACACTTATGCAGATAGTATCAACATCTCTGACCCGTGATCACTCGACAGTTGATGAAGGGTACGTCTCAACACTGATAGCAGCAAAGGTACTTGGCAGTTATAATCAGAAACTTTCAGCCGTCAGGTATCTGAACGGGATCATTTTACACAAAGGAGGTGCTAAAGATACTTGTGTGACGAGGTTAGCTGCCTGTCGCGATTCAGTCACTCCTGTCAGTCTAAGAATAAAGTTGGACCAAATGGGTAAGGAAACTAAGAACATTATCAAGGATTGGGATAAGCCACGGGTCAATTCATCTATAGTCTTTGACAACGTAAATCCCTTTGTCAAGCCTCGGCATCAGTCAACATCCAAAACTAATAAACTCTACAGCATGACTCATGCACTGATGTTACTAGACAGAGTACCAACATCCAGTCTGTCAGATAAACCTGAGAAGACGCTCGCCCAAGTCACATCAGAAGACATCCTGCCAAACCAATGTTCCATTAAAGAAATAAATTCTGCCTTTGAAAGGATTCTGTGTAATGTGTGGGCTGATGGTATTGAGGCTATGGAATGGATGAGAGTGCCTGCTCCCCGCCATGATAACTCAAAGTTCACCAAGCAGAAAACTGAATTCGTGAGTATGCATTGATCAGCAATCGCCTAGACTTGTATAGATAGTAGATACATTTTGTATACTTTATTTTTACTATATTTTTCGAGTTGTCATATCATTTTCCAAGAGAACATCACTGCACTCTGTGTAAGGTAAACTCTGACCTGTCTGTTGACTGAGGCTGGATGCTTTCGTGCATCCAATGTATTAATGTAACTATTCTTGTTTTAAAATCAAATCTCTGTGATAGTGTGTATTTCCCTGGAGGAGGATAATCTCAGCGGGAGGAAATTTCAGCGTTTTCTTACTCTAAGAATTACAAATCTTTAATTGCTATATGGCTTAAAATTTTATTTTTGCAAGTTTCAAAGTGATAAAAATCTCAAGGAGCTGCTTGGAAATTGGTCATTGACTATGTCAGGGTTGAATTCTCGGGCTTAGTTAACTTGACGCTATTGTCAGTTGCTGCACCCATTGTTTTTCAAATGGATTTTGAGATCATAAATATACCTTTCTATTCCTTTAAGGTCAATCTAGGGGTTCTCATGAAGGATGAAGCAAAGAAAGAAGAGCTGCTGGACATACTTCGTTACTACCACTCATATGTCCCGACTGATGAATCTGGGAAAGTCGACCACAAGCTATGTTTTGGTGAGGACTTTTATGGCCTGGCCTAGTATTCCACTGATAAGGGCTACTGTTGCAATCCAATACTGATGATGGAGACACACCTAGGAGGTTGCTAATATTTTCGGTTTACAGTATTACCAATATTTAAAATGTAAACCGTCGGCCATAACTTTCAAAATCAGATACTGTGAGAAAGCATACCAACTGTAAAGCTGATTTCGTTAAAGCGATAATCACTAAGTTGTGAAAACAAATACATGTGTGCGTCACTGATCTGTATACAATTAAATTCAAATCAGTGGTGTACGTATATAGAGCAATAGCATTCTCTACATATTTGCTCTGTCGAGAAATTTGTTTCCGTCCCTATTTCTCAGGTGATTATCTTTCATTCCGTAATGGTAAATCAGCACAGGCTACTCAGGGAGACGGATTATCACCTACAAAACGATTGGAGGGATTGATCATGGGTCTGTCAGACTTTCACGCTATGATGAACCTGCTTGACATCATCTACAAGTCATGTTTCTCAGTGAGTATGTTGACTGTATCAGTGCGTGATACGAGGCGGGTGACAGTTAACTTGTCTGATTTTGTGAGTGTAAATTATCCACCTACCCTATACACAAAAAGTATTCATCGGCATTCATTTTGCGCCATTTTCGCTGGTTTAGGTACCTAATTTAAGACGAGCTATTTTTTTATAAATGTTTTTGTTGAAGAGACACCTAAGAAGTTAAAGTAAAATGAGCTGATCCACCTAGTAAACTACATTATCTGCATCTGGGGTGATCATTTTATGACTTAAAACATGGAGTTGCAGTAAGAATCACCGATGAACATGACAGAATATATTAACTTGAGCTTTATGTTTTCACTGGTGCAACTTTAACTACTGGGAGCAATCAGTATGTAGGAAAACTATGCACACCCACTCCTATCCTGTGGTGATCGTGGACATCAACAAATAACATCTATCATGTTACACTACCTTGTCATTAAACGTCATTCAAAAATGAATGGTAGAAGTTTGGAGAACAACAATCCTGAAAAGTCTTACTAGAATTCTCGCATCTGGGAGGGATGAATTAGCAGCCTGTCTTGATAGCATACATAACTTTATTTTGCTCTCCCAATTGATGTTTTGTAATACTCATGGTGAGTGACTTTATATGTTTAGTCAGATTCATCCAAGTCTATCGGTACTCTAGCTCACGCCAAGGTGTATTTGAATGCTAAAAATGCTGGCAGCAAACAGGATGCTCACAAAAAGTACTATGACTCGGGCGAGCTGGCTGACAAGGTCTTCAAGGCTTATGCTATAACCGGTGAGTTCAAAACCATGCTGGCAAAAGTGATAGTATGAAAAGATGAGCTTTTGGAATCATGTATCACTGATATGCTCATGCTCATGTCATGAGACTCGGCATTCTGCAAACGTAACTTTGCATTTTCTGTCTGTTAGCTTAGACAATAAAAATATGGGAAATTCTGTTATTTCATATTTTGCAAATGCATTCATAATGATTGCTATCTGTAAAAGTTAGGTTACATCAGCAAATAACATTTATTCTCTACAAATTTCATAGCACTGTTGGATGATCTGGATATGGATGATCAGAAGTCGTCATGCCCTCTAGAATCTCGGACACCTGAAAAGGCCAGGTCACTGGCCCAAGATTTTATCAGACGCTATGTTGACCTGACTCTCCCTGGTGGATCATCCATACATAATGAGAAAAAGTAAGCAAAACTTCCATGATTGATCATCACAACTTTTGCAGCCCAGTAATATGCGATTATGGATTAAGTCTGATGCTTTGTGTGGATTCATGTATTTGTTGAAAGCGTTAACCCCAATTTAGTGCTGATTTTCAACTGATATGCAATGGTCACTGTTATGTTTTCCAGGTGTCCACACTGCAGAAAGAAGTATAAATCTGTTACTGGTCTCCGTAGTCATTTGGAGAAAGATCATCCCGAGCAGCCTATGAAAATCGGTGATCAGACGGAGGACGGGGTACACAATTACACCGTCAGCTACATAACATTATGTTTACTTCGTCTGACTCTGAAAGATGCTGTCCGGAGAGCAGATGGAGACCTAGTTATGTCAGTTTACAGGTATGTTTGGTGCAGAATTTACTACATTTCGGGTTAACAGTGATGAAAGCTCATGAAACCAAATTTTATTTTAAGTGCATGACTTGTCTTTTCAATGTCAAAGACCAGATAACTCCGCATATATTGACCAATTTTGCAATTGAGTGCAATGAGATAAATAAAACTATATTCATCTGATTGACATTGTGAATTCAAGAAAGAAGATATACATGTTGACCAAGCGATTCAATAACATTGTCCCTCTTATGCAATTACTCAACTGTACGATATAGTGTTGCACAAATACACAGAAATTTTAATTTTTAGGTACATGTTTATAATATGCAAAGCGGTGAGGAACAACAATTATGCACTGGGCCTCTCCGAGACACTTGTACAACTGAAAGTGCTGCCACAAAAGCTTGCGCATTCACTCAAGTGGAACCGATTCGCTAATACAGCCGGGAAGTTCAACTCCAACATTCCTATCGATTTACTGATGGAGCACGAGAATAAATATTTTAAGCAGCAGTTGGCAACCTATCGTGGCGAATACACCCAGGCCACAGTCGACAGAATCTCAAAATCTCAGACTATAGTCAACAATGTCATATCAGAGTTTGATACTACGGTAGAAGTACGTAAGCGAGTAGGAAGAGGAACGAAGAATGTTAGCGATGAGGACATTGAAAGATTAGTGAAAGTATACAGGAAAGCTAATCTGCTGAAGCGCTGTCCTGGAAGACAGCATAGCACAGGTCTGGTGTTTTTGAGGAGAAACCTCATGAGCAGTGAAACTGCTAATGAGGTTGAAACCTGGCTGACAAACTCCCTCTTTGACTCTTTGAGAGGAGCTCACTATTACGAACAGTTCGAAGGGAGGGTTCTTGGATCAGTGGATATCACACTTACTCAGCTTACTGAGGAGCTCGACAAATCATTTGGTGATTTGTCATTTGCAGATTAACTTATGCTCGCAATTTCGTCAACAAAAACAGTGGAAAAGTTTACTTTCAACAGTTGAACATTTTTCTATCATCAGCAGATAAATTTCATGATATAGCAATATTTTATAATATGTACATAAATAAATTACTTTAGTTTTGCTTAATTTATTTCACTATTAGCTTTAATTCTGTCAACAAAAAGTAGTGAAAATTCAAACAGTTCCAACAGTTGAACATACTTTTCTATCAGCAAGAAAATTTTCAAGATCATATAAGCAAGATTTTATATGTACATACATACACTTATTACAAAATCTTTTTACATCTTTTTACAATCAGCTTTCATTCTGTCAAAATAAGCAATGAAAACTTTTTCTGGATCACATAAGCAAAATTTTATAATATGTACATACATACACTAATTACAAAATTTTTTTTACATATAATTTATTTTACAATCAGCCTCGGCATTCTGTTAACAAAAAGCAGTGAAAAAAGTTACTTTTGACATTCAACATTTTCTATCAGCAGAAAAATATTTATAAGCAGTCAGATTGTCCATCAGTAAAAAGATTTATAAGCAGTAAAACCATTTACTATAGTTTTTATTTTCAATTATATTAGAGTGACATCAATAAACTGCAATGCATCGATGTCCCTTGTTACAGGATTATAAACATCAAAAGTTATTACACAGTATCATTACTGGAAACTACACTTGCAGAGTCAATGTCATTCAAGCTTGGGGCTAAACGTGAGCTGCCACTATCAGATGTATTGGTAGAGCTGAAGGAAGGGTCAACATGACCCTTCACTATGTGTTGCACTAGAATGTCCTTTATTGAGAAAGTCATTGTGCGATCACATATGTCACAGCACCCATGCACTTGGGATATAGCGGTATCGCATTGAAATGCTTCGAGAAGTATTTTGCGTCGACACTTCTCTCCAGCTATGTAGGTTTTCATGGTTGGAGACAGGCCTTTGGGGTTCATTCGTGGAAATGTCAGCAAAATTGAGTGACCGTGAAGATAATGTTCACGCGCTGCTCTACCCGTCTCCTGCACAAACTCTTGAGCATGAGTGGGAGCACCATAGTGAATGACGTACTTTACAGAACTCACACTAACACCGACAGATAGAGCACTAGTACAGAGCACAACCCTTACCAGTCCATCAGGATTGTTGAGGTCTGCTAGGATGTTCTCCTTGATAGTTTGATCTGTGTGAGAAGT
>ERZ1740060.1044-NODE-1044-length-10828-cov-3.617005_pt1 | contig 10828 bp, 8 predicted proteins | sample MGYA00581743_ERZ1740060 | MGnify/ENA primary metagenome ERZ1740060 (study PRJEB43018, sample SAMN04849235) | marine metagenome | isolation source: floating plastic debris | place: Pacific Ocean | collected 2008-08-27 | study: EMG produced TPA metagenomics...
GTGCGCGCGCGGAGGCGTGTGCATCTTGGAAGGGCTCGTGCTGGATGGCGTCGAGCCGGGCGTGTGGGAGTTGATCGCGTTGCCCCTCAAGCTGGTTGGCTTTGATGCCAGCCCGGTGCGCGCGGTTTTGCGGCGCTAGTCTCACTATTGTCGGTGACACGGTGCGCAGCCGAATTGGATGGGCGACACCCGAAGAAGAAGAGGAGCGAGCCATGACGGATCGTGGTGGATGTGTGGGCGACATCGGGTTTGAACAACTCGAGCCGCGAATGCTGCTAAGCGTCAACATCGAGATCGACTACCGATTCGATTCGCAGGACTTCTTTGGTGTGTCAGCGCGTCGTGCGGTGGTCGAGGCTGTGGCGTACGATCTCTCGGCGGTGCTCGAAGAGTCGCTCGCGGCGATCATCCCTGGCGGCCCCAACCAGTGGCGGCTTCGGCTGAACAACCCGGGCACCGGCGAGCTGACCGAGATCGGGAACCCGACCATCGACGAAGACCAGGTGCTCGTGTTCGTGGGCGGGCGAGACCTGGGCGGCGACACTCTGGGGCAAGGCGGTGCTGGTGGTTGGCAGGCCAGCGGAACGAGTTCGTTCCTGAACCTCGTTGAGGGCCGGGGCCAGAGCGGCGCGACAGGGCCTGATGGCGGGCAGAGCGACACGAGTCTGTGGGGCGGCAGCATGACGTTCGACACAGACACGAACTGGCACTTCGGGCTCACGACCGAGGGGCTCGCTGGCAACGAGTTCGATTTCTACTCCGTCGCGTTGCACGAGATGGTGCACATCTTGGGCTTTAGTGAATCAACGCCCGCGTACGCCAACCTCGTCTCACCCAGCGGCGAGTTCTTGGGTGCCAATTCCATGGCCGTCAGCGACGATACCAGCCTGCTGCCCGGAGACGACGGACACTGGAATGAAGGCTTGCAGAGCGCCGGGCAAGAAGTGCTCATGGATCCGACGTTCTCGCGCGGCATCCGCAAGCTCGTCACACCGCTCGATTTCGCGGCGATGGAGGACATCGGCTGGGAGGTCACGCCCGATCGCTTCCCAGGGCGAGGCGAGCGCATCTCGCTCAACCCGGTGAGCGGCGCAGGAATGGACTCGGGCACGGCCGAGCCGGGCAGCCCTGGCCTGCACTGGGTCAACCCTCTGCAAGCGGGGCTACTGGATTTCCGCGTGACCAGCGATGAGCCCGTTACGCTGCGGCTGTGGGATTCGCGCGGCCAGCTTGCGCAGGAAGTCTTCGCGGCCGACACGATTACAAGTATCACGCTCTCAGCGACCAACCAGGCATACTCGATCGAAGTCGTATCGGGCTCGGCGACCGCAAACTACAGCCTGGCGGTGAGCACAAGCGGCTTCGACGAGGTGGCGTACTACCCCGAAGGCTTTGCATCGCCCGACATCGAGCAGTCTGTCACGATCAGCAACCCGACGAGCAGCGCGCAGCTCTTCACGCTCGTGCTGCGGTACGAGCGCAGCGACCTTGGACGAGACTTCGACGTGATCGCCTTCGAGCGGACGATCGAGCCAGGAACGACGCAGACAATCGATATCGTCGACGAGGGCGCGCTTGCGACCGACGAGCCGAGCGGGCGAGCGATCCTGGGAAGCCAGCCCTACGCGATCGTGTTGGAGTCGACCGCGCCGCTTGGCGCTGCGCTCGAGCACGAAGATGAATTCGGCGGACAAGACATCACGACCGCTGAGAGCTTCACCACCACACGCAGCGAAACATGGTCGTTCGCTGGGGCGCAGAAGGCAGCGGGCGTGTCCGACTTCCTCTTGTTCTACAACCCCAATGACCACGACACACTCATCACGGTGACGTTCCGCAATTTTGATGGGCAGATCCGGCTGACGCAAGAGGTACGTGCGGGCGCACGGGGTGGGCTGAATGTTCAGCAGATCGCCGCGTTGCCCGACGGGTTCTTTGGTGTCATTGTGGAGAGCGAGGCGCTCGATTCGGCCGACCAGCCGAGCCACGAGGGCATCGTCGCGGCGCAGACGCGTTTCGACGGCAACACCAGCGAAGGCTGGACAGCTCTCGGGATCGCGGGCGCTCTACCAGCGAGCGGCATGATCCCGCTCGCGGACCTGCCCGGATCCGATGTGCAGGCGAGCGTCTTCAACCCAGGCTCGAGCACGATTACGCTGGAGTTGGTGCGCATCACGGCGACAGGCGAAGAGCCACAGTCGAATAGATTCGTGCCCGCGGGCACCTCGGCGACGATCCCCGTTCCCGACGGCCTGGGCTATCGATACACGTTCGTCGGCGGCGACGGCGTGATCCAGTTCGTACAGACGGGCACGGGCGGCAACGCGAGCGCAACCGTGCTGGCCTTCGGGTTGGAAGACTTCGACGACGACCCGGGCACGACACTGCGGCTCACCGCCTCGAACGACTCGATGGACGCGGCAACCGTCACAGTTCGATTCCTGTTCGCCAGCGGCGCGGAGGTCACGCGCTCGATCAACGTGGCGGGCATGGGCTTCGAGACGCTGGCGATCGAGACGATCACCGAGGTAGCGACGCGTGCGGACGACGGGCCGCTGTCGATCATCGTGGAATCGGACGCGCCACTTCGGGCGCTGCTCGCGTTCCAAGAGGGTGATGATGCGTGGGCGAGCGCGGGGATGGTTCTGCCTGCCTAGCACTATTCAGCTCATGCCTCGGGCCGCATGAACGGGAAGGGGATCACCTCGCGGAGGCTGGCGCCGCCGGTCAGGAGCATGGCCAGGCGATCGATCCCCAGGCCGATGCCGCCGGCGGGGGGCATGCCGACGCGCAGCGCGCGGAGGAAGTCCTCGTCGAGCGTGCGGAAGGTGTCGTCGTCGGCCTTGGCGCCCTGCAATTGCTGGCGGAACTTGGCTTCCTGGATCTCGGGATCGTTCAGCTCGGTGTAGGCCGGGCCGATCTCCATGCCGGCGATGAACAGGTCCCACCGGCCGGCGAGCTCGGGGCGGTCTTCTAAAGGGCGCGTGAGCGGGCTGGTTGCGCTCGGGTAATGCAGCACGAACGTCGGCCGCGTCTTGTCGATGAGTTCCTCGGCCTTGTCCTCGAACAAACGATCGACGAGCAGCCAGTGGTCGGTGGTCTTCGCGTCGTCGTAGCCCGCATCGGTCGCGGCGGTGCGCACGGCGGCCTCGTCGAACATGGAGCACCCGACGGCCTTCTCGAAGAGGTCGCCGTACTCGACCTGCACGAACGGGTCGGCGTAATTGATCTCCAGGCCTTCCCACGGCATCGCACTCGTGGTGGCGTCGGGGTAGAGCCCGGTGTACGCGGAGTCGGCGCAGACCATCTCGGCCAGGCGACGCACGAGGCCCTCGGCCAGCTCGAGCATGGTGTGCGCATCGCCGAAGGCCTGGTAGGCCTCCATCGAGGTGAACTCGGGGTTGTGGCGGCGGCTGAGGCCCGCGTTGCGGAAGTTTCGGCTCATCTCGAACACGCGCGGCATACCGGCGACGAGGAGCCGCTTGAGGTACAGCTCGGGCGCGATGCGTAGCGACAGGCTCATGTCCAGCGCGTTGAGGTGGGTCATGAACGGGCGCGCTGCGGCACCGCCGGCCTGCGCTTGGAGCACGGGCGTCTCGACCTCGGCAAAGCCGAGTTCTTCCATGTACGCGCGGGTCTCGCGAACGACCTTGCCGCGCAGGACGAGCCGCGCCATCGCCTCGGGGTTGCTCCAGAGGTCGACATACCGGCGGCGGAAGCGCGCTTCTGGATCGCTCACGCCCGCGTGCTTCTCGGGCGGTGGTTCAACGGACTTTGAGCCGGCGCGCAAATCCGCCGCCCAGACGGTCAGCTCGCCCGCGCGAGTCTTCATGAGCGGCCCCTCGGCCACGATGATGTCGGCGAGGTCGGTGTGCTTGGCGAGGTTGAAGCCCGTCTCGGTGCAGTCGCGCTTGCTCACGGCGATCTGAAGGTCGCCGGTCGAATCGCGCAGGTTCAGCCACACGAGCTTGCCGTTGTCGCGGTGCAGCACGACGCGCCCGGCAACGCGCACCCGCGTGCGGTCGTCCTGCGATGCCGGCACGTCGGCCTGCGGGTCTTCCTTCAGCTTGGCCTTGCGATCGGCCTCGGCTTGCTGGTAGGCCGCGTCGGCGTCGGCGCTGTACTGGTCGTGCGCGGCAGCAAGCAGGACGAGGTCGTCCTCGCGCACGCCGTAGGGCTTGAGCCCGAGGTCGGCCACGGCCTGGCGGTTGGCCAGGCGTTGGCGGACGAACTCATTGTCGGCGTGCGGGCTTGTTGGTGTCGGATCGGTCGCGGTGTCGCTCATGAGCGTGAATGCTAGGGATTCAGCCCGGGCCTTCGACGGATGCGCTCGATACACCTTCATCGGGACTGCTGGCGACCACGGCGGGGCTCTGCTCTCGCACGCGTCGGAGGTCGCCGTCGCCACCACCATCACCGGGCTGGTCGAGCACGGTCATGCACCACAACTCAAGCCTGGCACCGATGGGCCGCATCGCAATGAGCCGGACGCGGCGGCCGTCTCCCAGCGACTGCGAGACGTTGTCGATCAGCGGGACCTTGCCTTCGAGGGCCAAGAAGATCGACTGGGTCTCGGGCAGCGTGAGCAACGCGGGCGGGACGTACTGGTCCTGGTTGCGGCGCATGTGGTCGAGCAGAACGCTGGCAGGCAGTGTCAAGCGGCCCAAGCTGACCGTGCGCGCGGGCAACCAGAGGGCCCCATTCTCGTCGATGATGGGCTCGACATTTGCCGAGAGGTAGCGGGGGCCCTCGGCGGTCTGCACGAGCAAGCCCACAGCGATCAGCCCGTCTTTGAACTCAACCTGAACCTCTCGCAGTTCTTCGGGCCAGCCGACGAGTTCCCACTGCGAGGCAACCCAGTCGCGCATGGTCGTGTTGAGCCACGCGTTGGCATCGTGTGCGGCGAGCCACATGTGCCATCGCTCGCGGCCTTCCGCTCGTGGCTCATACAGGGCGTTCCAGAGCCCGTTCTCGATGTTGATGGCGGTCTGCCGAGTCTGGGGATCTTCGATCCGTACCGTGCGCCACCAGGCGGGTGCCTGCTCGGATAGCGACAGCCCGACGAGTGTGGCCAACGTCAACGCCGCGACGCTCGCGAGCGCACCGACGACAAACCATCGGCGAAGGCCAGACATCCGGTGTCGCAGGGCCATGCGTCTGTATGGTCGGTCCAGACCGGTGCCCGATCAAGTGCGGCCGATAATCCGTGTCGTAGATGCGTCGCTCGGGATCACCGCACGCGGAGGGCACGCTGGCCGGTCCAGACCTGGCCGAACATGTCCGTGTGCCGCACCTCAACCATGTGTGGGCCGGGTTGCAGCCCATCGGGCATCGGTGCCTGCCATGTGCTCTGAGACTCCCTCGGCCGGGGTAATTCTCGTCCGGGCTCGCCGGGGAACTGCTCCTCAAGCAATTTCAGCGCGAGATAGCCGGGGTCCCGTTGCGGCGTGTGGGCCATGGGCCTCCAAGCGCCGTCGCCGCCCCGGAATTCGCCCGTGGATCTGGGGTTCGACGCCCAGGCATTGACGACAAGCGTCGTGCTCGACAGGTCGGCCTGCGGCATCGCGCTGGGCAGATGGATGGCCATCTGCTCATTGGCGGGCTTGCCCGCGGCCTTGAAGCGGATGCTGTACGCACTGCCGTCGATGGTGAGCAGCGACCAACCATTGGGCTGCCCGTCGCTCATGGTCGCGTGCGGGATGCCGCGCTCGTCAAACGCACCGGCCCACCAGCTTCCGCAGCCGGTGACATGCACGAGGTGGTGGTGCGGCTCTGGGCTTGTCCAGCCGTCCTCGCTGTCCATGAAGAAGTGGATCTGTCGGTGCCAGTGGGCGGCCATCGAGAACGTGTGCTCGTACGGCGCAAGGATCTCGAAGAGCTCTGCCCTGCGCCGAACACTCGGCATCGGGATGTGCATCGCCAGCACCACGAGCCGATCGGTCGGCACGTGCTCGAGGCTGTTGCGGATGAAGGCGAGCTGGTCGTCGTTCAGGTCGGCGTGGTAGTCCTTGTCGCCCTCATAGACGACATTGTCGAGCACGATGAAGTGGGCCTTGCCATAGTCGAAGGCGTACGTCGCTGGGCCATAGCGCCTGAGCCATGTTGCGTCGGCGTGCGTGTCGTCTGCAACATCGAAGTTCATGTCGTGGTTGCCGTGCACGTTGTGGACGGGCTTGCCCAGCAATGACATGAAGTGGTCGTAAGGCTCGAAAAGCGAGAGCGTATCGAACATGATGTCGCCCAGCGAGAACACGAACGCCGCATCATGGGCGAAGTCGGTTGCGTTCACGTCGGCGATGATGTCATTTGCAAAATACTCCAGCTCGCTGATGTTCCGCGGCTGCGGATCGCCGAGAAGGACCACGCTAAATCGATCGGGCTCGGGGTTCGCATGCAATGCGAAGTCGATCGACTCGGGAAGCTCACCCGTGGGCTCGACGCCCGGATACCGAAGGCCACGCGGCGAGCCCTTCGGCGAGTGCACGTAGGAGAACTGCGGCTTGTTCAGCTCATCAAGTGGCAGCGCATAGCCCGAAGGCTTAATGACGAAGACGGCCTCGCTCTCGATCGCCTCAATCTCGTAGCGGCCCGTTTCGTCCGTACGCACGACGTCGCGGCCATTGGAGACGCGAACGCCTTCGAGGCCGGGCTCATCAGTCTGGCGAACGCCATCGCGGTTCATGTCTTCGTAGACAACGCCGCGCGCAATGTCAGCGAAGCTCGTGGACGCGATACTGAGCGAAACGAGAAGTGCAGCCGTTCGGATCATGAACCACGGTACACGCGAGCCGTGTGCTTGCTGCTCAGATTGCGTTTTGGTCGTGTTAGTTCTCGGCGTTGGCCGGGTCGTGGTCGGCGCGTAGGCGGGCCAGCAGCGGATGCTCACGCTTGGACACGAGCGCATCGATGACCAACTGCGGCACCATCGAGCGCAGCACGTCGGGGTCCTTGCCCAGCGCGGCGATCTGCTTGATTAGGCTGCTGCTGATGTACGCAAAGCTCTCGCCCGAGACCATGAAGGCGGTTTCCAGGCCGGCGAGTTGGCGGTTGGTCACCGCCTGCTGCACCTCGTACTGCAGGTCGGAGAGGTTGCGCACGCCGCGGAGCAGGGCGGCGGCGCCGTTGGCCCGAGCGAAATCGACCGTCAGCCCGGTGAACACTTCGACCCGCACCGGTGCGTGCTGGGGCTCTTCTCGACAGAGCTCGTCGACCAACGTCCGGGCCATGCCCGAGCGTTCCTTGGCCGAGAACAGTTCGAGCTTGCTGGGGTTGTGGCCCACGGCGACGACGATCTCGTCGAACAGTGTTCGGCCACGGCGGATGACGTCGAGATGGCCGAAGGTTATCGGGTCAAAAGAGCCGGGATAGATGGCAACGTGGCGGCCTGGCATCGCGCATGGTACCAATCGCGCGGCCGCCTGCGACGGCTGGGCGGGTCGCGCCGCTCGGGCAAGCTCGGGAAGGGCATTGATCGCACGAAGGCGTGGTCGCCGGCGGCCGTGCAATGGAGACTGTAGTGTTCGGCCATCGGCCTTAGGCCGTGCCGCGGCGACGAACGGGTCCGTGTGGGCCCACGCCCCGGCAGCAGTGGCCGCATCCCCCTGCACCGGCCCCGCGTCGTGGTCTCCACGGCGCGGGGCTTATCATATTTTCTCGGTACCCTTCGCGTCGACGAACGGTGTATGGCATGAGGGAGATAGGAAATGGGGGCTTGGGGACATAACACGTTCGACAATGACGATGCGTGCGACTTCGTGTACGACATGGAGAAGGTAGACGATCTCTCACCGGTCGAGAGAGCGTTCACGCGCATCGAGCGGGAGGCCGAGTTTCCTTACCTGGCGAGCGAGGAAATGGCACTGGCCGCATGCGAGGTTCTCGCACGGCTGAAGGGCAACCCGGGTTATCACAACGCCTACACCGAGGACGTTGACGCTTGGGTCGCCGCTCACCCGATTGAGCCGCCAACGCCGCTCGTCGAGCGTGGCCTGGCAATCATCGAGCGAGTGCTCCACGGCGAGTCCGACCTGAGAGCGCGTTGGGAGGAAGTCGAAGACGCGGAGCCTTGGATCGCCGCGGTGAAAGACCTCCAAGCGCGACTGACTACATCCACGTAAATGGCGTGCGGTCCGTCGTCGAGACCACGTAGTCAACGCCTTCGGTCAGGCCGGCGAGGCGGTCCTTGAGGCGCGGGAGGTAGCCGCGCTCGGTGTTGGTGTGGCCGGCGAGCAGGACGCCGCAGCCCTTGCGGAGCAGGTCGAGCGCGTCGTGGTGAGTCATCTCGCCGGTGACGAACAGGTCGCAGCCCGCGGCGAGCGCGTGCGAGCGCAGCGACGCGCCGGCGCCCGGGCACACTCCCACCGTGCGCACGGGCTCGTTCATGTTGCCGCCCACGGCCGCGACCTTGACGGCAGGGATACCCAGGAAGGTCTTGAGCCGATCGCCGATCTCGGCGGGGCTCGCGGGGCGATCGAGCACGAGCCTCCGGCCTGCGCCCGCGTGGCGCACGGGCTCGGGGAGGAGCTCATAGAGATCGACGGCGGGTTCTTCATAAGGGTGGAACTGCCGCAGCGTCTCCATCGCGATGGGCACGGCCGCGTGGGAGCAGACCATCTCGAGGCGGACTTCCTCGACGCGTTCGAGCTGGCCGGTCTCGCCGACGGTGGGGTTGGCTTCATCGCCGGCGAAGAAGGTGCCCTGGCCATCCACGCCGAAGGAGCAAGCGGTGTAGGCCCCGATGATGCCCGCGCCGGCCGAGGCGAGCGCGTTGCGCAGCTGGTCGGCGTCCTTCTTGGGCACGAACGTCACGAGCTTGATCGCCTGGCTCGGCGGACGTTCGAGGTGGGGTGTCAGGGCGCGCACGTCGCCGGCGATCGTGCCCTCGGTAGTCGAGCCGCTGATGGCCTCGCACAGCCAGTCGGTCATCCCGCCGGGGGCCGCGTCGAGCGTGCTATGCGGGCTAACGACCGCCATGCCGTGGGCCATGGCCTCCAGCAGCATGCGGCCCATCGCCGTGTCGTCGGTCAGGCTCTTGATGGGCGTGAAGATCGGCGGGTGGTACGCCAGGATGGCCGACGCCCGGGCGGCACGGGCCTCCTCGAGCACGTCCTCGGCCAGATCGATCGTGAGCAGCACGGGCCCATTCAGCGGCTGGCGACGCGAGCCGACAATCAGGCCAACATTGTCCCAATCCCCGGCGTATCGCAGCGGTGCGAAAGACTCGAGGGCTTGCAGTAGATCTCCAACGTTTGCCATGTGGGCATCGTATCGGCGGTTCCCGTCGGTCGGGTGGCGGGATGACCGATATTGGGAGCGACGTGGAGTCCCAAGATGACCCCAACCCGGCCCGCCTGGAGCTTCGCGCCTTCGCGAAGCTGAATCTCGCGCTGGCGGTAGCACTACCCGAGCCAGAAGGCCCTCGAAAGGGCTGGCATCGGATCTGCTCGTGGATGCACGCCGTTGGGTTACACGACAACGTTCGTGCGCAAGTCGATCGGTCCCTCGATGGGCCCGTGCTCGATGTTCGATGGGCCGACGACGCTCCGCTGCACGCCGGGCAGCCGGTGGCTTGGCCTGCGGAGCGCGACCTCGCGTTTCGTGCCGCACAGTTGCTCGGTGCGGACGCCTCGCTGCGCATCACGATTCGAAAGCGCATCCCCGACGGTGGCGGCCTCGGCGGTGGCAGCAGCAATGCCGCGGCCGTCTTGCGCGCGGGCGACGCGCTGCTTGGGCTCGGGCTCGGACCATCTCGGCTGCGCGAACTCGCGATGAAACTCGGAAGCGACATCGCGTTCTTCATCGATGATGGTGAACCAGCGCTCGACGCACCGCCGCGCCCAGCAATCGTCAGCGGGTTCGGCGATGCGATCGATCGGCTTGAGGCACCTGCGAAGTCCGAGCCTGTCACGCTTGCGTTCCCACCATTTGGTTGCCCGACTAGCGAGGTGTACAGGGCGTTCGACGGGCTCGACCCGTGCGCGTTGCGTGAGGCTGAGGTCCGAACGATGGCTTCGCGCTCACCGGGTGCTGCCAATCTGTTCAATGACCTTGCGCCGGCGGCCGAACGAGTGCGTCCAGAGCTGGCTGGCATTCGAAGGACCCTGGACAACGAATGGCCGAGCACGGTGCACGTGACCGGCAGCGGTTCGACGCTCTTTGCGTTTGGCCATCACCACGCAGCAGCACACACGATCGTTCACACCGAGCTTGTATAGGACGGCATGGGACACGACACTCTGCAGCTCCCGGGAAACATGGATGGAGTCGATGTCGGCGCAACGGGGCTTCGTGTTGGTGTCGTCGACTCGGCAGGCCACATCATCGCACGCGTGAAGCTGGCCACCCCACGAGATGCGCACGAGTGTGCCAGCGCAATTGCCAACGCGGCCCGCGGCGTGTGCGAGCGATCACGCCAATCGTTGCCGCAAGTGATCGGGCTGGGTGTGCCTGGGCCGGTATCGGGCGCGCGCATCACCGCCGCTGTGAACCTTGCATGGAAAGACGTTCCGCTCGCCGAGATGGTTCGAGAGGAGCTGGGCGTTCGCGCCGCGATGATCAACGATGTCAACGCTGCCGCACTGGCCGAACAGAGGCTCGGTGCAGCCGCCGGTGAGCGCCACATGGTCGCGATCTGGATCGGTACGGGCGTTGGTGGCGGCGCGGTGCTCGATGGACAGGTCTACCTCGGCGTGGAGGGTGTCGCGGTCGAAATAGGCCATGCCATCATCGACGTCCAGGGGCAAGCAGGCGCACGAACCCTTGAGCAGTGCGCGGCGCGTCGCGCGATCGAACACGGGGTGCGCGAGCGCATCGCGGCAGGCGAGGCCAG
>ERZ1740060.1046-NODE-1046-length-10813-cov-8.123536_pt1 | contig 10813 bp, 8 predicted proteins | sample MGYA00581743_ERZ1740060 | MGnify/ENA primary metagenome ERZ1740060 (study PRJEB43018, sample SAMN04849235) | marine metagenome | isolation source: floating plastic debris | place: Pacific Ocean | collected 2008-08-27 | study: EMG produced TPA metagenomics...
GCTTGGTGAGGTCATCCAAGATAAAGCTGAGGTCATCGCCGCCACCGCCAAAGGTGACGCTGCCGATGCTGCCCTGATCTTCCCAGCGACCAAAGCCGCCGAAGATGCCGACGCCGCCATCGCCGCCATCACCGCCGTTACCGCCGTTGCCGCCATTCACCCCGGCGTTACCGCCGTTGCCGCCATTACCGGCATTGCCAAAGCCGCCAAAGCCACCGCCACCGCCAAAGGCGATGGTGCCAATACCGTTCACGCCCACGCCGCTAACGCCTGAGATCGCCCCGCGATTGGCTTTGATGTTTTCGCGGCTGCGGTTGATGTCTATCTTTAGGCGAGGGGTTTCTAGTAGAGCCGGGTCAGCCGGGTCGGCATTGTCTGTTTCTATAGAATCTGTATCGGCAGAATCAAGATCGGCCAGATTGATACCATCCACCCCCACAACTGCCCCGCGATTGCCCTTCAGGCGCACCCGATCAGACAAAAGACTTACCTGGACGGGACTTCGCAAACTGCCCTGGCCGCCGATTGCTTGATTTTCCAAAAACTTGACCCGGTTCAGCCGTATGGTCCCGGCATTTACCCATAAACCGCCGCCCATGCCCGCGCTGCCCCCGCCGCCATTCACCCCATCGGCCCCTTGGGCCAATCCGTGGGTGAGGGTTAAATCCTCTAGGGTGACTGCGCCTCGATCAATTTGCAAAATCCGGTGGTGATCGTTGCCGTTAATCGTGATGCCGTTGCCGAGAAGCGTTAACGGCTGCGTAATCGGGGGAAACGGCGTTTGCAAGATAATCTCCCCCTGAATGCCGCTTAGATCAATCACATCCGCATCGGAGGCGGCATTGGCCTCAGTCATGGCCCAGCGCAATGAGCCTTCACCAGTATCGGCGGTGGTATTGACCTGTAGGGGCAGGGGGCCGGCCCAGGCCACGGACCCGGTGAAGAGCCAGCCGCAGCAGATCATTGCCGCGATCATTGCCGCGATCAATCGTCGCAGGCTAGCAACCACCCAATGCTGCAACCGATCCCTATTGATGAATTGGCGTTGCTTAATGATGGGATGATTCGCCCCCCTAGCCCCCCAATTCTGATACTGCTGGCGAAATATTTTGCACTGTAGCAAAGGTGCTGTCGGCCCCCTTAATCCCCCAATTCTGGGGGAGACCGGATCTTGCTCCCCCAAATTTGGGGGTTGGGGGGCCTCGAAAGCGTTGATTTCCCTGCCGATGTTTCGGTCTGTGTATTTCGCCATTGGTATCAATTCTGGGGGGAAACGGCTCGGCAATTTTCACGGTCAACCATGAGGCTCTCTCTGTTGTTGATGCCAATAGGACTTACGCATATGCCCCCTCGGTCCCCCAATGCTGGGGGATGTGGCATCCGGTTTCCCCAGACTTGGGGATTAAGGGGCCAAAACCGGATGCCACTGCGTAAGTCCTGATCAAGTGACCTACGCCAAAACCAGATTGAATATGAGCACCATCGCGATTAAGGCGATCGCAATGATGCCTGCCCCGATCAAATCAGTCTTCTGGGACTGGGGCTGATGGGCCGGTTGTAGCCAAAACCCCAGCCATCGCGTTACCAGCGGCATCACCGCCCAGGTCAACAGCGATGAGGTAATCAGGTTATTCACAATCATTGAACTGGGCAGTGACCAGGACTGCATCAGCCCCAAGGCCCCAAACAGCGCCGACTGGATCATCACCGTGGGGTACAGGCCCAAGACTACCGCTGCATTCTGTTTCCAAGCCGGGGGGCCAAAGCCCAACTGTTCGGTGCCGGTCTGGCGAGAAAACCAGCCCTCCAACCCCGTGGCAAAGGACATGAACTGGTAAGAGGCGAACACCTTGCGGCCTGCTTCGATCAAGGCTTCGCGATCGCGGGATTTGAGCCACTTTTTCAGCAGGTCGGGGGACTCAAAATGGATGATGGAATACCACTTCAGGGGCTGATCGGATTGGGATCCTTTGACGGGGGGATAGAGATCGGTGCGGATATAGCCCTGAAAGCGCTTAGCCTTGCGCGTTATCTTCGCGTGCCACCAGCGAAAGGCCAGCCCCTTGCCGCTGGGGACGATGTGTTCTACCACCAGGCTGGCGTAAGCTGAATTCACGTCACTGTCAGCCATTAATATTGATTTTGTTGTGAATACTGCTGCTGCGAACCGGATTGCGATTTCGACTGGGGCTGCTGGTTGCCGAGGTAGCGATTGGGCTGAGCTTTCTGATTAGAACCGGTCTCAGCCGCCGTTGGCAGTGAGACAAACTCGGCCTGGACCCAACCCTGGGCATAGGGTGGATTGTTAAAGCGAACTGCATCCCAGGTGATGCCCTGGTTACTGCCGACCTGTTCCAATACGGTGACACTGTCCCCACTGATGCCATACCCTAACGGACCGGGACGGGTCGCGGGCTTGGGGTAAATCGCAATTTGGGTCTCTGGCTCTGGGCCAATTAAGGTGGTGGGCTGATCAATGGCCTGGTTGCCAGCGCCAGCAGCCAAACTGGCTCCTGGGGCAAGGATGAGCAGCGCGATCGCCAGCAGTAGGGCGCTCAATAGGTGCCTGTAAATAGCCATGGGTTTAGAAATGAGCTGGGCAGGGTATCGGGGAGATGTGAGGCCGTTGTCCCAGATACAATGGGAACGTGATGTATACGGTACACAGTGTATACAGTGCACAAGACTTCGTTCAACCCGATTCATTGTCTGTGACTTTATCTTCCCGCCCGCCGATCCAGCGTCGCCAATCGCTCTACGAACAGGTTTACAGTGCTTTGCGTACCGGCATTTTGACTGGGGAGTTGGGGCCCGGTAGCCGCCTGATTGAAACGCAGCTGACGGAATGGCTGAATGTCAGTCGCACCCCGTTGCGAGAGGCGCTGCGGCAGTTGCAGAAAGAAGGCTTGATCACCGCGGACACCAATGGCGGGTTGCGGGTGATTACCATCTCCGCCACCGATGCGGCAGAACTTTACGACTGCCGTCTTGCCCTAGAGCAATTATCGGTTGCGGGGGCCTGCAATCATGCCACGGATGCCCAGCTCACGGCCTTAGAAGGCTATGTCGTTCAAGCGGAAGCCCAAGACTTTCAAGCCGCCGAGATTGAGACCCTTTTGCAACTGCTAGATCTCGATTACCAGTTTCACCGCCTGATTGCTGAGAGTTCTGGCAACCGACGGCTGGTCTCGCTGCTGAACCAGATGTTCGACACCATGGCCCTGCTCCGTATCCAGACACTCCAACAAAACCCATCGGTGCTCGATATCCGGCTCGAACATCGTCAAATCTACGAGGCGATCGCCCAACGAGATCCGGCGGTAGCTACAAAAGCGGTCCGATCTCATCTGCTGGCCAGCAAGGCCAGGGTGATCCAAGAGATTCAGGCAACGCTAGGGGCTGCCATCAATTAAAACAAGGATCCTTGTGGCGCAACAGTTTCAGCCCCTAGCAATATTATAGAAACGGGCGCGGTAATGTTTGCCCAGCAAGGCTTTCACCCATAGTTGATGACGCGCCCTAGCGACATCGGCCCTTTTGATCCGCTAGAATTGTATTCAAATATACAGTTTTAGATTTAGCGCTGGCCATGCAAAGACCCTCCGATCCCTCACTCCAGGCTCCTGAAGACCAAACCCTCTGGCAGTCCCTACACCGTTACTGGCAAGCGCTGTCAGGATTTATGGTTCATAGGGCTCCCGGCGCCCCAACCCTGCATCCCGCCCAGCGTCGCTATAGCGCCAAGGGTAGACTCTATGCCTATCTCCCCTCTAGCGAAGAGCAGCGGGATTGGTTAGAGCAGATCTATCACCAATCGTAGGGCGTGCCGTGACCGGTGAAAGCCTTGCTGAGCAAGCCTAATCACGCCCGCTTTTGCAATAGGGTTAGGGGCTTTAATTGCCGCACCACCAGGACTCGGGTTCTAGCGGACGGCAGCCCCTAGTGGGGTTAATCCTCACCATAGAAAAGCAAACACCCTGACACAAAAGTTATAGTTGCGACCTCAAAACCTCCTCAGATCCATGGATCTGAGGGGGTTTCGCATGAGAAAGATTAGGAGGATAAAGACTCGCAACCTCCCCTAGGGCAAGGACTGTAGCGACTAACACAGTCTGTTTAAAATCAAATGTATACAGTATGCAGAACTAATCTGGCCTGTTGAATTCATGGCTTGACGGGGAAGGGCGATCGCGGCCTTGTGCTGTATGTGACAAACCGGATCGGTAAGCCCCGATAGCGTCATGAAAATCGCTTCGTCGGCTGAACCGATTGCGGCAGGCTAACTGACGGGATTGGGCGGGGCTGTGGAGCCAGGGCTGATTTGCTGAATCACCATGAATCGGGCTGGATGTGCCCCCAGCGGGTTGGTGTGAGGAAAAACGAGTTTCGGGAGGAGTGTTATGAGTCAGAGTGATATCGATCTGGGGCAAAGAACGCCTGGGGGTGCGCCACCGCCCTATTCAGGCTGGCAGGCCAAAGTTGCTGAGTATTTTGATTTTGAACGGTATCGAACCAACTTCCGCACGGAGATCCTGGCCGGGCTCACCACCTTTATGACCATGGCCTACATCCTGGTGGTGCATCCGCTGATCATGTCCGATGCGGTGTTTTTGACTGACCCAGGGGACCTGTTCCGGGAGCTGATCGTGGTCACCGGCATTACCGCCGCGATCGGCACCTTGGTCATGGGCCTTTATGCCAAGTACCCCTTCGTGCTAGCCCCAGGCATGGGCACCAACGCCTTTTTTGCCTATTCCGTCGTCTTAGGGCTGGGCATTGACTGGCGGGTGGCGATGGCCTGCGTCTTGATTGAAGGTCTGATTTTTATTGCCCTGACCGTCACCGATATTCGCCGTCACCTGATCGCAGCGGTGCCCGCCTGCATCAAAGCCTCCACCACCGTGGGCATCGGTATGTTTTTGGCCTATATCGGCTTGAGTGGGGATGCGGCCTTCGGGGGCGCGGGCCTGATTGTGGCCAATGAAGTCACCAAAACTACCTTTGGCACCTTTACGCAACCGGCAACCCTATTGGCCACCTTTGGCATTTTCCTCTCTGCCTTTTTCATGATTCGGCGGATTAAGGGGGCCTTGCTCTGGGGGATTGCCGGTACCGCGATTTTGGGCTGGGTGTTTGGGGTGGCTGCGGCTCCCACCGGCATCATTGCAATTCCGGCGTTTCCCTCTAATCTGTTTGGTCAGGCCTTTGTGGGTTTGGGCGGCATTAATGGCAGCAACATCATCGATTTTCTGGCGGTGCTACTGGTCTTCCTGTTTGTGGATATGTTCGACACCATCGGTACGTTGATGGGTGTGGGCACCCAGGCAGGCTATATCGATGACAAGGGGGAGCTACCCCGCGCCAATCAGGCCCTATCTGCCGACGCGATCGCCACTACTGCCGGGGCGGTCATGGGTACTTCTACCGTTACCACCTTCGCTGAGTCGGCGTCTGGGGTTGCTGAAGGGGGGCGCTCTGGCCTCACCGCTGTGGTCGCTGCCGTCATGTTTTTGGTGGCGCTGCTGTTTGTGCCGATTTTTGAGGCCATTCCCGGCTTTGCCACTGCCCCGGCCCTATTGATTGTGGGGGTACTGATGATGACCAGCGTGTCTAGCATTCGCTGGGGAGATCTGACGGAAGCAATTCCTGCCTTTGTCACCATCTTCTTCATTCCTCTGGGTTTCTCGATCGCGGCAGGTCTCTCGGCGGGTCTGATTTTCTACCCCTTCACCAAGTTGGTGAGTGGTCGGGCCAGCGAAGTTTCGATCGTCACCTGGATTTTGGCAGCGGTCTTTATCTTCCGATTTGTCTTTACGACCCTCCGTTTTGGCTAATAGGGTTGAGCGGGTCTGTCAGTCTTTAGTCAGAACGTAAAAATCCTCCAGCTTTTGCGAGAGCGGTGCTGGGGGATTTTTGCGTCCATGGCTTTGACTTTACTGGTGATTCCGGCACTCTATTCCCGGTTTGGTCACTGGTTTATACTGAAGCCGAATTGGCATAGTTTAGAGGTAGCTTTGGTCGATAACGGAGCATCGCCTTCAGAGGTGATTAACCGATAAAATTTCTTAGGTGTTGTTGAACTAAAGACGCAATTTATTTTCTGAAGAGGAAAGATAACTGCGCTGCTTACCAGCAAAATAAAAATGAAGGAACTCAGGCTAGCAAGTAAATGCTTTAACTTTGTTTTATCCGTAAAAGCCTCATGCCAATTTCATCCTAGATATACTGCGCTCTAAAAATCCAACCTTGCCATCACTAACTTTATCCCATAGCTGATCAGCGAAAGGATATGCTTTGACTTTGACTTTGACTTTGTTTTATCTGCAAAAGCCCCATGCCCAATCTCATCCAAGACATACTGCGCTCTAAAAATCTAACCCTGCCATTACTAGCTTTCTCCCATATCTGGTCAATCGTTTGTAAGTCTTGATTAGGAAGATTTTTGTTTGATTTTGCGACATATACCATGAATTCTTCTGCTGATACATATCCATTTCCTTCTTGTTGAGCTAATTGCAGCAATATATTGACAGTCTCTAGATCGGCTGCTTTCCAAGCCTTTATCCGAAGTAATGCTCGCAGTTTGCGATAGTCCACGCCTCGTTCTGACTTCAATTTTACCCGGTCAATAGTCTGCATAGGCGGCGAAACTTGCAACAGTTTGTTGGCATCCACATTCCTTAAATCGTAGGAATGTAAATCATCATGAGAGAAGCGACTGCTATTTGATGGGGCAGAGGATGATGGTGGTTTAACGGTCTCAGAGGAAAAGCCTACCTGTAACAACAGCATCAACGGGCCATGGCTTCCCCAATATTCGGTAGCCTCCCTAATGCTGATTTCCTTTGTCTCCACGGTGGCATGCCAGGCTTTTTGATCCGTTGCGTATTGATGTAGACTCTGCAGGAGTTCAGGATGAGTCACCAAATCCACTTTCAAAAGCGGATATTTCATACAAAGCGCCGTAAATATTCCTAACTGCTCTAGGGTCAATGGCGCAGTCACAGTTCCAGTACTTGCCTCACTATTGGACTCTAGATGATCTACGCCAGTTGCCGCATCTTCTGGCTGTAGTGCTCCGGGTTCTAACATGATAAGTTCATCAAACAGACCGGTATTACTAGCAATAAACGCCTTTAACCGAAACAGGTTAATGAACTGTTTAATCCGTCGCGGGTTATAGTCCAGTGCAGGAGCAACTTTTAAGACGATATTCTGTACTTGTATAGAATCCTTGGCAAACCTTAGTTTAAGTGTTTTCCGATTATCAAATAGTGTTTTGCTCGATAAAGTACTATTTGATTGAAGTTCATCAAGATTTAGTGCCTCAAGAGGATCTCTCATGCTCTGAAGGATCATTTTTAACGACTCGTCCGAGTGGTTGAGCCGGATTTGAATTCGCTCTTTTGGAGATTGCTGGGTTGTTTTTGACCGTCGAGACCAGTAATTAATCTGGAACCGTCTTTGGATTGTTTTGGATAGCCAAGGCCAGTAGTCAAACCAGGGCCGTCGGCGGCTTTTCTCATACTTATTTATGGCATTTGATGAAGACGGTAAGGTGACTAAAAAATCCTCAAAGTTTTGTTGAGATGGTCGGGGTAATTGAAACGGCAGCTGCACAAATTTTTCGATAAATGCATAGCCATACTCCAAGCCCTTTAAATTGGTTTGGTCCTCTAGTTTTGCCTGATTCAGCACCACTGCTGGAGAGGACAAATAGGGCAGCACATCCTTATGTTTGAGGGCAATTCCCGCCGCCACCTTCTCTCGGTCCATCCCCAAAATAAAAATCAGGTTAGGGTCATTGGAAATCAGTAAGTTTAATCCCTGCATCAAATCAGCGGCCTTCGTCAGCTCACACCGATCCAGGTCATCAACAAACACATAGACCTTATTGCCTTCACCTACATAGGCACTGACAATTTTCTCAAAGTCCTCGTGGAACTTTTCGATGAAAGCGACCTTGTTTTCATAATCTGGGCTTTCTAGATATTGCTTCAGATCATTCTTCGGATCACCCATGATCTCCCCTGCTTTAACGAGTAAAGCCAACGCACCTGTTGTGGTTCCGCCTAACCCGCCTAACCACAGCAGCAAATAAGGAAAACCGGTGAGGCAGTTGGGTTCTATGTCCACTGGCGGAGCTACCGAAGAAGTTGCTGGCGCTGACGCGGGTTCCGACTCAACTGGTTCTGCCAAAGAAGGAACTGGTGCTGATGCAGATTCCGGTTCTTCCGAAGCAGACAACCGGCACAGGACTCTATCGGACAGTAAATTAATCCCGCTAGTTCCACTACTTAAGAAGAGGATGGGCAGGCAGGCCGCCAGCAATGCAAAAAATGCCCCCAGTGAGGCAACTCGAAGGGCTTCGAGCTTATTTTCTTGCCAATTGAAACGCAGACAAAATAGCTTGAGTGCCCCAATCTGCATCTTGCCAAACTCTTCCCATTTTTTGGGGTTAAAAATCTGACGCCACGTTCTGGGATTGAAGGGGTGAATTTCGATTTGGGGTTGAGAAATCTGCTCTAAAAAATTCAGTGCAAATGCGGCCCAAAGCGCTTCTACCTTGTCATGCCGCCATGCGTTGAACCATACCTTGCGCGAGATCGGCTCATGCTTCTGTTTTTCAATCTGCTCCAGTTTGCTCCGAAGCTGTCGCATAAACGACGACTTGCCACTGCCCCAATCGCCTTCAATTGAGAGGGTGAGCGGCGGTCGAGTGGCGTCATTGCTCAAAAACTCAGCAATGGCCTCCACATAGGGCGTAAATCCCAGCAAGTCAACTTCAGCCGCTTGATCGCTGATATTTGAGATCTTGATCGACTCCTGTCTGGTCGCTCCATAAGTGATTGGTGGGACTCCTTCTGAATCTTCTGGTGAGGGTATTTCGTTTGCGTCAACCATAGAGGTGCAGGCTCAGAGCAGCTCATCAAGGACTTTCACCACTTTTAATCCTTACGAGCCCATAGCGACAAGAGAACTCGCTAATCTTCTCTAGGGCAGGAAGAGATCAGAGCCCTTACCTCAGCTAAATTACTGCCAGTATCTGTGCCGGACTAATTCGCATCAGGCGCGGCGCTCAGGCCCGGTAATCTACTATCCCGTATGACAGGCTACAAATGCCTTTTTCTTGCAATGTATACAGTGGCTGACGAAACCCGAGGTGCGATTTGGTTGAAACCACCTTACTCCGATCATCTCCACCCGATCGCAGGTTTTGCCCATGTTAGAAACCGCCCTGACCCTGACCATTAACGGAGAGCACCTCAGCCTCGATAATATTTCGCCCACCCTCACCCTGCTGGAATACCTGCGCCAAAGTGGCCGGGTGGGCACCAAAGAAGGCTGTGCCGACGGCGACTGTGGGGCTTGCACCATCGTGGTGGTGGGTGAGCGGGCGCAGGGTGGTTTAGCGTATCAGGCCATGAATAGCTGCCTGATACCCCTAGGGACCATGGCCGGTCGGCAGATCATTACCGTCGAAGGAGTGGCCCAGTCAGGGCTGCATCCAGTGCAGGCAAAAATGGTAGAGCTGGGGGGCTCCCAATGTGGCTACTGCACCCCCGGCTTCATCATGAGCATGTTTGCCAGTTACTACGATGGCCAGCGGGATGATCTGGCCGTGGAGGGCAACCTTTGCCGTTGCACCGGCTACTTGCCGATTCGGCGGGCCTTGCAAAGCTTGCCCCTGGTGGATGCTGAGGATCCTTGGCAAGCCCAACTGGCAGAAACCGGTGCTGATGGACTCCCAGCCCTGGATTATCAAGGTCAGGGTCAGCGATTTTATCGCCCCACCCAATTGAGCGACGTGTTGACCTTAATGGCCGCTCACCCAGAGGCCACTTTGGTGGCTGGAGCCACGGATTTGGGTTTAGAAATTACCCATCGCCGTCAGCAGTACCCGGTTTTAATCTCCTTAGAGGCGGTGGGCGAACTCCACGGCATTGAATCAGCCGCGACTGAGGTGACCATCGGGGCCGCCGTCCCTCTCAGCCAGATTAAAGCCAGCCTCCAAGGGGTGTTTCCAGCCCTAGATGAAATGCTCCATTGGTTTGCGGCTCGCCAAGTCCGGAACCGGGCTACCCTTGGCGGCAATCTCGGCACCGCTTCCCCGATTGGAGATTTACCCCCGGTGCTATTGGCCCTAGATGCCACGGTGACCTTGGCCAGTACGGCAGGGGAGCGAACTGTGGCGATCTCCGATTTTTTCACGGGCTATCGCCAAACCCTGCGCCAACCGGATGAGGTGATTGTCTCGATCACCATTCCCCAAACGCTGACGCTAGGGGCAACCCAGCGGCTGAGCCAGTCTTACAAGGTGGGAAAGCGGGGCACCGACGATATCAGCATTGTGGCCGCGACCTTCACTATCGATCTAGACGCAAACGACACCATCGTTCTCGCGCGCCTAGCCTATGGCGGGGTGGCGGCTACACCAGTGCGGGCGATCGCGATCGAAGCGGCCCTAATCGGTCAACCCTGGACTGCTGAAACGGTGCAAGCGGTGAAGCTGCAATTATGCAATGCCTTTACACCCCTCTCGGATCTGCGGGCCAGTGCTGGGTATCGCCGTCAGCTGGTCGCCAACCTGTTCGAGAAATTCTTCTATGAAAGCGCCTCATTGAGGTTCTCTTCATAAGGATGCAGAGGAAGGCGCAGGGATCTACAAGGATTTCTAGCTCTCCCCCTCAATCCCTCTCCTAGAGGGCTACCTGTATGCACATCTCTGGAAGACTGCAAAATGTTGCATTGGCGCGCCTGGAGACAGCGGGGGTGGATGCGAGAGGGGGGGTGAGGATTGAGGAACGTTGGG
>ERZ1740060.1047-NODE-1047-length-10792-cov-5.367700_pt1 | contig 10792 bp, 9 predicted proteins | sample MGYA00581743_ERZ1740060 | MGnify/ENA primary metagenome ERZ1740060 (study PRJEB43018, sample SAMN04849235) | marine metagenome | isolation source: floating plastic debris | place: Pacific Ocean | collected 2008-08-27 | study: EMG produced TPA metagenomics...
ACCACCGTTGGTGAATGCCACGGTCCTGCGATTGGCTGCGTGGTGGATGGATGCCCGCCGCTGATCCCACTGACCGATGCCGACATTCAAGCTGATCTGGAACGCCGCAAGCCCGGACAATCCAAATACACTACCCAGCGGCGCGAGGCCGATGAGGTCAAAATCCTGTCCGGCGTGATGGTCGACGAGGACGGGGTTCAGAAGACAACCGGCACGCCTATTGGGCTTCTCATTGAGAATACCGATCAGCGTTCGAAAGACTATTCAGAGATCAAGACCCGCTACCGGCCGGGCCATGCCGATTTCACCTATGATGCCAAGTACGGCATCCGCGACTATCGCGGCGGTGGACGGTCATCGGCCCGCGAGACGGCGATGCGCGTTGCGGCCGGGGCCATCGCCCGCAGGGTCGTACCTGGCGTCACGGTGCGCGGAGCTTTGGTTCAGATGGGCCCGCACGGCATCAATCGTGACAATTGGGATTGGGACGAGGTCGGGGAGAACCCGTTCTTCTGCCCGGATGCTGAAGCTGCCAAACAATGGGCCCATTATCTGGATGGCGTGCGCAAGGCTGGTTCGTCCGTCGGTGCTGTCATCGAAGTCGTCGCTGAAGGCGTTCCGGTTGGGTTGGGCGCTCCTGTTTATGGCAAGCTTGATGGCGACCTTGCTGCCGCGATGATGTCCATCAACGCCGTCAAAGGCGTTGAGATCGGCAACGGGTTCGAGGCCGCCACATTGTCGGGCGAAGAAAACGCCGACGAGATGCGCATGGGCAATGACGGCCAGCCGCGATTCCTGACCAACAAAGCTGGCGGCGTGCTGGGCGGCATTTCGAGCGGCGAGCCAGTGGTTGCCCGTTTTGCGGTGAAGCCGACATCTTCCATCCTCACTCCGCGCCAGAGTGTGACGCGCGAGGGCGATGAGGTCGATGTAATGACCAAGGGCCGCCACGACCCGTGCGTCGGCATCCGCGCCGTGCCAGTGGGCGAAGCTATGATGGCGCTGGTTTTGGCTGATCACTATCTCAGACACAGAGCACAAGTAGGAACCTGAACTTGGACCGCGATCTCAACCATGTGCAGACCGCCATTGACGCCTTCAAGGAAGGCGCGATGCTGGTTGTCACCGACGATGACGACCGGGAGAACGAGGGTGATCTGTTCGTCGCAGCAGAGCATTGCACGCCCGAAGCCATGGCCTTTATCGTGCGGCACACATCCGGCATCGTCTGCGCGCCCATGCCGGTTGAGAACGCGCGGCGTCTGCGCCTCGATCCTATGGTCTCGGCCAATGACGCCCCACTTGGCACGGCGTTCACCGTTTCGGTCGATGTGAAACATGGGCTGACCACCGGCATTTCCGCTGAAGAGCGCACCAACACCGTTAGAGCGTTGGCCAATGGCAATGTCGGCGCCGACGATTTCGTTAGGCCGGGACATGTCTTCCCGCTTATCGCGCGTGAGGGCGGCGTGCTCGTGCGTTCCGGCCACACCGAAGCCTGTGTTGATCTCTGTAAGCTTGCTGGGCTGGAACCGGTTGGCGTGCTCGCCGAACTCGTCAACGATGATGGCTCGGTAAAGCGCGGACCTGAAGTGACGGCCTTTGCCGCCGAGCACGAATTGGCGATGGTGTCGGTCGCTGACCTCATCGCCTGGCGGCAGCGCTCTGAACGGCTCGTCACCCGCGCCGAAGACGCCGAACTTGACACCCGCCATGGCCCAGCGAGGGCCTACAGTTACGACGTCCCGTTCGATGCCATGCAACACATGGCTATCGTTTTTGGCGATGTGGCTGGCAAGTCCAATGTGCCCGTCCGTCTGCATCTGGAAGATGTTGGAGCAGACGTCTTTGGCAACCACTCCCGTCTTGATGAGGTGATGGAGCGCTTCGCGGCAGAGGGACATGGTGTGATCGTCTATCTGCGTGAAGGGTCTGTTGGTGTGGCGCCGGTGAGCGCCAAGCATGTGCGCTCTGAGATCGATGATGACCATGAGACCGCCAATCTACGACAGAACCAGTGGCGGGAGATCGGCCTTGGCGCCCAGATCCTGCGTGATCTTGGCCTGACCTCGATCCGCCTTCTAGCCAGCCAGAAGCGGACCTATGTTGGTTTGGAGGGCTTTGGCCTGACCATCAGTGACACGGAAATCGTGTAAGGAGCCTCTGACCGATGGCCAACGGCAACCCGTTTGAGGACGACAGCGCACCGAGGTCGCTGGGCGTGAACTATCTGCCAGGCTCCGGCGATATGATGGCCTATGGAGGGCTGGTTGTCGGAGCGCTCGGCGTGCTTGCCTGGTTGGTGCAGGGACAGCCGGTGTTTTTGTTGATGTCGCCTATCGGGCTGGCGGTATCGTTCTACTTCTACCCACTGATTGAGAAGGGCGTGGTTCGCATCGGCGCTGATCAGCGCGGGCTCTTCTTTGAGGGCCTGGGCATTGTGCCGTGGGAGGCCGTGAAGGCTGTCCATCACCAGAAGCGCGCCCTGCGGTCGCTGCGTCTTCACACCCTGTTCGTCGAACTCAAGGATGCCCCCGAGGCGGTGGTGGCCGAGCCGTCACCCCTGCCGTTTTGGCGGCAGTTCATGGCCAAGGCCTGGAAAAGCCATGGCACGGTGATCACCGCCGAATTGCATCCGCTGGCCAAGGACCCGGCCAATCTGGTGGACCGGCTTCTGGCCTTTCGGCCAGACCTGTTGAAGCAGGTTCAGGATGCGCGGGCTGCGGCGAGCGATTAGCCCTCGATCTTCGAGAGATCGGTGATCGCGCTGATTTCCGAACGTACGCCCTGCAGCAAAGCAAGCCGGTTGGCGCGGACTTTCTCATCCTCGGCATTCACCAGAACCGCATCAAAGAAGGCATCAATGGGTTCGCGCAGTGTCGCCAGCGCGTGCATGGCGGCCTCGAACTCGCCTTCCTTCACAGCCGCATGGGCTTTGTCGGCGGCGTTCGTCAGGGCGTCGTGCAAGACACCTTCCTCGGCCTGATTGAACAGGCTTGCATCGACAGCGCCCGCAACCTTGGTGCCCTTCTTCTCTTCGGCGGCCAGGATGTTCGCCGCGCGGCGGTAACCGGCGAGAAGATTCTGTCCGTCATCCGACTTCAGAAGGTGTGATAGCGCTTCAGCGGCCTGCACAGTGCGCAGGATATCGCCTTGGCCTGCTGAGGATGAGGCATCGACCACATCATGGCCGATGCCTTCGTCGCGCAGGGCAACCTTCAGACGGTCGATGATGAAGGCGATCAGGTCTTCGGTCTGCTCAGACGTTATGCCCAAATGGCCAGCCGTAATCTCGCGGATGGCTAAAGCCAGTTCGTTCTCCCGCACCAAGCGGACGACACCCAAGGCAGCGCGGCGGAGGGCGTACGGGTCTTTTGAACCCGTGGGCTTCTCGTCGATGGCCCAGAAACCGGTGAGCGTGTCGAGCTTGTCGGCCAACGCCACGGAGACGGCGCCCAGATCGGTCGGCACAGAGTCCGATGGCCCCTGCGGTTTGTAGTGGTCTTCAACCGCCGCGACGACCGAGACATGCTCGCCCTGAAGCGCGGCGTAGCGGGCGCCCATGAAACCCTGGAGTTCCGGGAACTCGCCCACGACTTCCGTTTGAAGATCGGCCTTGGCGATTTTTGCGGCGCGCTCGGCCAGATCAGCGTCCGTTCCGATGGCTTCGGCAATGGTACGGGACAGGGCCGCAATGCGCTGGATGCGCTCGCCCTGCGTGCCGAGCTTTGCGTGGAAAACCACATTCAGTGCATCGAGGCGCGCAGCACGCTGGTCGAGCGGTTTGGAGAGGTCTAGGCCAAGTATCTCGGCACTTGCCTTAAGAGCATGGAGATCGGGCAGGTCCGCCTGATCGGTCTGCCAGAAATAGAGCGCATCGGAGAGGCGGGCCGCAATCACCCGTTCATTGCCGGCGACGACCGCCGAACCGCCATCCTCCGGCACGATGTTGGAGGTGAGGAGGAACTTGTTGGCGAGATCACCCGTCTTAGGATCGCGCAGCACAAAGCACTTCTGGTTGGCGCGGATGGTCGCGCGGATCACCGCATCGGGGATCTGCAAGAAGGCTTCATCAAATGAGCCCATCATGACGACCGGCCACTCCACCAGACCGGCGACCTCATCCAAGAGGCCAGGATCTTCCACCAGTTCCAGCCCTTGCGCGAAGGCGAGGGTCTTGGCCTCAGTCTCAATGATGGCCTTGCGGCGCTCAGTATCGAGGACAACCTTCGCCGTTTCGAGCTTGGTCTGGTAATCGTCCAGCCGGCGCACGGCGAACCGGTCCGGCGCATGGAAGCGATGGCCTTCTGTCGTGTTGCCGGATGCAATGCCTTCCACCTCAACCGGCACAACGACGGGGTCCTCGGTTTCGGGCCCGAAGGTGCACAGGATGGAGTGCAGCGGGCGCACCCAGCGTAACGACCCGGAACCCCAACGCATGGACTTTGGCCAGGGGAAGGTTTCGACAACGTCTTTCACCGCCTCGGCGATCACCGCCTCCGCATCGCGGCCCGGCTTGACGATCTTGGCGACGTAGAAGGCGCCTTTCTTCGGGTCCTCGACCGTCTCAGCCTCGTCGATAGAGGACAGGCCCGCTCCACGCAAAAAGCCTTCAATCGCCTTATCAGGCGCGCCGACGCGCGGACCCTTGCGCTCTTCCTTCACATCCGGCGAACGGGTGGGAATGCCGGCCACATGCAGGGCCAAACGGCGTGGCGTCGCAAAGGCTTTGGCGCCCTCATAGACGAGCCCGGCGTCGACCAGACGGTCGGTGATCCCTTTCTTCAGATCCTCAGAGGCGCGCTGTTGCATGCGCGCGGGGATTTCTTCCGAAAACAGTTCAAGGAGCAGATCGGGCATGGAAAGTCACTGAGTTGGGGGAATGTCAGGTCACTCCAGGTCCTGACCGAAGGCTATATCGTGGCCATCGAGGTCCTGAATGCCGAATTCAAGTACGCCATAGGGTTGTTCGCACAGCGTGTAGTCGATCTTTGCGCCGCTTGCCACAAATTCCTCGTAGATCTCCTTGGCGTCGTCGACCCAGAAGTAGGCGTTCCACATTTTGTCGACGACTTTCCAGTGCGGCACGATGGTGTGATCGTCCGGTGCCTGGGAAAGCATGATGAAGCTAGTTTCGCGGCGACCGATGGCAAACGTCGTTTTCGGCTCGCCATAGGGGCGCAGGGTGAAGCCGAGCTGATCGCGCCAATAGGTAATCGACGCCTCGATGTCTTTCACCAACAGAACGGGCGCCTGTTCGAGCAGTTTGGCCATAGTGTTTCCTCGCTGTTTTGGAGGCTACCAGCCGCCTCCGCCTCCGCCACCTCCCCCGCCGCCGGATGAGCCACCGCCGCCGCTCGACGAGCCGGAGGATTTGGGCATGGAGGCAGCATAGGCTGAGGAGATGGTGGACGCCATGGCGGCCGTCGAGGCAGCGATGGTGCCGGGGTCGAAGGAACGGCCACTGTAATAGGTTGGGCGGTAGCTTGCCCGTTCGGTCGGCGTCATTTTGGCAAGATGGTCTTCCAGCGCATCCGACCAGGGTTTCTCGACCCCGAGCGCGATGGCGTAGGGTAGGAACCGCTCAAAGAGTTCCAGAGAGAAGTCCGGCGCATCGGCCATGTTCATCCGTTCGGCCTCGGCGACGGAGAGATAAAGGCGGAAGCCTTCGATCTCATCCATCAGCTCCTGGCCCTCCGGCGTTGGCGCAAACAGGAGGATCGCAAAAGTTGAGATCGTCGCGCCCATCGCAAAAGCGACCAGCATCGTGAGTTGCATCGCCCAGCCGGTCGCGAACTGGCCAGATGGTGAGGCGTGGAAGATGAAGAAAAGCGATGTCGTGACGCCAATTGCCACAACTGTGAATGCGATCGCGGAAACCAAGTGCACCTGCGGGGCAACGCCGGTGAAACGGGCATAGGCGCGGGTGGCGGTGAAGCCGACGATTACACCGCCAAGAAAGTGGAAAATCACGCCCACGACCAGCACCTCGGTCGCTGGAAACAACACTAGATAGGTGAAGAGGGCGATGACCGCGATCACGACGGCGAGGATCGTGTAGCCGGGATTGTGCTTGAAGTAGCGGCCTTTGTACTCAGCCGAAACGCTCTGCCGGAAGCTGGAGGTCGCCGCCATCATGCGGCGCGCGTTGCTTTCGTTGAAGGTTAGGGCCTCCCAAGAGCCCAGAAGGCCGCGCATAAGCGCCCGTTCGCCGGGTGGCAGATCACCATCATCTGGGGCGCCCGGCTCGTTCTGCCGCGTGACCGTGATGGTTTTGTCGACTTCGGCAATGCGCAGCTTGCCCTTGCTGCCAAGCGAAACCAGCGCCGCCATAAAGCTCTTACCGGCCGACCCGCCCTTGTGGCCGCGATAGTAGACCCAGCTCATTGCTGCTGGCGACATGTCGCGCGGTGGTTCAAAGCGCGGAAAAATCACGCCCCGCTTCGGATCGCGCCCGACGCGCCACCAGCTTGTGACCATGTAGACAAAAACCAGGACGCCGCCGATCAAGACAGCCGCGATGCCGGCATTGTCGCGCAGCGCCTTGAACTGAAGCGTGCCACTTGATGGTTCGGCGACCAGTCCTTTCTGAAAGGAGACGGCCACCGTCAGCCCCTCGCGTGGGTTGAGGGCCGATGTCGTTTCAAATCGGATCGTTGACGGGCCGATCTGGCTGGAACGGGCCTGGTTCTTGGTCGATCCAAAACGTCCGGTGAAGGAGGCTGTTTCTCTGACCTCGGCGCCCGGCGGCAGTTGGATCGTCGCAACGGCACGCAGGATCGGGAAGGACCAGAAATTCCCGGTCGTGTTCCAGTAGACCTCGTCGAAATCCTCGAAGAAGCCCATCTGATGGCGCGAGCGGTAGGTGATCTCGTAGGTGTAAACGTCGGGCGCGATCCAGACGTCGGCGCTGCCGATGTAGAGCCGTGTCCCGCCTTCAATTGGCTCCTGGTGATGCGGCTCATCCCTGCCGTCGCGGCGTACCGAAATGACCTCAAAGGTTGTGCGATCAACCAGTCCGGATGGCAGACGGCGAACAGTTGGGAAGTCCCGGAAGATGCCGCGCCGGATGTCAAAACCTTCAGCGCGCACTTGAATGCGTTCGGTTACGAGGAAATCACCGTTCGTTTCCACCTCAACCAGCGTCTCGAACGATAGAATTTCTTCCTGGGCGCTGGCCGGCGCGGCGAGCCAGGCTAGGGCAAGGACAGCAAAAGCAAGAACGCGCATCATGCTGCGCACTCCTCAGCCGAAAGAAACTTGCGGGTTGGCGCGATCCGCTGGGTCTTCCAACTCGAAATATTCTGCCTGGATGAAGCGGAACTGGTTGGCGACGAGGTTGGACGGGAACTGCTCGACCTGCGTGTTAAAGCCGCGCACCGCGCCATTGTAGTAGCGCCGGGCAAGCTGAAGCTTGTCCTCGGTTTCTTCCAAGGCATCTTGGAATTCTTTAAAGTTGGTAGAGGCTTTAAGGTCTGGATAGTTTTCCGCGACAGCGATCAGCCGGCCAAGGGCGGCGCCCAAAAGGCTTTCGACGCCGGCGCGTTCGGCCGGATGGTCGTCTCCAACGGCTTGGGCACGGGTGCGAAGCGCTGTGACGTTCTCCAGCACCTCTTTCTCATGGCCCATATAGCCTTTGACGGTTTCCAAGAGGTTGGGGATGAGGTCCGATCGGCGCTGCAATTGCACAGAAATGCCAGACCAGCCCTCGCGGACCATCTGCCGGTTTTTCACAAGCTGGTTATAGACAACGATGCCGTAGCCGACGACGGCGATCACAATCGCCAAGAGCACCCATTCCATCGCGAATTCCCCCTTCGCTGGTTGGAACGTTTAAGCGGCTTCGGCATCCTGCTTGGTCGCAAGAAGGCCGCCTTCACGCGTGTTGAGCCAGGCCGCGCCACAGGCTTTGGCCAGTTCGCGCACCTTAAGAATGTAGGACTGTCGTTCGGTGACGGAGATCACACCCCGGGCGTCAAGCAGATTGAAGATGTGGCTCGCCTTGATGCACTGGTCGTAGGCCGGCAGCACGATGCGGTTGGCCTCACCTTCGCTTTCTGGCGCACCGGCTTCCAAAAGATCGCGGCAGGCTTTCTCGGCATCTTCGAACTGACGGAAGAGCATTGTTGTGTCGGCGGCTTCGAAATTGTGCCGGGAATATTCTTCTTCGGCCTGTAGAAACACGTCACCATACGTGACTTTCTCAGCGCCCTCGCGACCGTTGACGTTGAGATCGTAGACGTTCTCAACGCCTTGGACATACATGGCGATGCGCTCCAGCCCATAGGTCAGTTCGCCGGCGACGGGATTGCATTCCTGGCCGCAGACCTGCTGGAAATAGGTGAACTGGGAGACTTCCATGCCATCGCACCAGCATTCCCAACCAAGGCCCCAAGCGCCGAGTGTCGGGCTTTCCCAATCGTCCTCGACAAAGCGGATGTCGTGGGTTGCGCTGTCCAGGCCAATGGCGGCCAGCGAGCGCAGATAAAGGTCCTGCAAATCTGGCGGCGAAGGCTTCAGGATCACCTGATACTGGTAGTAATGCTGCAAGCGGTTGGGGTTTTCGCAATAGCGTCCGTCGGTAGGGCGGCGGGGTGGCTGAACATAGGCCGCTTTCCAGTGACGCGGGCCGAGGGCACGCAGCGTTGTGGCTGGATGGAAGGTGCCTGCGCCCATTTCCATGTCGTAAGGCTGAAGGAGCGCGCAGCCCTGGTCGGCCCAGAACTGTTGCAGCGTCAAGATCAGCCCCTGAAAGGAGCGGGCGGGATCATTTTGGGAGGACATGCTTGTCTCGTGTCTGATCAGACAAAGGTGACATGTCTCGTAGGCAGCAGGCCCGAGCGGGTCAAGCGCTCAGTCGTTGCGCTTGGTCAGTCATCTGCTGGCCGGTACGTACCGGTTTCTGCGTCCTGTTCCAGTTTCCTGGCCTGGCGTCGCTGCGCAGTTGGGGTGGCACGCTGTTCATCCATGGTCCGGTTCACCCGAGTCCATTCGCGGCGCACCACTCGCATCGCCAACAGGCCGCCCAGGGCCAAAAGAGCTGCTCCTACAAGTGTCGGCATTTTCCCCTCCATCGTCGTTTAGAGGCCGAAGCGGCCCCAGTGAAAGCGTTCATTGATCTTGGCAAATGCGGCATCGACGCTGCCTTCGGCGACGTCGCAAGCCGACTGGCCCGCCATCGAGCGCGACCCGCCAGGCCGGAGAAACGAAAACAAACCACGCCGCTGCGTTGGGATCGGCACGAGCTTCACCTTGTCACCGAGCTTCTCACGAAGCGCTTCGTCGAGGTTCTGGATCTTGTCAGCAAGGCCAAGCTCAACCGCTTTGTTGCCTGCCCAGAACTCTCCGGTGAAGAGTGTCTTGTTCTCAGCCTCGATCCGCCCGGCACGGCGCTCGCGGACAAGCTCCACGAAGCCGTCGTGAATGTCTGCCTGGATCGCCTTGAGGCGACGAATGTCGTCGGACTTTTCCGGCTGGAATGGATCGAGTGCCAGCTTTTTCTCGCCCGCTGTGTAGACGCGGCGATCGACGCCCCAGCGCTCAATGACGCGGTCAAAGCCAAAGCCGGACGAAATCACGCCGATAGAACCAAGGATTGACGACTGGTCGCAGAGAATTTCATCGCCCGCCAGCGCCAGCATGTAACCGCCGGACGCCCCGACATCTTCCACGAAGACGATGACTTCCTTTTCCTTGTCGGCTGCCAGTTTGCGGATGCGGTCATGGATGAGGCGAGATTGTACAGGCGATCCACCCGGTGAGTTGATCGAGATCGCAACCACCGGCCCGTCAAACTCAAACAAGCGCCTCAAAGGGCCTGCAAGGCTGGCAAGCGACAGACCACGGTTGAAGCGCCCACCATCGCCGCCGATGACACCCTGCAAACGCAGGACTGGGACAAGCGGGGTTTTGGGACGGAGCGGCTTGGGAATGAAACGGCGCACTTGGGTCAACTTTCAATAACAGCGGTGCTGCCGAAATGGGACCTTTGCCATGTGAGAACAAGGGGGCGAGCGCCTTCTACCCAGCGGTCGTGCTCCTTGGGCCTCGGTTTGACTGCGACCTCTTACCGGTCCCCACTCATGTCGATGCCCGCGCGTCCTCGCAGGATGGTGCGAGCTGTTTCTGTGTAGCTTCCGTCCGCATGGTGCAAAACCAGCCCCGGCAAGATGGCCGGCGGTGTCCTGCGCCCTTTGATCGCTCGGACCAAGACACGCTCGGCGGGTGCCCCCTCGCGTGGATGAAGGCCAAGAACGGTGACCGCGCCGAAACGGCCATCCAGCGCGGCGAGCAGAGACATCAAGCCATCTGCGGCGAAGATTAGCGTGACGCTGCCGCGTGGTTTGAGAGCGCTGGCTGCCGTGCGCACCCAGCTATCCAGTGCATCCTCGGAAATCTGGTGGGCGGCCGCTTTGTCCGGCTCGGAGCGGCTGTGACCCGCTCGGCGATAAGGTGGATTGGAGATGATGTGATCGAAGGCGGCGCGCTGCAATCCAGCGGTAACCCGCTCAGGTTCCGGTGCGAGGAGATCAACGTTGAGCGTTGAAACCCTGGTTGCAAGATCAATATTGGCCGAGATCGACGCTTGCGCACAAGCGAGCATAGCCGGATCGTTTTCGGCCAGCGTCACCTTTGCATTGGCGTTGGCGGACGCCAGCATCAGCCCCACGGCACCGGCGCCAGCACCCATATCCAGATTGTTGCCAGATAGATCGTACGCGGCGGCAGCCAGAAACACCGCATCGGAGCCGGAGCGATGTTTGCCAGCCTTGGGCTGCACGAGCATCCCCCG
>ERZ1740060.1048-NODE-1048-length-10791-cov-7.609631_pt1 | contig 10791 bp, 5 predicted proteins | sample MGYA00581743_ERZ1740060 | MGnify/ENA primary metagenome ERZ1740060 (study PRJEB43018, sample SAMN04849235) | marine metagenome | isolation source: floating plastic debris | place: Pacific Ocean | collected 2008-08-27 | study: EMG produced TPA metagenomics...
CCCCCCCCCCCCCCCCCCCCCCCCCCCCCCCCCCCCCCCCCCCCCCCACCCCACTCTCGCTTCACAAGTTTCACAGTTAAGAATCCCATCTTCACACTTAATCTTCACACCATCGTATTGCGTACATCGTCGTCAAACCTTACGAATTTGTAAAGCTGTAATCATGTGCAGATTTCCATTGACTAGAATATTAAGTTATTTAGACTTCTACTTTGTCTGACTGATTATTTTTTATAGCTGCTCATCCCTCTATTCCTTTTGCAGTATGGCTAAGAAGATATTGCTGGTCTAACACTGGCCAACACTGCTGGACTGGATTCACCATTTACAATAGAATGGCAAATTATACGATAGTTGATAATAAATCAGCAAACACCGTTATGGGTGCGGAGTGTGTTGAATAAGTAGTGCCACCAGAACCCAACTATGATTGTTTATCATTTGAGACCTCAAACTACTACTACCGACTACTTGACGATTTAGCAGGTTTATTCTGATATTTCACACATTGGGTATGTTTTCATTTTGTGCATACAATTAAAAAGCAGCAACCTGGGCTAACCTGAATAGCAGGCCAGAACCACTGATTGAAAAACTAATGACACACCCTCAGTGATCAGGCATTTTTAATGATAACCTGATTAATTTGAGTGCTGTGAATATTAAACTGCTGCTCACACCAATAAGGTAGCTCCTATCATCTGCTTGTGTATGTACAACAAAAACCAAAAAGTCGCTTACCTTATGTGTCACAAAACTGATCCAAAAGTAATTATTATTGAACAATGTCTTCTCACTCAATTTTCTGAAAGGTGCAGCTTATAGTTGTTAAGCTCTTTGTCCTGTATATATTCTGATATAAACCACTGTCCGATTTCTGTAAAATTCCATAGTACAGCTACATTGAAAGTCTCCGGAGGAGCAGCTGAAACATAGATATAAGTTCTTTATATACTAAAGAATCTTTAGCAATTAATGGATAAGTCAGTTCAGCCTCCAACTTAAACTTATTTGGGTTTTAACGATAATAATCGTGGTTAAAACCAAAGAAGATCAAATTTGGGGCTGTACTTTGTAGTTGTCTACACATTTATTCATAATTTCAATGAGTAGACAATCCCAAGAACTACTGTTTGCGCCTATATACATTTAATTCTGATTTTGATATTTAAACATTTCAGCGTAATAATGCTTGGGGTCTAACGCACATGTAGCTAACTAATCAGACTTAAATGTGGCACAACATGGCATTCTTTTTACCCGTTTTAATCATCAGAAAACTCCAGAAAGCTTTTGAAAGGATAGAACTTCTTAAAACCAAACAATACTGCGGAGCAGTAAGCCCAAATGACTTATTTGTAAACACAACGCTTAAGCTGCCACTATACAAGTGATATACAACACTACAGTACACAGAATTTTGACTTGGATCAACCTACGTACCCATACACACTACCCTACAGGATGAAAATATAGAAAAAGCTTAATTTAGCAACCTGGCTCAGATTGGTCAAACTCAGAGAATTAAATATTCGCAAGTTTGGCATTCATTCATAATTTGCGGTCATCAACGCTGATAGTTTGTAAAACTCCTACGATAAATTGAAGTTAAATTAAACTAACTTTCCATTGCTGAAATAGCAAACTTTAAATGAGCCTTCGATTCCATTATGAGATTTCCTCCTGTAGAGTAGTAGTGACAGTTTAGCGAGACCAACCATTAATGGTGAGAGTAGCAGATAATGTCTTTCTGATTCGGAGCTTTAGAAACTCTACCAGATCGGGTTGACCTCTGCTGGGGCGTGATGACAGGAATGTCATCTGGATCAGTAACTATTTCCAAGTCTGGTATCTCAGTGACCAGTGATTCCTCAAGCCTAACAAAGATAATGCAAAACAAAATGTTTACATATTTCATTCAACACAGCATTTACAGTTATTTTACAGAGAGTGGGTAGCCAGTAGGAGGGACGCCTTGACGGTATTGTTGACGTTAAGTTTGGAAAGAGAGGATCAGATGGATAATAGTCCTCAGCCATTGCTGATTGATAAAGCTAGGATAGTAGGGCATGTTTACAATATTCCCACAATGCAATTTTGATAAAGAATTCCCGAAAATACTCAGAATCCTATACACTTATTGATCATTGATAGAGTAATTCCAAAACAAATGCACTGTGGGATACTGTTTAGCATGCCCTTTTGTACATGTACAAGTTTGCACAATAAACAAACCGTTCAAACTCCGGGACACTCGCATTGTCATACACAAAGATTGGCAAAGTTCCTGGATTATCCATCGTACTCATCTGTCTCACTGTTTTCTGTCTGACCCCTGGGGTTAAAAATAAATATGGCATTTATGGTAACTGTACATACACACATTCTTTTATGCAACAGCTAACATGCAAATCCAAAAATTTTAACAGCTAATTTGTAATATACTTCTGAATTCAAACGGCGTTGATGAAGCTGAAAAAACGACAGCTCAAGTTGTGGCTTCATACACTTAGTGTCGCTCCAGTTAATCCTATCAATAAACAGTTTTGATCATTCTCAAATGAATATTAAGAGCTTGTCAATTCCATGTAATTTCCAAACAGGAAAACTTTTGTAGAGAATGCTGAATGATGCAGTCATATTATTCTGTCAGTCACTGAAAACTCTATGTGCTATCTGATTATCGCTTTCCAAAACCAACAATAGCCTTCAACTTATTAAATTAAAGAGTCTTTTACCTGCGCAGAAATCCTTGCGCCAGTTCATCATTAGCTTCTGGTCTGACTCACTGATGGCTTTTTTGCTCTTAGACCTCTTTCGGACAACAGGTGGAAGTGGGATAGGTGGCAGAGACTGAAAGTCTGGATTGGGATAGTATGATTGTGATGAGGTGTAATATTTGAACGCACAGGTTGTTATTCTCTTAACATGCTCACTGACAACCGACGAAAGCAAATCACAGTATTGTAGATATGTAGGCATTGCATATCTCGACCTCATCACAGCAAAGTGATGTTCCACGGGAACTGAGAGCAGGGAGCCGGGGTGAATGTTGTATTCAAGTTTTGACCCTAAGTCTTTCAGGGTCTCGATATTTGTTGAAAGCTGATGGAACATTGCAACTGTTACAAATGGTACACACCCATCAGGCCCGTTAGGTCGTAGCTCTGGGTTTGAGGTCTTTATGCGCACTCCCTGAACCATACCATCTAAGTACTGGGTGATCTCTGACATCAATATTGCAACTTGGTCCATTGGTGTTGCCTCCTTGAATCCAATCTGCTTGGTATGAACGCCGAATGCCCTGTATAAACTAGAGATCTGTTGATGATAGTCCAAAAGGGGCTTTACAGATGATACAAGACGCACACTACATGATGCTCGATCACATACGAATATACTGTTTCCCTCCATACACAGCATGCCAGGTTGTGCGTGTCTGGAATTATGAGAGAGTGCATCACTGGAGGTCATAGTTGTATTCTGTGGTTGGGCTACACCAGAAATTAGTACAAGCTCTCGGCCCTCAACACGGTAGATACAATCGGAACCGTCGCTGACAAAGACTGTTGCATCATTAGAGCACACTCCATACATTGAGCAGATGTTGCGTGGGATGATAAGAGTGCACTCTTGTTCCGTATACAAGTGCAGTCCAAGATTAGTCACCACATAAATTTTGTCACCTTTATTTGAGATAGATGTGGATTGAGAAACGTTAGGCAGATTGAAGGTGTGTACGGCATTGTTTTCTGTGACTAACCATACACTTGAGGTAGGAATGTCAATGGCATATATGCCATTCTCAGTTCTACACATTGCACTTGGGTAGATGGAATGAGGTAATTTCAGCAGCTCATGAGATTGTCCACTATCATCTGTTACCTCACCTATTATGTCCAGCAGTTGCTGCTTTGTGAACTCTGATGCCACTGAGCGATCTGGGATGAGTTTCTTATTGATAGCCACTCTTATCAGCTCTGACTTTACCAAATTCTTTTTCTTGACTTTCTTGCCTTCCTTATTAAGCAGTCTGAAATAACATAACTCGAAATAAAATAAAAAAACTTACTTAAAATTACATAAAATTGTTGTACTGTTGCATACAGACAGTTTCGTGGTCACATTAAGCACAGTAGGAAGCAGGAAGCAACAACTCCCAATAGTAGCAGTTCACTTCTATTATTAGACTGATAGCTGATACATACACCCTGGTTCCTGTGACTCCATGAAAGCCATGGAGTTTATTTAGTACAAGTCTGTGCCAAAATGATCAATTACTTATGATCAATTACTTACTACTTTTTTCACCCTCACAATGCATCGATGAAACCTATTAATGAGCTGAACATTAAATGTCTAGTGTCAGCTATAGACCATACAACTGATACTTTTACTTACATTATTCCCTTTGGGCATCCGATGAATATGTGATCAGCGCTGTATGCTATGCAGGCTGGCTTAGGGAGGTTTCGTGTCACAATGTCTGCCTCTGGAGGATACTTCAGCTTAACGCGAACCACTGCACACTGTTGACCATCGAGCACAAATATATAGCCATTTGGACCTGAATAAGATTTCAACAATTTAGGCAATTTACAGCAGCCAAAACCATCAGTGAGGATCTAAATACAGTTTATATAATCATGACAATTTGAATGCTGAATACTGAGTAGCTTATACAAGTTCCAACCGCACCAAATAAAATATACCACAGACAAGCTAGCCAATTCAACATCCTCTTGAGTTTAGGTTTAGACTATATTTATGGCACAGTTATGGCTGAGTTTACATTGTCTTCAAAAAAACTGTTGAGTCTGGCTCAAAATTGAGAATTATTTGTAGGGAAGATCCAAAGGTTCTCCATTATAAAACTATCCCACCTCCAACATGTTGAGTCAAGCGAAGTGAAAAGTTCCACCTCAGCCTTGACATGCATATGACCTGATAGGCTTACCTACAGTGATGTCTGTTACAGACTGCAACAAGTTTCGGGTCTTATTGCGCCAGAATGGATCAGGAAATACAGTCATTGTGACATCATATGAAGTTTGGCTCTCAATAACGTTTCTAACTTTGACATCAGTAGACTCCAATATAGCACCATAATCCATGCGGTCACGGTTACGTAGGCAAGAGTCGCTCACTGCTGAGCATAACGGCTTGGATAGCTGAGGGTCATGCTGGCGAAGGCAGCGGATAATGCTGTTGTTTACCCGGTACCCATCGATGTACAGCCACCAGTTGGCACTGGCACGATATAGTTTCTTTCCTGCATGTACAGCATCTGGAACGGAGAATGTGAGAGCCATATGTTTGTCACAATCCGATTTATCGTCAAGGGAATTCATAGCCGATTGATTGTTTGATTCGCAGTCCATTGATACGGCAAAGACAGCAACCTTTTGACATTGCACTCTCATACCAAGACATCTGCTGCATGGGCGTAGTTGTGCATAAGTTGAGCTGTATACTCCATCACATCTATCACAAAGAACATTGTCTGTAGAGCAGTCTTTACAGTTACTGCTGCAGTTGACGGCAGAGCTTTTCACTATATCTTCATCAACATGTTGCAGACATTCCCAGCAAGTCTGGATGATCGCAATGGTGTCACTGATGGTACTATACACATCTGCTCCAGATGTCTTACTGAGAAGGAAATCATTGGCTAAGTGTAGACATACTTCTTTGTTGAGCGTGGTTGCTATAACTGCCCCTGCTTCTGTGTAAAATTTATCCTTGAGATCACTAGGTTTAGGATATGGGTTCTCTTTGACAAATTTCAAGTCAATCGGTGGGTGCAAGCCAACAATAGTGTGTGATGACTGGTCATACTCGCCGCATGGTTTTATGGCCATTGCATCACGAGCAATACATACTGGGGTGACTCGAACCGTGGGTGTTTCAATCACAGGACTAACAGCACTGCACAGATGTACGAATTGACGCAAATGGTCAGTCAAAACACCATTTTCCTTGACAGATGGTCTTTTACGTCTCATACGGGATGATTTCGAGGGAAAGGGAATATTGATGGACTTCCAATTTTGGCTTACATCATGTTGTTGGTCCGACATGCCAGGTCCTCTTATGATGTTTGAGATTTTCTCACCACCGTGATGGTCAAGTGTCTGCGCGAAGTCAATGATGTCGGTCGGCCACTCGAAAAACCCCTGATTGTCTCTGTTTATCGCCTGTAGGCCGGAGTGTATGACCTTGTAAAATATATGGCTGCTATCAAATCCTGTCTTTGCGTTTATAGTTTCCTGCACCAATACAGTAAGTGGATCTAGCTCAACTGTGTACATAACCCTACAAACAAGGAGATCAAATGTCTCACGTATAATGCAAAGACACGGGTATTCACAAGACAAAGTTGAGCACAAACCTATCTAGGACATTCATCAGTAACCGTTTAGCAAACAACCAAACTTGAAGTGTACAACAGTGCTAAATGTAGTATGCATCATTGTTAATAGCATCAAAGTATGTCTACTGCTTGCCATGCGGTGCAAGTCAAGTTAAGAATGATGGCCAATGATATCTCATCAGGTCATTATTAGTATTTTTGCAAGATCTATCAACGGAATAGGAATAGTGAATCACTCATCACACAATTTCAACAGTATTAGTCATGAGTTGAATCAATTTTATCACTCACAACCTCGTATAATTATTAACACTTAAAAACATTAGAATTCAGAGGCCGGGACAGACAGACAGTGATTTGCCTGACAAAAATAACAAATACGTATTTACCTGTCATCAGGCCAATGGTACAGGTAGTCATCATGATCGACAAAAAACTTATCAACATCCTCATCATCACTGTCAGACCAGGCACCTAGATTCTCAGCAGCCGGGCTCGCTGTCAGATCGATCATGTTTGAATCTTTGGGAGATGATGGCTCTCCACATACAGGGTCAGATTCATACAAATAATTGTGCCAATCCTCATCCACATTATAATCCATATCATCAGTATTCCAGTCAGACTCAGTAACATCATATTCAAATCTACGAATGGATTTATTTTACATAAAAATGAAATAAACGAACACTGGAGTCAAGTAACTACTTAATTGAGTGGGCTCTGAGTGAAAAATATTTACAATCCTGACAAACCTTTATGCAAATAAGAATGCATAATATAATTTTTTTGCACAAACAAAGATAGTCTTAACATAAAACAAAAACTCTAGCTGTACATGAACTTGTATCCCAAGCTTGCTATAAATAGGATATTTGTCGAGAGTAACAATAAAACTGAGCAAGGAGATTGTCTGACCAAGAGCTGACAGTAACATATAAAAATATACTTGGAAATACTATGATTAATATTTTGAGATTTTAAAAGAAAGGCAGCACCGCTAATTGGAGTGGCAGAACAAGGAATAGGTATCTACAGTTGGATAACAAATTTGTAACAAAATTAAAATATCTGAAGCTATAACACCCATGAGATTTTTTCCAAACTTAATTTTAATCAATTTAATCACTCAGTTCAACCACTTCCCGTGGACCCACTGCAACTGTGGACTCTGACCTCTGTTGTTTGTTCTTTGGTGCAGCTGATGCCTTGAACATCTCTCTTATGTCGCAGTTTGATCTCTTAGGGGCAACAGCAACGCCACACTTGACATAATGGGCTTTGGCTAGAAATAAAATTTCACAATGCGGTCGAAAACAAGTCAAGAAACAACAGCCACAAACCAAGCCTATTATGCAGAACGTGGAACCCCTACTAAATCACAGAATTAAGCGTGATGTTTATGTAACCATCTGAATCTGTGGTCCGTGAATGAAGTTAACCAAGTGACGGATTGAAAAAAACACGCTCTAATGTGACTTGCACATAAATAGAGAGAATGTCATCTATTGGTAGATTGGTAGAGTGGGGAGAAGAGGTTAATCCTATGCCAGAAATATTTTTGCTGTGAAGTTTTGCAGACATGACTATGACTCTATTATCAAGTTCTACAACCATAATTTGTGTGAAATAAATGTGCTCACCATTATCTCCAAAGTGTCTGTGGTATCTCATTCTATTGAGTTTGAATGGCTTACAGCATTTCCCGCATTCGATTGTGAGTTCATCGATAGCCCTGGATTGATACTTCTCAGATACAACTAAAAATAGACAGAACAGTATTGTGAAATAAAGCTTTGGGTTGTCAAACACATCTCACAAGAGCTATGCAAGACACTTCCCCTCATTTAATAAAAGCTAAAGAATCACCAATTTTTTAACATGGGCCAAGCTGTATAGATGTACATGTATGTGAAGTAACACCATTGATGGTTCATGTATGACATGCGTTACAATCGCAGGGTGACACTCAAATAACAGTCAAACATTGCATACAGTAGTAAAAAACTGACATTGAAACATCAATCCTTGTGGGTATCAGCTTGTATTTCGTAGCCAAAATATTATTTATCTTCCTACAGCATATTATACAGTATGACAGGCAGTCTGGTCCATATGAAGATGTTATCTCTCATTGCTTTTATCTCAAATTCAATCCAATCTAGGAATTGTTTCAATATCAAAATCACCTAAGCGCTTGATAAGTCTAGCCAAATATTAACTAAATGTATATGTTTTCAATTGGTCTTTATCCGGTACATCAATAGGGCCTACATGTTACTGAATTATGTTCACTAGCCAGGCTAAACCTTCTTGATCATTTCTTGGAATGTCAGCACACTTACCTTGTTTAAACTCCGCAAACTTATGTTTTTGGAGCTCACTCCTGATTGCGTCTAGATTTTTTGTACCGTTGAGAATGCAGTTTTGGAGAGAGAAGTCATCCTGGGATTCCTTCGTCATCCCTCTATTTCTCGTCCTGATTGTGGTTGCCGGCGTAGTGTATGCAATCTCGTGGACTTCATCTAAGTAACATTAATCAGAAACCAGTTGTGAAAAATTTTATGTTGAGAAATGGTAGAATTATTGTCAGGCTGCCCTAAAAACCTGCGTCTGTATCAGGAAAGACAGTGGGCCAACCGTGCAGACAAAGGATATTTGTATATTAATTAAGAGATAAAACCAGTGTTTTTACAAACAAAATCTTTCCTTCAGTCCAATGACAGTTATAAATTGTCCTTCATTTTTTGTATTGCTTGATTAGACCTGGTTTTATGAGCTACTAAAATTGACACTGAGAGTGCATAACTCGCCCATCACTTGGCATGTAAGGCCATGTAAATGAAGTTATTGAGAGACAAGATTCATCAACACAGCCATAAAGAACGGGAAGAATTCTCGTGTTGGCAACATGCACTGACTTACTGAGAAGTCATCCAAATCCCAATACTCACAGAGTAATTCACACGGGCGCTCTGTAAGTGTTTCTCTATGTAGAGAATACTGTTCTTCCGAATCGAGACTGTATATCCGTTTTAGTGATGGTATTTTCAAGTGTATGTTCTCCCTTCTGTGTTTTGCCAATGAGGCATTCTCTTCGAGAGAGAAATGCTCACTGAGCTGGGTTCGGAGTGTCTCAAGTAGATCAGCACGGCTTGCTGGTGGAATGATCTTTGTGAAGAATCTAGCAAGCTCAGTCTTCTCAGAAGAGAAAACCTTGTGCATCACATCGACTGCCTGATAATGAAATTATAACTCTCCTTGAAATTCAACAATATTGTGGGAAACAACACTAGGTCACACTATGAACAGTTGAAGGCCAGTTTGAGTTGATAGCCTTGCTATGGAATTTGATCAAGTAGCATGAGCAAAGATTAGACAATAGATAGTAGGCCACCAAAATCCATGATGACATATGAGCAAAAAACAAGAAGCATCTGATCTGTAAGGCCCTGTAACTGCACACTCACTAAGACTTCTAACTATTGCTATCTTGGCCCTTAATCTCACCACAAGTCCATTGTTGATTGATGAAGTCACACTCACTGACTTGACTTTCCAATCAAAGCACCACCCTTCCTAACTATAAATCAAAATAATGGCCAATAATGGTCAGCAGAGCCAGCAGACCAGTATGTAAAGTCACTTATAGGAAGTATGTTATGTAGGCCTATATCAACTACTGGTGGTGGCCAGGTATAATGATTTTTCTACTCACTTTTCCAGCAGGCTGGTTTGTTGAGCCTCCTTCTGCCATCGTTGTCTGTCTGAAAGGAATCTATTCCCGCTCCTAGGTACATGTGAAGCAAGTTGCTATCAAGTATTTGATTGGTGGTATGGATACTCACAATCCAATCACACACTACCTAACAAATTTGGGTGTTTGTCTCCAAATCACAAATATTATTGTGGAGGTGGTAAACAAGCAAATAGTGTTTGAAGGTCATTCAGAGGTTGACTCTTTCAATGGGCAACTAAAAAATGTCAACAAAAAACTATTTTGTGATAGAATCTGCCTCTTTCCTATGTTTCCCAGTTTTGTAAGTCTTCACATCTTCTGTCTTCTATTTCAAGATTGTAGATTGCTGGTCTTCTCTTCTTCTTTCTTCCATTTAACCTTTCAAAAGCCTTCATTTCTTCCCTCTTCAGACTTAAATATAGACCTGATCTCATTTCTTCAGTCTTCACATTTTCTTTTTCACACATCTTTTGTTTCTTCACACTTAACATACCCCAATCTTCGGTCGTTGGAAAAGACCGGTACCCTTCCCCCCACAACTCAAAAGAGAGAAATATGGGAATACTGCATGCAAGGAGTTATAGGCCAGTCTTCCAACTCCCTACTTCTTTGTGTTTCGGTAAGTCTATATTTGAGGTGGTGTTTACAGGACAGGAGCAAAGATGCCATAGATGTGGAG
>ERZ1740060.1049-NODE-1049-length-10790-cov-3.363670_pt1 | contig 10790 bp, 4 predicted proteins | sample MGYA00581743_ERZ1740060 | MGnify/ENA primary metagenome ERZ1740060 (study PRJEB43018, sample SAMN04849235) | marine metagenome | isolation source: floating plastic debris | place: Pacific Ocean | collected 2008-08-27 | study: EMG produced TPA metagenomics...
GCTGCTTCAATAAACTGCGGAAATCCGCGATAGGGTTCCATGCCCCTAGCAACGTATGTGATAATCTCTTCTGCCTCGGAGAGATCGAGTCCAATGCGAGGTAAAACGAGGTTTTCTCTAGTTTTTTCGCCGGGCTTCGGTCGGAAAAAGTCAGTATCTATGCCGTCGTGCATGACGCTGATTTTGGACTGGAACGCTTTAGGGAACTGTTGCTGTTGCCAATGGGTGGGAGAAAGGCCGCGATCGCAGCTATACAAATCTGTCAAAATCGTCGTATTCTTCATGCGAATGCGAGCTTCGTCATCCGCCAGCATCGGCTCACTCGGGTCTAAGTCTGCGTCGCTACCGTGGGCATGGTAAAACCATTCAAAGTAGCCGTTTAGCTGCGCCTTTGGGAACAGGTCCTTCATAAACAATGTGGGTCCCCAGCCCGAATGACCAAAAATTACATCAGGTGTAAAGCCATCTGATTTCAATTGTTGGCCCATGCGATAGGCTGCTTGGCCCGTGAGTGTGGCATCTTCGAGCGCCCTTAAATACGCATGGGTATCTGCACCCACTTTTCGAGTTGTGTGATAAAGGGCCTTGGTGACACCGGGGATTGAACCCTCACGGCGAGCGGTCCCAAAGACAACCTGATGACGACTGTCTTGAGCCAGCGCTGAAGCTAGGTGACGAAACTGAGCGGGAAAGTTGGGGTGCAGAAAGAGAATATTCATGGCTTTGGTATGGTTGGCCTCTACCCACTTAAGTTGTGGCTAACTGAACTGCGACAAAAGCAGATAGAGGCTGTCTAGAAAATGGCTATGCACGAAAGATGACGACTTTCTATCTCGAGGTCGGCAGATTAGTGAGGATATTCCAGGTAATCAACCGTCCGCTTTCGTCTGCGGTATAGAGAAAATCTTCTGGCTGATAGTTGAAAGCATTGGCCGAGCCTTTTTGGAAGGCGATCGCACTCACCACATCCTCATGCCCTTCTAAGGTGAGAGCCAGTCTAGGACTTTGCTTACTTCGCAGTAGATCCAGCACATACACCTTATGATTACGGCATCCCAGCGCAAGGTAGCGACCAGACACATTAAATGCCAGTGATGCAATCGGCGCAGGGATGTCTTCTACACTCAGCTCATTCCGTTGATTGCTGAATATGTGAATCGTATTACCAGAACTCACTGCAATTTTGAAGCCGTCAGGGCTAAAGCAAACGCGCTGAGCGTAAGAGACACCCAGCAAGCGATGAACACGACCTGCCGGATCTAGCGGATTCTCCCAAACGTAAGCCCCTCGGATGCCTCTTGCAACAGCCATCTGTGTGCCGCGGCGGCTAACGGCAACATCTTCAATCGTGCTTCCAGCGGTTGCTGCAACCAGCTCTCTAATCAGCTCGCCCTCAAAGTTAAACAGCCTAACAGCATTGTCTCCATTGCCCGTGACGATATACTGCCCGGCGGGATCTACCGCAAGTGTTTCAACCCCGCCGCCTCTGGCTGGAAAAATTGTTTCATAAGTGTTCTTCAAGTCTGCGATGCGAACGGTGCCACCATTAGTGCCGCTGATAATCTGGGATTGAGTGGGATGAAAAGACACACTCGTAATCGTGCCACCATCACCGAAATGGACAGGTGTGAGCTCTTCTCCATGAGATTGCCATAGGCGCACGGTGGTATCTAGACTCGCGGTAGCCACCCCAAAATCTTCTGAAGACGTACTAGGTAAGCTAGCGACAGCTACATCCCCAATACGGCTGCTATGTCGCTTACGATCGGAGCGAATTGTGAACTGTTCAATTTTGTGAGTACCGTTTTCTGGACGTGTCTTACTCAGCGCATGCCAGGTGCTAGGGCCAGCGATGCCATCTGTCGTCAGATCCATATAACGTTGAAAATGTAGCAAGGCGCGCTCAGTATTTAAGCCAAAGAAGCCGTCACTCTCTGTCGCAAACTGAGCAACGCTAAGCACCTCTTGCAACAGTTCTACAACTGGGCCCTGGCTGCCGTGTCGCAGTACTGGCATATCTACGGGCGCACCGGTGTAGAGTGCTCTCCAGGTCTTAGGGCCAACAATCCCATCTTCTTCGAGAAACATACGGTATTGAAAAAGTTTAACGATGTAGTCGGTAAGATTGTCAAATACGCCGCTAGTGACTGTCTCATGAATAATATACCGACTGAGTAGAGACTGAAGTTCCACTACATCTGGATGAGTAGAGCCCAAACGCAGCGTTGGTTTTCTCAGCTGGTTGAGTTGCTCTCTGGCATTAGATAGCTGGGAAACAGAAAGACTAGTAGTACCGGACATAAATCCAACTCCTATATCAGAATATCTCGACAGAAAAAAGCTGTTGTCTATAAAAAGCTGTTGTCTATCGAGGTGAATATGACTAAGCTAAAAAACAAAAGGGAAGAAACCGGGAAGATGAATTCGAGCTTGTATATCATGTTCAAAAGTCAAAGAGAAAGGGACGTGTAAAACATCCCTTCCCAAAACAATCTTCCGTGCTTTTAGCTTTGTATATTTGAGGCAGGCTAAACGGTTGCGCCTACCAGTGGGAAGTAGGCTTCGCAAATAGCTTTTATGTGACGATAGTCGGTGCCACAACAACCACCTAATACTGTGAGGTTGCGCAACTTCTCTTTAAGTGCCACATAGTCAGCACCGAGCTCTTGAGGATTGCCATCATCCAGTGTTTCGGCTTCGTCTAACTCTGCATGACTCTTCTGTGAAGCGTTTGCACGCACACCATAAATGCGATCGCACCAAGGTTCATTCCCAGCAATTACCTGTTGAAAATGAGTGGGGTGAGCACAGTTGATCATGTAGTAAGCGGGCGTTGCGTTCGTTTCTTTATCGACCTGTTCTATTGCATCTTTAAGACTTTGCCCGGAGGGCAACCGTCCGTCGGTCTCTACTGTAAATGAAATCACAGCAGGAATACCGGCAACCTGAGCTGCCCAGGCAATCCCGATGGCCTCTTCTACATAGGTCATCGTAATGGCGCTCACCATGTCAGCCCCTGCACGTTCAAAGACGTCTACTTGCGGGGCATGGTACTGCTGAGCGGTGTGTGCATCCATGTAGCTATCCGGATTGTAACCGTCGCCTCTAGGGCCGATACAGCCACTAATAACAATCGGAGAAACCGAGGCTGCTGCTTCGGTGCGCAGCTCTTGGAAGAAGGTGATCGCATCTCTATTGATCCTAGCCAAAGCCGCTGCATCGCAGCCCAATCGCTCCCCCCAATCGCGGTTAGCCCGCCAGGTAGGGCTTTCGAGCACAAGCCCAGTATTGTACTCGCGTGCGATCGCCACGTACTTCTCGAAATATCGTCTGAGTGCCGCCCGGCCCATGACGTCATTAATCAGAACAAAAGCGGCAAACTCTGGCAGATGAATGCCCTGTTGAAAAATTAGATCCGTTTCTAAGCCCCCATCAGTAATAAAAACTTTCTCATTTGGCGAGAGCTGAGGGAGCTGCTGCCTGTACGGAGATTGAGACCGAATAAAATTGTGTTGAAGTACCATAGCTGTTACGACCTGTGTATAACAGCCTCAGGCTAGAGATGAATCGGGAAGATGCCGAGAAGACAGTGTAAAAATAGACACTGTCAATCATTCCCTTTTTAGAGTTTCTGAATCTTCCCTAGATCTTCCCGATTGCCTGCTAATGTAAAGCTATATATATTACGCTTCTTCCAAAGCACGCACCTTTTTTTAATGACAGGCCTTAGTCCTTCTGCTAACAGCGATAAGAAATCTGGCCGCTCCAAGAGCCGCCCCAGGAAGCGATCGCTTCGGTCTGTTCTGGTAGTTCCTTTTGTGGTTCAAATCTTTGCCGTTGTAGGCTTGACTGGCTACTTTTCGCTACGAAATGGGCAGAGCGCAGTCAACGACGTGGCCAATCAGCTGAGGAATGAAATTTCTGACCGCATTCAAGACAAGCTCACTGACTATGCCAAGCAGCCTCAGCTCATTAATAAAATCAATGCGGACGCTGTTCGCCGAGCAACACTCACAACGCAGAATATAGAGAGCGAACAGTATCTTTGGCAGCAGATACAGTTTGTAGAGAACGTTACCTGGCTTTATTTTGGCTCCCAAGAAGAAGGTGCCTTCGTGGGTGTGACACGCACACCCGAAAATGAGATTAATGCGGTCGTCAACGAACCTGTCGATGGATTTTTAGGGCGGTTTTATGAGCTAGATGAGAACGGCGATCGCACTCAGCTAATCCGTACGCAAACAGGTGGCTACGATGCGCGAACTCGCCCCTGGTACCAAGCTGCTGTCAATGCCAAATCAGCTGTCTGGACAGACATCTATCCTGCCTGGGAATTGAAACAGCTCATCATCAGCGCGTCACTGCCTGTATACAACGATAGTGACGAACTCCTGGGGGTCGTTGCCACAGACTTTTCATTAGACGATATTAGTCAAGTGTTAAAGTCTGTTGATATTGGTGAACAAGGACAGGCATTCATTATAGAAAGCTCGGGCCTGCTAGTCGCAACGTCTACTGGTGAAGCCCCTTACCTTAGAAATGAAGCTGATGAAATTGAACGACTACAGGCTACAGATAGTGAAAATATCGTAACGAGCCAAGCAACTGAACATATTCTGGAGCAGCTAGCCGTTGATCAGTTTGTAGGCATTAAGCGGCTAGAACTTTCAATCGAAGGAGAAAATCAATTTGTTCAGGTATCTAGGTTTACTGATCAAAGCAGTTCTGTGCAGAATGGCATCAGCTGGCTGGTCGTGGTCGTTATTCCAGAAGATGAATTTATGGAAGACATTCGTGCTAATACTAGAACCACCATTTCGTTGTGTATTGCTTCTCTGATAGTAGCTTCCATCGTGGGCTGGCTGACGGCGCGGCGAATTGCTCAGCCTGTGCTAGCGCTTAACCAGGTCAGTCAGACACTTGCACAACGAACTCAGGATGCATCTCTGCAAGGTGATGTAGCCAATTTGTCTCCATCACACCACACCTTCTCTCAGGGCATTCGAGAAATTGATACCTTGGCAGAGTCCTTCAGCCAAATGGCCAGCCAAATTCAGGCCTCTTTGGTGGCTCTAGAAGAGAACAATGAGATTTTGGAAAAGCGAGTAGAGCAAAGAACGCGGGATCTCGCTCAGGAGAAAGAGAAGGCAGAAGCAGCTAACCAAGCCAAAAGCGTTTTCCTCGCGAGTATGAGCCACGAGCTACGAACGCCGCTAAACGCCATTTTGGGATTTTCTCAGCTTTTGCTAGAGCAAAACAGTCTTACCCCGCAGCAGCAGAGCAGCCTAGATATTATCCACCGTAGCGGCAATCACCTGCTGAAAGTCATCAACGAGATTTTGAGCCTATCGGCCATAGAGGCCAGCGATACTACGCTGGAGGCGCAAGCGCAAGAGCTCAATCAGTTGCTGAGTGCATTAGAGAGAAGAACAGTGGTTGCTGACGCCGCGCTCACGCCAGATGCGATTTCGGTTATGCCTGAGAGCTGGGTGCGATCGCTACATGAAGCCGCCTTACAGGTCGATAGCGAACAGCTCAAAGCCCTTACAGAAGATATTCCGCAGAAGCACGCAAAGCTCAAGCAGACCCTCTCTTCCTTGATTGATAACTTCAGCTACGACCAAATCTTAGAAGCGACCAGTTCCCAATCTCAAATGCTGTAGCTAATGTTGTAGTCGTCGATTTTGAAAAAGAGCCTTCGTCAACGCAGGCGGCTCTACCCTTTTCACAGCTTCCCTTGATATTCCCGATTGATGATTACAGTTGTCACATAAACAGTTTTAGGCAAGTACTCCCGAGAGATATAGCAAAGGTCGGATTGCATTCGACCTTTGCGCGTCACTTAGCCCGCTGAAATAGAACGGTTCTAGCAATAACGTATGCCGTAAGCTAAGTGACCAAAGCTATATGAGCACTTGCCTAACGGCTGTTTTGTTTTCTTCTTTGTATTCAGGGATAAGAGCATGTTTAGAAAACTTGCAACAGCCGCCTGCGCGACTTTACTCATTTCTTGCATGGATTACTCTTTGGATAATCCTTCAGCTAATCATTCACCCACGCCTATTCCAGCTTCTCAGCTACCCGAGGTCGAAGCGATAACGTTACCAGAATCAGTAGCCGCTCATGTGAAAGCAACCTATGCAGACGAGCAAAATATCTCTGTAGAGCAGGTTAATATCCTACGCTTTAGCCGAGAGATATGGAGCGATGGCTGTCTTGGTCTAGGCGACCCCGCTGAGCTATGTCTACTCACCCTCACCGAAGGCTGGCAAGTAGAAGCAGTCGATCCCACGACCAGAGGCAATAGTCAGTTTTATCGAACTGATTTGACTGGTGGCCAAATTCGCCTGTCAAAGCTTGAGAACAACTTGCCACCTTCTGTCGGCGATCGCATCTTGCAAACCCTACGCGTAAAAGGGATGGCCCAGGACAATGAACTGTCCATTGTGTCTGCTGAACCCCAGGTTTGGGATAGCTGTTTGGGCGTCGCAGACGAGGACGAAATCTGTGCGGCAATTGGGATTTTGGGGTGGAAAGCCACTGCGACAGATACTCAAAGCAGCTGGACTTACCATACAGATGGACTTGGCAATGCCATTGTGTTGCATTCTGCATCAGAGGCACTGCGAGGTACAATTCCGCCAGCACTAAGGCCTCCTGACGAAACAGATCATTCCTCTGAAATAAATGTTGATGACTTTTCTTAAGCCCCCTTGCGCACGTGAACTGTTTCAGGATGTGGTGCTGCTATTAACGCATTTTTTACCCATGTGCTCAACGCGCTACTGTTAGAACTTTTGGAGCTATGGCAAAACTATCGGTTACCAAGGATTTCCAATCGTAGTAAAGGCTGACCAATAAAAAGGATGTGAAAAATCCCATCGGCCGCTTTCCATAAGTTCTGGAATAAAGGAAATTGTTTCAAAATTAGAACCATGTACATTACCATCGACAATGCCTACGTTACCTTGCAAGAGGGCTAATTGAGCTTGTCTGACGGCCTCAGAGCGAAGAGAGGTATTGCGTAGCCCCCTGTAGAACTCGTTCATGAATCCCAATGTACCTTCGTCGTTAACTGGCCACATGCTGGCAACAGCTGTAGTGACACCTGAATTTACAGCAAATCCAGCAAATCCATATTCAGACGCCGGATCGCCGAGTGCTGTATTGCAAGCACTTAAAACAATCAAATCGAGCATGTGCTGATCGAGGCCGAGTTCTTGTATCTTGTTTAAGGATAATTTTTCATCCCAAAGCTGAATGTAAGACTCCTCAAGGTTACTAGATTCAAAAGAGGCATGGGTTGCCAAGTGCAAAATTTCATAATCCCTGTGCTGAAGTTGGTTCTTTAAATTTTCTCTGACGAACTCTTCATTAAGGAACACATCACCTTCTCGGAGACTCTCTGAGATTACATTCACTTCTGCTTCGACTGCAGGCAAAGGAGGTTGATCGGTAAATTCTGATGCACCCATGGCTAAAACTTGTGCTGATCCGAAGGTGTCACGGGCAATTCGAGTGTTATCAAAGTCAGTCAAGCTAATAGTTGGTAAAATCCCTAAACTATAATTTTCGATCAGATATTGGTCTCCATCGTGTAGAGTTGCGATAGGCAGTGTTCGAAGGCCTAAATCCATCACAAATCCTAAGCTATTAACATTTTCTTCTTCTAAGTGGTCTCTAATCGGTGAAACAATCCAATCGTAGAGTTGATGTGCAGGGGCAAGATATTGCCTAGGCGTTGAAAACTGGCTTGTGACTTGACTTCTGAGATTTAGAGTGGCTTGTTCAACTTGTTCTCGGTTGACACCCCACCGACGGAATCGTTTTGGCTCATCGTTGGCTGTAATCAACATGACTTCTAGCTGATCGTTTTGCAGCTCTGAACGATTTATCAAGGTACTGCTTGCTGATGTTTCATCAGGCTCAGAAACAGCCTGTTGGCCACTTTCAAATGATTCAACTGAGGGACTAATTGGGGCAAAATAAACATAGACAATAGCTGGTTGAGCTTCGGTCGATTCTTCTATCTCCCTTAGTCTTTCCTGAACTTCATGCAGCGTCACGATCGGCGCTTCGCCCCGACCTCCAGATTGAGATAGATATGCCTCAAAGGCACTACTATTTGTGGTTTCTAGCGCTTTAAAGATATTTCCCAACTCCTCCAGTTCCGCTGCAGTACTGTTGACAGTATTCGGAAGCACAAGCGAAGCTTCACCAGAGCCCACAGTAGACAGCGACTCCGTCTGGGTTGAAAGTGTATCGATACCAGCTAAGATTTCGCCACCTAGAAACTCATTCACTGGATCAACTGGTGGGATCCCACGATTAATAAGTGAGATGTTTTCCTGTGTAAAGCTGCCTATAAATTCTCCTGTCGTCAATTCTGTAAGTGAGGTTGATATACTTCCACTTGTCCCACTATTAGAACTGTTTTGAACAATGAAGACGTTAGCTTCAACGGTAGGAGCGCCGTACGTGATGGAAATGCTTCCTAGTTGGGCTCCAGTGGTTGATAAGCTGGCTCCTATATCTGCAATAGCTGCTTGAGCGCTAAAGCTTGTTGGCGTTGTAATATTTATTGTTGTTTCTTCAGTATTGGTTCCATTTCCTCTCGCATCAATAAAGCCTATTTGAACATCCCCTGCACTGCTTAAGGTGACGCTACCAGCACTTCGTATATTACCTGAGATGTTGCCATTGGCAGTGGTAATATTCCCTGTCGTTAGTGTCCCGCTGGTGGCCGTTATTGTGAGATCACCACTGCGAGCGCCTCCCGATGTGACAATATCACCCCCTATGTTGACATCTGTTTGCGCTGTGATATGAACATCATTGCTAGCTATCTGACCGCCACTAACTACGCTAGTGCCAATATTGATGCCACCGTTACCACTACTCAAAAGAATACCTTGGCCATTAATGGCACCCGTTGTAGCAAGGCTCTCAACTGAGATATCTTGTTGTGCATTTAAGGAAATATCACTGCCGATTGTTGTAATATTTCCTCCACTAATGCTTCCATCTGTGATAATGGCAATGTTTGCATCAGCGGTAACTCCTCTGATTTCACCACCTGTTGTGTCAATATTGCCTTGGGATTGCAGTGTGACCTCACTGTTGAACTCCGCATCACCAGCGAGCGTGATGTTACCAGCTTGGTCCGTTCCTCCAATCAATATTCTAGAAAAACCATCTTGAATTGCTGCTAGCTCTCCATCAGTGATACTGACCTTATTAGGATCTTGACCATCGCCGCCCCCTAACTCAATACCGATAGAATTGTCAGCTGGTTTGATAGTTAACATACCACTACCAGAGATTGTGGCGTTGCGATTGTCGTTACCATTGGCTAAATGACCAATATTGATGTCATTCCCTACTAAGGTAAGATCACTAATCCCGCTATTCAGTGAGCCCGTAATTTGAGAACTAGTAGCAATAAATTCAACACGTTGTTCTCCGGCCCCGGCACTGGCATTTTCTAGATTCTGGATATCTCGAAAAGAAACGATGGTTGCTCCATCTTGTTGGATGCTCCCTCTATTAATGCTGTCTAGCTGCCAAGGCGTGTCAGTGTAATTGGTAATAATTCTATTATTAGATTGATGTAAGTTACTGCCGCCTGCAATCGTCAGATTTGTATTCGGTATCGCGTTTTCCAGACTGAACGTGTTGTCTCCAGCCCCTCCATCTAAGGTTTCAATATCAGAGAAAGAGAAGATAGTATTTGGGGTGTTGATGGTACCGCTGCGATCACCTGTCACATCAAACGAATCATTGCCTTGAGAGCCCTTGATATAGTCATCAGTAGTATTAGTTGAACCAATGAAGTTCTCAATACTGTTAAAGGAACTGAGGCCAGAAGCTGAGTAATTTCCTAGATCAATGGATACAGGGCCATTGAAGGCAGAATAGTCGAGCGTGTCTTGACCGACTGCACCATCGATATCACCTGTGACATTGCCACTGTTGATAAAGCTGAAGGTATCATCTTGAGCACTCCCAATGAGGTTGCTAAAGTTGTTGAATGCTTGACCGTTGATAGAGCCACTGTTCCTGCCATCAATATCGAAGGCATTAGGCGTTGTAGTTGTTAAGAAATCAAGGCTAAGGGTGTTCTGACCACCTTGACCATCGAAAGCTTCGAAGCTGGAGAAATCTATAGTGCCATCAATAATGCCACTGTCATTTGTGGTGAGCTGGAAGAGCACGTCACTGTTATCAGCTAAGAAAGTGTCTGTGTTGCTACTGCCGCCGACAAAGGACTCAAAGTTACTGAAATTGACGACGTCAGTCGCAGAAGCAGTCGCTAAATTAACCTCAATCGGAGCAATGTAAGCAGAGAAGTCAAGCCGATCTTGATTGCCTGCTTGAGCATCTAACAATTCGAAACTAGTGAAATTGATAGCACCGTCGATATTGCCTGCATCGGGGCCATCGATAAAGAACGTTTCATTATTATTAGTACCCCTCAATGTATCCGTATTGCTACTGCCAATGAACGTTGTGATGCCATTAAAGCCAGCGACACCAGAAGCAGATGGTGTTTGTAAGTCAACGGTGACAGGGCTAGTGAAGGCTGAGTAGTTGAGAGTGTTGCTCCCACCTGCACCGTCGATGTTGCCAGAGAGGATGCCACTGTTAGTAACGTTGAAAGTATCATCCAGGGCATTGCCAATAAGATTGGCAAAGTTATTAAAGCCGATGCCATTGACAGAACAACTGTTGTTGAAATCAATCACCCAATTGCCGTCAGGAATAGGAATTAGATACTGTATAGAGAACGT
>ERZ1740060.1050-NODE-1050-length-10786-cov-3.524835_pt1 | contig 10786 bp, 11 predicted proteins | sample MGYA00581743_ERZ1740060 | MGnify/ENA primary metagenome ERZ1740060 (study PRJEB43018, sample SAMN04849235) | marine metagenome | isolation source: floating plastic debris | place: Pacific Ocean | collected 2008-08-27 | study: EMG produced TPA metagenomics...
ATCAGATGGTCGCTGCGATGGCCGCCTGCGGTTGCACATTGAACAACGCCTATATGCAGCATTCGCTGCTTGCGCTTGTCGTTATCCCATCGCTCAGGATCTCTGATTTGGGTTTGGTCGATGTCGATAGGTTTGAAATTACCGATATATTTGAGGAAAACGCATGAATATGGCTCAAAAGGTGTCAATTCGGACGCCCAATATCCCTGACCCCGAAAGCTTTACGGACGCCAAAAAAGCAGTGGAGCGGTTACAGGAGCTCTATAACACGGCCGTCAAATTTCTGTCCGAGAATTTTAGCGAAGCCTTGACGAAGGGGCAGCCGGAAACACGGGTACGCGCCTTTTATCCCGAAATCCGCCTGCCGACGACACCCTATGCAAAGACCGACACGCGTCTGTCCTTCGGTCATGTGGCCGAGCCGGGTGTCTATGCCACGACAATTACCCGGCCTGATCTCTTTGCATCCTATCTGGAACAGCAGATCGGTTTACTGATAAAAAGCCACGGTGTGCCAGTGGTGATCGGGGCGTCTTGCACCGAAATGCCGGTGCATTTTGCGGCTGCCAATGATCCGGGGTTGACCGTGCCGCAGGACGGGTCGATGGAGTTCAATCTGCGTGACAACTTTGATGTCCCAGACCTCAGCACGACCCACGACAACATCGTAAATGGTGAGGCGTTCACCTACCCTGATGGTGCGCGCCCTTTGGCCCCATTCACCGCGCAGCGCGTTGACTATTCGCTCGCGCGTTTGGCGCATTATACGGCCACAGCGGCCGAGCATTTTCAGAACCATGTGCTCTTCACCAACTACCAATTTTACGTCGAAGAGTTCGAGGCCTACGCCCGCCATATGCTGGCCGACCCCGAAAGCGGCTACACCAGCTTTGTCAGCACAGGGAACGTTGAGATTACCGAGGCCGATGCGCCCCTGCCAGTGCCAGGTAAACTGCCGCAGATGCCGACCTATCACTTGAAGCGCGCCAATGGCGGGGGGATCACCTTGGTGAATATCGGGGTTGGGCCGTCGAACGCGAAGACCGCGACAGACCATATCGCGGTGCTGCGCCCACATGCTTGGCTGATGGTCGGGCATTGCGCTGGGCTGCGGAATTCGCAGCGGCTGGGTGATTTTGTTTTGGCGCATGCCTATTTGCGGGAAGATCACGTGCTGGATGATGACCTGCCCGTCTGGGTGCCAATCCCGGCACTGGCGGAAATCCAGATCGCACTTGAAACTGCGGTGGCAGATGTGACCGAGCTGGAAGGGTACGAGCTGAAACGGATCATGCGGACCGGCACGGTGGCAACGATCGACAACCGGAACTGGGAACTGCGCGAGCAGGCCGGACCCGTGCAGCGCTTGTCGCAATCGCGGGCGATTGCCTTGGACATGGAAAGCGCCACCATTGCCGCGAATGGATTCCGCTTTCGGGTGCCATATGGCACGCTTCTTTGTGTCAGTGACAAGCCCCTGCATGGTGAATTGAAGCTGCCCGGCATGGCCTCGGAGTTCTATAAGACACAAGTGGCGGCGCATCTGATGATCGGCATTCGGGCGATGGAACGGTTGCGCGAGATGCCGCTAGAACGCATTCACAGCCGGAAATTGCGTAGTTTTGAAGAGACAGCCTTCCTTTGACCGGCCAAAAAGCGCAAAAAAACGCGCTTTTTCCCTTATAAACTTACACTAATCATTGTGGTTTCACACAACATACCGTTAGATGTGCGGGTAACAGGCCCTACTGCTAGGGTAAATTGAGGAGACCAGAACAATGGCTACAAAACCAATGACAAAAGCGCAGCTGGTTGCTGCATTGGCCGATGAAACAGGCATGGACAAGAAAGCGGCAGGCTCCGCATTGGACGCCGTGACTGGTATCATCACGAAAGAAGTATCAGGCGGCGGCGCTGTGACACTTCCCGGCGTTGGCAAAATCTACTGCCGCGAGCGCCCAGAGCGTATGGTCCGCAACCCGGCCACGGGTGAGCAGATCAAGAAAGACGCCGACAAGGTTGTTAAGATGACAATCGCCAAAGCGCTGAAGGACAGCGTGAACGGGTAAGTTGCCTGGCCGTCTGGCCGATGTGAGATATTGAAAGGGTCGCCCTGCGGGGCGACCCTTTTTTCTTGCCGGCACGCGCTAAGGCCGCAAAGCGGGTGGTCAGGTCGCCAGTTGCGCGATTTTCGTCAGAGTATTTATATTTCGCATGGTGCCAGTAGACATCGCTGCCAGCCGCAGCTGGCTTGACCCCATTCCCGATGGAAAATGGATAAAGATTTCCCGTTTCCCGGGCCGGATGTCTTCATCGCTGTGGCCTTTGGCATCGGTGATTGCGGCGATATCTGGTGCGTTGTTCAAAATGAGCACGCCAACCTTGTTTGGCGCAGCATCTGGAAACGGGTTACTGCGAAGCATCTCTTGCATGTCCGATAGCGTTCGCATCATGACACTAACCGGCTTTCCCGCGTAATCCTTCAGCCTTTTTTCCAGGGCGGATTTTACAGCTTCAGCACTTTCGGACGATCTCAGCAGCAGATTGCCCGATTGAATGTAGGTGCGCACATCATCAAAGCCCTCTGCCTCGGCCATTGATCGCAATGTGGCGATTGGAAGCTTGCCGGTAACACCAACATTCACGGCGCGTAGAAAGACAATATGGGTTTGCATGCCCTGACTATAGGTTAGCGCCATCAAAGGGAAAACCGGGCGCCCTGCCAGCCCACGGATGCGCCGTTCTTTTGCCATTCAAATTTCGTGGTATGTCCGCTAGTTGGGCCATATGGACATCAAAGCAATCTTCATGGGTCTGGCCTTTGCACTCATGTGGTCCTCGGCCTTCACCTCTGCACGCGTTATTGTAGAGTATGCACCGCCGCTGAGCGCTTTGGCGCTACGCTTTCTGATCTCTGGCTTGATTGGTGTTGGCATCGCGTGGCTATTGGGTCAGTCGGCGCGGTTGACCCGCAAACAATGGCTGGGCGTCGTGATCTTTGGTGTTTGTCAGAATGCACTCTATCTGGGTCTGAATTTTGTGGCGATGCAGACGATCCCTGCATCGCTCGCCGCAATCATCGCATCAACCATGCCGCTGTTGGTTGCTTTGGCCGGATGGGTTGTTTTCGGCCAACAGGTCAGACCACTGGTGATCATGGGGCTGATTGCGGGCGTTGTTGGTGTGGCGCTGATCATGGGGGCACGTTTGCAAGGTGGCGTTGATATCTACGGTCTGATCCTTTGTGTGATTGGTGTGGTGTCTTTAACCATCGCCACGCTTGCGGTTTTGGGTGCATCCTCTGGTGGCAATGTGCTGATGATCGTTGGTTTACAGATGCTTGTCGGAAGCGCTCTGCTCTGGGTGCCCGCGCTGACGCTTGAGGTGTGGGCGGTCACGTGGAATTGGCAGCTTGTTGTTGCCTTTGTCTATACCACATTGGTACCCGGACTGGCCGCGACGCTCGTGTGGTTCTTGTTGGTCGGGCGCATCGGGGCGGTCAAAGCCTCGACCTTCCATTTTCTCAACCCGTTTCTGGGTGTCGCCATCGCAGCAGCTTTACTGGGCGAAGCGATCGATGTTCTGGATGTGATCGGCGTTGCTATCATCGCGGTCGGCATCCTGGCGGTGCAGCTGTCAAAACACCCCACGCCAAAGTGACCGTTTGACATCATATTCAGGGCTGACAGGGCGGCCCTTGTTATCGCACAAAGCGGCATGGATTTGGTTTTTGGATATCTTGCCGGGCTGCTGACCCTGATTAACCCCTGCGTTTTGCCGGTTTTGCCGATCATCCTGGCAACCGCCTTGCAGGCAGGGCGCGCCGGGCCGTTGGCGCTTGCCGCCGGGATGAGCGTTTCTTTCGTCATCGTTGGCATGAGCGTTGCCGTCTTTGGCCGTGCGCTGGGCATTGATGACCGGATGAGCGCGCAGGCTGGCGCCGTAATGATGGTGCTGTTTGGGTTGGTGCTGATCATACCGCAATTTTCAACAGTCTTTGCCACCGCCACTGCGGGCCTGTCGGCGCGCGCTGATGCGGGCATGGATGGGATTAAGACCAATGGTCTGGGTGGTCAGTTTGTCGGTGGTGCCTTGCTGGGTGCGGTTTGGGTGCCATGTGTGGGGCCCACTTTGGGTGGGGCTTTTGCGCTTGTGTCGGCGGGTTTTAACGTTGGATGTGCGTCTGTTACGATGCTGAGCTTTGCGCTTGGCATTTCCAGATTCATCGTTGTTTTGGCCTATGGCGCACAGAATGCGTTGCGCAATCGCCGCGATTTGTTGCGCAAAATCTCGGGCAAGGCGCGCCTTTTCATGGGGCTGATCTTTGTCGCGGTCGGAACCGCCCTACTTTTCAATCTGCACATCTATGCAGAGCTTTGGTTACTGGATCACCTGCCCTACTGGCTCCAGGACCTGTCTGTTCGTTTTTGATCAAGGAGAACGTCATGAAACGTCGTGAATTCATCGCCCTGAGCGCCGCAGCCACGCTGATGCCGGATGCGGCACGAGCAGCCGAGACTTTGGACTATACCCCCGGTTTGGTGAAAGAGCGGCTTGCCGCTGGTGAAACGGTGTTTGTCGACTTCAAAGCAGATTGGTGCACGACATGCCGCGCGCAGGAGCGGGTGATTGGTGCGTTGCGAGCTGAAAATGTCGCCTATGATGAGGCCATCACATTCATCAACGTCGATTGGGATGAATATGGTCGCGGTGATCTAGCGTTGGAATTGAACATTCCACGCAGGTCCACGCTAGTCGTGATGAAAGGCGAGGAAGAATTGGGTCGCCTTGTGGCGCGCACCTCGCGCGGCGATATTCAGGGTCTGCTGGACACAGCCTTGGCCGCCAGCAGCTAACCGATCTGTCCGCGCGCGCCGCCGGTTTGCCCGCGATCCAGCAATAGGTGATCCAAGATCACGCAGGCTATCATCGCCTCGCCCACCGGGACGGCACGAATACCCACGCAAGGATCGTGGCGGCCTTTGGTCACCACTTCGGTCGGGCTGCCGTCCATGCGGATGGACTTGCGCGGGGACAGGATGGAAGAGGTCGGTTTGACGGCAAATCGTACCACGATGTCCTGACCGGTGCTGATCCCGCCCAGGATGCCGCCGGCATGGTTGGATGAATATTCCGGCCCGTTTGGCCCCATGAAAATCTCATCCGCATTGTCGCGCCCAGTAAGCGCAGCAGCGGCCATGCCTTCGCCAATTTCAACACCTTTCACGGCATTGATCGACATCATCGCGGCCGCCAGATCAGTGTCTAACTTGGCGTAAACAGGCGCGCCGATGCCTGCAGGCACGCCACGCGCCACAACTTCGATAATCGCGCCGACGGAGTTGTGAGCGTCCTTGCGCAGCCAAGTGAGATAGTCGTTCCACTCGGCGGCGGCATCTGCATCCGGGCAGAAGAAATCATTCTGGTCGATCTGGTTCCAATCAACCTTAGCCTGGTCGATTTTTTTGGTGCCCATCTGGGTCATATAGCCTTTGATCTGCACACCCGGCGCAATCGCCTTGATCGCCTCGCGCGCGACACCACCAGCGGCCACCCGCGACGCTGTCTCGCGCGCGGAAGAGCGCCCCCCACCGCGCGGATCGCGCAGACCGTATTTCTGATGGTAGGTGATATCGGCATGACCGGGGCGGAAGGTGTTCAGGATATCGCCATAGTCCTTCGACCGCTGATCGGTGTTCTCGATCATCAACTGGATCGGCGTGCCGGTCGTTTTGCCTTCATACACGCCTGACAGGATATTCACTGTATCAGGCTCGTTCCGCTGCGTGGTGTTCTTGTTGAGACCAGGGCGGCGTTTGTCCATCCATTGCTGGATCATTGCAGGCTCCAGCGGCACACCGGGGGGGCAGCCATCAACCGTCGCAACCAAAGCGGGCCCGTGGCTTTCACCCCAGGTGGTGAACCGAAACAGGTGACAGAAGCTGTTGATCGACATGGGACCTCTACCTTTTGCCAGATGGGTCTAGCGGGGGCAGCAATCAGGCTCAAGTGCTTTCCCTTGCACACCCGCGCGATCCGGCATAGCAAGGTGCCACCTCGGGGGGCCAGAGACTGGCTGAGATGCGCGCAGCGCGGACCCGTAGAACCTGAACCGGTTAAGACCGGCGGAGGGAAGGTTTAGCAAACCCGCTATCCCCCAATCCGCCCGCCTGTATTTGGAGGATACGATGAAAAAGACCACCTATCTGCCAGCTGTCGCGGGACTTGCCCTTTGTGCCACAGGTGCATTGGCCGACACCCCTGTGCTGCAAGTCATGACATACGACAGTTTTGTCAGCGAATGGGGCCCCGGCCCAGCGATTGAGGCCGCGTTTGAGGCAGAATGCGCCTGTGATCTGCAATTTGTCGGCACTGGTGACGGGGCCGCCTTGCTTGCGCGCTTGCAGTTGGAAGGGCCGCGCACTGATGCTGATATCGTGCTGGGTCTCGACACGAACTTGACGGCCGCTGCCCGCGAAACCGGGCTGTTTGCACCGCATGGTGTTGAGGCTGATCTGGACTTGCCGATTGCGTGGACGGATAGTGAATTCCTGCCCTTTGACTGGGGCTATTTCGCCTTTGTTGGCAACGCAGGTGCGGATGCGCCTGCATCATTGCAGGCCTTGGCTGATAGCGATACCAAGATCGTCATTCAGGATCCGCGGTCCTCTACCCCCGGTTTGGGCCTGCTGATGTGGGTCAAGACAGCCTACGGCGACGACGCACCTGCGCTTTGGCAAGACCTGTCCGACAATATCGTGACGGTCACATCCGGCTGGTCCGAAGCATACGGTATGTTCTTGGAAGGCGAAGCTGACGCTGTGTTGTCTTACACTACGTCCCCTGCCTATCACCTGATTGCGGAAGAGGATGATAGCAAGGTCGCATGGGCTTTTGACGAAGGGCATTACATGCAGGTTGAGGTAGCAGGCAAAGTCGCCGGCACGGATCAGCCAGAGCTGGCCGATCAGTTTCTGGCTTTCATGGTGTCCGAAGGGTTCCAAAGCGTGATCCCGACGACAAACTGGATGTACCCGGCTGTCACGCCGGCTGGGGGCCTGCCAGAGGGCTTTGAGACTTTGGTTACACCAGCGAGGTCCTTGCTGCTGTCCCCAGAAGATGCAGCGGCAAAGCGTGATGCGGCGCTGGATGAATGGCGCACAGCGCTGTCCCAGTAACAGCGCGTTGGCCCAGCGCCGCTGCAGCGGCGTTGGTGCTTGTGTTGACCCTTGGCACGCTGGGCGCTGTTGCCTGGCGTGCTGAATGGGGCGGCGGATTAGCCCCGGCGGATTGGGCCGCAATCCGGTTCACTGTTATCCAGTCATTGCTATCTGCGCTGTTGAGCGTGCTGTTCGCCATCCCCGTTGCCCGCGCCTTGGCGCGGCGCAGGTTCCGAGGGCGGCAATTGCTGATCACTCTGCTGGGCGCGCCTTTCCTTTTGCCTGTTATCGTCGCAGTTCTGGGCCTATTGGCCATCTTTGGGCGTGGCGGATTGTTGAATGACGGGTTGGTCTGGCTGGGGTTTGAACCAATCTCGATCTTTGGATTGCATGGGGTTGTTCTGGCCCATGTGTTTTTCAATATGCCGTTGGCAGTGCGTTTCATCTTGCAAGGCTGGTTGTCCATCCCGGCAGAGCGGTTTCGACTCGCGGCATCGTTAAACGCGCCAGTGGGGCGGTTACTGGAATGGCCGATGTTACGCGCTGTTGTCCCAAGCACGTTCTTGGTCATTTTTCTGATCTGCCTAACCAGTTTCGCAGTGGCGCTCACCATGGGTGGCGGGCCGCGTGCGACAACGGTTGAGCTGGCGATCTATCAAGCGGTGCGTTTCGATTTTGATTTGGGCCGCGCGGCTTTGCTGGCCTGCATCCAGTTTGCGCTTTGCGTGGCGGCGGCCGCTCTGGCATGGCAGGTCACAGGGACTGATCCTATTGGGTCTGGTTTGGACCGTGTAGTGCAGCGTTGGGACAGGGGCCGCCCGATTGGTGACTATGCGTCTATTGGTCTGGCCGCTGTGTTTTTGCTATTTCCTTTGGTCATGATTGCGCTGCGCGGTGTGCCGGGGTTTTTGGATATGCCCGGTTCTGTCTGGGCGGCGGCGTTGCGGTCTGTGACCGTCGCCATCGGGTCAGCGACGCTTTGTATCTTGATGGCAGTTGCATTGGCATTGCGCGGTGGGGCGATGGTGTCGGTCATTGGCGTCATGCCCTTGGCCGCCTCTGGTTTGGTTGTTGGCACCGGAGCGTTTTTATTGGTCTTTCCCTTTGTGCGCCCGGCAGAGGTGGCCTTGCCCGTGACGATGTTGGTCAATGCGACATTAGCCCTGCCTTTTGCCTTGCGATCGCTGGCGCCAGCGGTGGCGCAGGTCAATCAGGACTATGGGCGTTTGGCCCTGTCCTTGTCGGTGGATCGCTGGTCATGGGTTGCCCTAGTGATATTGCCGCGAGTCCGGCGACCATTGGGTTTTGCGGCAGGCCTGGCCGCGGCCCTGTCCATGGGTGATCTGGGGGTGATTGCCTTGTTCGCAGGGCAAGCACAGGAAACGCTGCCTTTGGCGATGTATCGTTTGATGGGGGCCTATAGGATGGATGCAGCGGCGAGTGCGGCGCTTTTGTTGGTTGGCTTGAGCTTTGCGCTGTTTTGGATTTGTGATCGCTGGGGGCGTGCCAATGCTGCGGTGTAAGGCGTTGGTATTGCAGCTAGGCTCGTTTTCGCTGTGTGCAGATGTGAGTTTTGCGCAGGGCCAAGCCACTGCGTTGATCGGGCCTTCCGGTGCGGGCAAATCGACGCTATTGGCCGCGATTGCCGGGTTTTTGATGCCTGCATCGGGTCAGCTCATGTGGGATGATAATGATTTGATGGGTACCGCGCCGGGCACCCGGCCCATCAGCATGTTGTTTCAGGACAATAACCTGTTTCCACATTTGTCGGCGGCACAGAATGTTGGCTTGGGGCTGCGTCCTAATCTGCGTTTGGATCGGGGTGACGAGGCTAAAGTTGCAGCGGCCTTGGCTGACGTCGGTTTGGACGGATTTGCAGACCGCAGACCCGCAGCATTGTCAGGTGGTCAGCAAAGCCGGGTGGCTTTGGCGCGGGTCCTAGTGGCCAACCGCCCCATTGTTTTGCTGGATGAACCTTTCGAAGCACTTGGTCCGGCGTTGAAGGATGACATGCTGGATTTGGTGAAATCGAAACTCGTGGCGGCAGGCAAGACGGTGATCATGGTCACACATGACCCGGCTAATGCGCGGCGGATTGCAGACATGGCAGCTGTCGTGGCTGAGGGTGAGGTAACAGCGCCAGTTGCGACTGATGCGTTGTTCGATAAGCCGCCAGCAGCATTGAAGGCCTATTTGGGGTAAGGTGGATCATGATCCACCTTACGTGACAGAAAAGGCCCACCAAATTGGCGGGCCTTTGTCTTTGTCAGGTCAGTCTGACTTAGTCTTTATGCTTATGTGGTGCCCACAAACGCTTGTTTGTCAGGTAAAGCAACACGGACAACACGGTCAGGAACAGCACACCGGTCAACCCAGCTTCCTTACGGGCAACCAGCTTGGGTTCGGCTGTCCACATCAGGAAGGCCGCGACGTCCATTGCCACATCTTCCAGCTCGGTCGAGTGACCGTCTGCATATTCAACGTCATCACCCCACAGCGGCTGCGACATCGCAATCCAGGACCCTGGCACCATGTGCTTGCCCTTTTCGTCGATGCAGCTTTCGGGGAAACCACCAGCCGCAAAGGCCACGTTATAAAACCCGTCCATCGGCTCGCCTTCCAGCGCACACTCGGGCTCTTCGTGGTAACCAGTCATCAAGGAGGCGATGTATTCTGCGCCACCCATACCATAGATGAATTGGTTAATCCCTGTACCGTTTGGCCCATGGAAACCAGCGCGCGCCTTGGCCATCAGGCTAAGGTCAGGTGCGTTAGACAGGCTGGAGCTTGGAAAGAAGTCTGCAGGCGTCGCCGGGCGGAAATCGCCCTCGCCGTCAAACAGGGTCTCGTCAAAGACCTCATAGAACTCGGCATAGGCCCGCATCTGATCATCAGGCAGGCCGGGGCCGCCGTCGTCAGATAGGTTGCGGAAGTTGACGATCTCCAATCCGTGGCAGCCAGCGCAGATTTCAGTGTAAACCTGAAGGCCGCGCTGAAGCTGCATCTGGTCATAGCTGCCAAACGGCCCCTCGAACGGGAACGCATAGTCAGTGATTTCGACTTCGACTTCGGCGGCGGTTGCCTGCCCAGCAGTCAAGGCAAGCGCTGCAACAGCGGTGAGTGTGAATTTACGGAACATATTCATTCGCCCTCTCTCACTCGGCCGGGCTGGCGACAGGGTTAGCGCCGTCAGCTTTCGGCGCATAGTGCGCGTTGAAGTCTTCTTCGATGGTTGCCGGCGGTGTGTTTGGTTTCTCGATCACGCCCAGCAAAGGCAGGATGACGAGGAAGTAAGCAAACCAGTAGGTGGAGCCGATCAATGCAATGTAGGGGTAAATCCCTTCTGCCGGGCGGGCGCCAACCCACATCAGCAGCATGAAGTTCACTGCGAACAGCCAGAACCACCATTTGAACATCGGGCGATAACGGCCAGAGCGCACGGTGGATGTATCCAGCCACGGTGCTAGCGCCATCACCACGATCGCACCGAACATGGCAATAACCCCGAAGAATTTCGCATCGATGATCCCGAAGGTGATCCAGTTCACAGCAATCACCAACCATACTTCTTGGTCAAAGGCCCGCAGGATCGCGTAGAATGGCAGGAAGTACCATTCGGGCACGAT
>ERZ1740060.1051-NODE-1051-length-10785-cov-12.568872_pt1 | contig 10785 bp, 8 predicted proteins | sample MGYA00581743_ERZ1740060 | MGnify/ENA primary metagenome ERZ1740060 (study PRJEB43018, sample SAMN04849235) | marine metagenome | isolation source: floating plastic debris | place: Pacific Ocean | collected 2008-08-27 | study: EMG produced TPA metagenomics...
TCTCGTCGCTCCTGTCCAGCACCATGGCTAAACTCGTAGCTTAGTAACACGACTCTGAAACACACACGCTACACTGTTATCCAAAATGTCCTACATTTCAGAGTAAAAACGTCCTAAACAGACCGTCACAAAATGTAGGACATCAAAAGCCCTATGTCCTTTATATCAACCAATCACAGCGTAAATAATACAATGGTTCGCTATTCACCTACACAAAGAGGATGTTTATAGCTTGTGCAAACAAAGTTTGTTACTTCGCAGAAACTTCACACTACTATGTTACTAACTGGATGTTGCGTAACAGTGTCAACAAGTCCCGGTGCACTTTTAGCCTTAGCTCTCATATTGCAATTACAGATAGCCCCGCAATTATACATGGAATGATATATGGTATTATGCTCTCAGGCTATATTGCTACTAGGCAGCCGGACCAGGGGGTAGGGGTGGGTTGTGGAAGCTGCCGTAGCACAACCAGCTATACAGACATGGAGAAGAAGAAAGACAAAAGTGTTATCATTTGAATAAATATATATTTTTATTATACCTATCTGCAATTTACTGCGTAATCATACTGCCATTATAAAGTTATTGCCATAATTTCAGGATCCATTACACAAGGAAAACAAGAATCATATGAAGTTATCATCCATTGACGTTTAGAATGTTATGCCACACTATATAATGGTGAATGTAAGCAAACAGTAATAATAACTCACAAATCTTGAAAGGTTGTAGGCCTACTGTAGGTGCCTTCTACATGTAAAGTTTCTAAACAAGACTGAAAGTCAGAGTTTGTGGCAACACAAAATATTAAAATTACTAAATTTTGATTCCTAAGTCAAATAAAATACAGCTACTGATAGTTATATATGAATTACTTCTCAAATACAGGTATTTGATCAAGATGTCATCATGCTGGATTAGCTCGTAATGTCATAAATTGACAAGAATGTTGTTAATGCCTTTACAGGCTTTCCCGGTGCCTTTGCACGTACACCTAAAGCTATTTCCAACATTAGATAGTACTTCTTGCATGCATATTGGAGATTGAGCACCGCATGCAAGAGGTACTGTGCAACTATGGCATCAGTGATGGAGTTGTAAGTCTTGAGCGGCCTTTTGTTTAAGAGAAGCGTGTTGGTTGTTATATCAACAAGGCAGAACGACTCCAACTTCTGTAGCAAAGAGAAACAATAAGATATATTTTTTATTTACATTGACGATTGTCAACAGAGGAGAGTCAATATATACATGGTACAATGCCGCAATACAAGTCGCTATAGTATTGATTGTAATGCATTGAATGCAGATATTGGCTTTTAAAATCATGAGGCAATAATGGCTTCCTTATTTATGGCGGTGCTGCTGAAAAAAAATTTATGTTATGCCAGTGAAAGCCCACGGTGAGGCAATTGCGATAATCAGTATCAATGATCTAGATGGGTTGACTTGGAGGCAGGCACTAGCCATCGGTCTTGGCTGCAATTTGCTAGCACCAATATTGTACGACTTGGAAAAATAAACTTTGAAACGTCAATATGGAATGAGCAAGCAAAAAGATACATACATCATCATCAGCATTCGTGCAATACATGTTTCTTGTCTCCGATTTGAGTACACTGGGCAACATGAGATAGGTCTTTAGAACTTCGTCATCTACAATAGAATAAGATTCTCATGATTTGTTTGCCCGGCAGAAGTAATTGGCAGGTATCAATCAACTAGGCATGGATGAAACAACCGGTGTGACAAATAAGGGCAATTTTGTAATTAACAGGTTTCTTAGCAAAAAGCGGGGTTTACAATATATGGACTTGTTTGTCCGCCCATGTGGTGATATTATAACCATATGGGCGGACATACAAGTCCATACACCCCCTAAAATCACACACAAGATGGGAAGAAAAAACATAATTATAATATACTTCTATCTGAAAAGTTGTGGAGTTATCCTATTTTTTGACAAGTGAGGACAACTGTACTAGCAGTTTCATAATAAATATAGAAGTTTGTGTTTTTCGATGACCTATTGCTCTGACTTTCAGGCACAATTGATTGTTGGGACTCGCCCTTATAAAATGCATGTGAGGGTATACAATAAAAGTATATCGGAAGTTATCTACAAAATCAAACAAGAACATTTGTTTATCAGGTATGTTACCTTCAGTTGAAGGTTGAGTTCGAAGGATCTTCTTAACCATCTTGAGACCTTCTGTCTTCTGGTTTCGGCTCTCCATATCATCTGCCAACCTTGTAAACACCTGTCGCAGTCGGAAGCGCATGTTCACAGCAGGTATAGTTAGTTGGGGGTAGTAGGTTGCCATAATTGCCTCCCACTCAAGTACAAGCTGTCAAAGACAGAGAAAGCGAACAATAATATTAGATAGTTTCGACTACCAACTGATCACAAAAATCAATACAAGCACCAGTATCAGCCGTTATCATGGATAAAAAGTGGTACTAGTAATTTCTACAGTCGTTGACAAACTTGCATGTGGTATAGTATTGTACTCTAGTCAGATATCATGCAGTTCGACTATAGAAGTACAAAAAATGCCAACCAATGCATTCGGTTATTACATTTATGCAGTTTTTCTTTTAAGTAATAGTCACCGATAATAAGTTTATTCTTATATGGTTAATTCAGAGGATATCGCTAAAAAGGTTCCACTCACATAGGTCATTTCTTTTAGACATGGCCACTTGTCAAATATTTGGCTGGCATCACTTTGTGGGTCGAACCGCTGATCTCTTGTTCGGGCCAGCATCTTTTTTATACCAGCATCGGATGAAATATCCATTTCGGAATCTGGCTCATCAGGAACTTCAGTCCGTGTCTTCTGTAACAGCAAAATTATGACTGTGAATTTATTTGTAGAAACATGTAAAATTATCCGAACTGCCTATTAATTCAAGATCATGAGAGACAGCGATAAATCACAGTTGCACCGTTTCTTCATTTGAAGTTCATTGTTACTTTTTTGCCGGATACTCTTGCATATTGTACATTCGATCCTCAAACCAATGCAGGCCTAACAAGATACAGAAAAAAGATAAAACATGGTGATGCTGAGTATTACAATCATATACAGGGTGATGGAAAGTGTTGTGAACCTCTTTAAATAGTCACATTCTGGAGGAAGAATTATGCAGTTATATCATTAAGGTGCTTGTCGTCAATCGGACCATTTTCTCCAGGGCCAATGTCCTCAATTAACTTATTAACTCTGATTACGCCAAATCAATGAATTCCCTAACTGCATGTAATTGCTTAGTTAGTGAGACTAGACTAGATGTAGCCTACACATGTGCATCTCACTCACCTTTTTCGGAGACCTCACTGGAGCAGTAGTTATGACTCGACTAAGGGAGCCTCGGGGTCGGGGTTGAGTCTTCGGTATGTACTTATTATTCATGGCTAGTCTCACAGGCAAGTCTTCACCGGATTTCTGCAAGTCTTTCTTAGATTTATACCGCTGATTTTGAAACGTTTTTCTTACTCTGTTGTATATGTAGTCACTGAAAAATTGTTGACAGTATTCAAATTTATAGAGGGTGATTCTCGATCAGAAAAATGTATCCAAAAGTTTGTGACAGAGTTCAGCCATAAAATTCTATGCTGGGAGTGTGGTGAAAATGTTACAACACAGGTACATACATGACTCGCTAATTATGTGGATTAAAATTTACGCATGCATACTTGCAATGTTTGACTTCAACCATAATTTGACACAACTTACATGCTACTTAAACCTGCTGAGTTGCATCTCAGGCGTGGATGTTTGTTTACTAACGTTATCAAGAGCGGGCGTACAAGTGAGAGGTCTGCAAACCTGAAATCAAAGTTTGACTCTATCATTAATGACAAATTATTTACAACGCTACAACACCTGCATAGTGCACTGTTAAAAATCTTACCAGCACAATCAATCATAAAAAGTTTTGCTCAGACATATTGATTGGTGATTGTCCTCTTAATGTCAAGGAGCAGACAACTCAAAAAATATTGATAACGGTTTCAGGTCAGAACGCCAAAACTGTTTTCATCCCTTTGATCAAGGCTCTGACTTCCATGCTCAAGCATCAAACAGCTTTTTGTATGGCCAACAATGATGACTCCCTTTGTTGCTGGAGAAATGCAAATTCCAAATTTTGCACTTTTTGATCAAAGCATTCTCATTATGTCTCTATAAGCTTAAAACATACCATTGACCAGGTTCCAGATGATTGCTCCGGATGTGTTTCACTAGATGGTTCACCAGCAGATTGATTATTTTTGTTGAGGGTAGCCCGGTTCCGTCGCTTACAAAGAATGCATTCACGTCATTGGGCCATGATGAAGGCATAGTATATCTGGTGGGAGCAGATCTGCAATCAATCAATGAAATCATCTAAGGAATCTAGCAATCCGTTGCATTGTCAATAAGTGCACAGTGCAATCAGGTTAACCTCCAGACTGAGCAGAACCATTTCATTTTTTACACTGGTTGATCTGACACAATGCACAAAAAGTTATGATTGACAAAATTTTTCGCTTTGCCCCTGAAGCTGAGGCAAAATTCCATCTGCAGATTGGAGGCATATCATGGACACATAATTCCCAGATCTGTGCAATCGCTTTCATAAATGAATGAAAATGATTCAGCATTGTTAAAGATTCAATGACAGCACAGGAAAAAAATAAGACCGCTGTATATATTTATCATTGGCGTTAGTGTTGTATGAAGCTTATTTTTTGATAGAAGCCTCAGCAAACAATGACTATAATACCTTGGGTTAGAGCTGTGAGATAGTTGTGTGTTACTACTTCCATCAGAAACAACAGTATCCATAGACGAGGAGGTAGCAGCATCACCACTGCTTTGTAACCCAGAAGCCTCGCCAATTCTATGAAAAAAGGCACATTATACAGAGCAATTAAATTTACTCCAAGGATCTCGGTGACAAGTAGAGTTGAAAACAATGATTGCAACGGGTCAAGTTATGTTGATTTTGAGTGACAGTTCAACGGCAGCTTCAGAGAAATTATTTACCCAAATTGCAAACCCGTAAGCCGGTTCTATTAACTTCCTATTCTTTTAGAGCCAGTGATGACCTAATGCTGTAAACGCAAGAGCCAAATGTTTTATGGAAGTAAATGAAGTATATTTGGCGATTCATTGCTTCTGCCAAAATAACTTGCTACGAATAATGAATCCCCATATCTTCGCCATATCTTCTTACGTCAGGTGGCAAAAGTAGCTTCATGGGAAACAAAATTTGGTGAAATCAACGCATTATGCACTATTCTAATACTGCGACACAACTATTTTTCCAACACCACTTACTCGGTTGAGTTGGCTAGTGCAGGGATGTTGTCTTTGATATTCAGGATCAAGGGCTCACATTGAAACGCTTGAAAACAGTCGCTGTCAATTTCTGTACCATTCTGTAAAGTTATCACCACATCTCCAGTAATATTCAATTTCTCAGAGGCTACAACAGTAAACCGCTTACTTAGATATGTCAAAGGTTTCATAAAAATATGTAAACAGCACACAAATAGTCTAGACTTTTCCCCTACCATGAATCTACATGGTATAACTATGTGATCATATGCTTGTTGCAAAGTGTATTTACAGTAGATATTTTTTATCTACATACATGTACAAAAACTACAGCATGAGCTCATAACAATTATCCACTCTTTTGTGCCAACAGTTGTAGAATTTAATGGGGTAGCCAAATTTATATCTAGCCCAAGCAGACGAGTTGCTCAAACTGGCGTTATCTGTACAATCAAAACCTGTCGACCAAATTACTCTCACACACCTTTATCAACAAGATCGGTAAATGTTGCTGCCATTACCGCTTTCTTTATGCTACCATCTTCGTTCCAAACTTGGTATACTTTTGGAACTGGCTCCATGGCTGCTACAATACACACACAAAACCTATATTTTATTATGTGACTCACATGTTTGGTTACGCTGTATTTCAGTGGAATGAAGTATCGGTCAATATGAGTGTAAAGGCTCAGAGCAGAGTGATCTTGTTCAGAACCAAGCGCCATCAATATAGAAGTGCCATTTTGGGAAACCTCAAAGGCATGATGATCGGCACAATATCCAATAGCCTCCCATATATGTCCAACTGCATACCACACAGCGTCATGGCATATTAAAGTTTCTAGCTCTATGAATTCTGGTCTCTCAATATCACCATGCAACAGTCTGATGATGTACACTAGCCCTTTCTCATACTGGACTTCTCTCAATGTTACGCTGTTTGTGACAAACACCTTGTCTTGAGTGCAGTTTGGCAGTGTGGCTTTGAAAAGGTTTAAAACCGTAGCCCCTAGTGAGGTAAGTGCCTTTGACTCACCAGTAACATTGCCTGTGCCAGAGAAATATTTATCGAGGCTGAGATTAAAAGCTTTAAGATTCTGGTAGCGAGTACTCAAGGTGTGAGTCAAATTGATAAAATTTCGGGTTCGTGAAGTCAATCTCTTAAAGTATTGGTGGACAGACTCAAATCTCAATGTATAATAACTCCTTGGAGGGCCATACATCTGAATCAATGCAGGATAATGCGATAGAAAGTGGAATTTAGGTTTCAAAGCAGCTGGGTTGAGTTTTTTCACTAAGCTGTGATGGTCAATAATCAACAGATGAAGCTCGGCCAACCATTCTCTGTTGATAACTGGTGCCATGATTATATCTGATATATCCAAACATAATAAGAGCAGCCGAAAACCACAAACTTTTCTTGAAATTTTGTTTGGATACCTAAATTGCAATATGAGTGGCAGCATCCGTAGCAAACAAAGTTTTTCCGATGCTGTGCCTGGGATAGCAAGTTTCTTCAAATTTAGTGTTGAAATTATTGGGCCATACCGATTGTTTTTGTCTGCTTTCCCATAGGTGAAATTTTGAATTGCATCATTGATGTCTGAAAGATTTAGTTTGAGTTTTTGAATGAGGTTTTGTAGGGCTAAACATATGACAATGGGAACAACACCCTCCATGAAGTCATGCATGACATCTGGAGGGCATAGCCTGGTTGTTGCAATATATGGTATCTCCCCAAAGACACATTGACCCTTAATGCCAAAGTCAGATGCCAGAACTTCTTGATTCAGCTCTGATAGCTGCCTTTGATAATCCTGCTCATTTCTCATTTCGCATTTGGTATAATCAAATGAGTGTCTAATATCTTTGTGGTCGATATAGCAGAACCGAGATATTTTGCCACTGCTGAAATGTCTTTGAAGGCCAAGCAAATCGTGGGCAGAGAGGTTGTCAGCGCTGAACACCTGCAAGACTATCTTATACTTGAAAACCCTCCCACAATTGGTTTGGATCTCCAACATGTTTTCATGCAGGTGTAATAATTCTTTGATTAGATGTTCAAATATGGCTGGGTATCCATATTCCTTCACATATGAGTGATATGCCAAACAGTATAGGAAAATGGACTTCAGTGCTGATCTTAGTCGAGGTGGAAGGCAAGCTAATGTGAAGTAAACCCCACTCAATTTGTGGATTTTTTTCCTAGACCCAATAGGGTTGCATGGCTCGAATTCGTCTATGTAAAACATCAAAGGCACATCGATCATCTGACCATAATCTCCATCAGTAATATCAAACACGAGATCATGTAGTTTAGTCATGTTCTCACTCTGACATTGGATCAGCTTGTTTCTATGAGCCAAAATTTCATCTACAATGTCGTCATGTGCAAGAACTTTGCTTAGGATACTGATAATAGGCACAATATGAAAATTGTGGGGTTTTCCATGATTGGATTTCCCTAGATGAATTTCTGTAGGGCTTACCAAAGGCAAATGCACAGCCGCTGCAGCAGCACTCCCTTTATCACTTCTGACTGCAGAGCACATGTTTGAGAAAAAACTCTCATCCTCAAAAATATACTCCAGCTGATCTACATCTGAGTTTAAAGCTAACTGACATTTGATGATTTTGAATACCTCAGAGGAATAAAGTTCAAAAAGCCCCTCAATGCCATCAACTATGTGAGTGACTGTGGACTGTGGTAGCAAAAGTTGCTCCCTGATTTTCATTGAAAATGACAAAAAACTTTGGTAGAATTTTGAGTGGAACTCTGTGTACATGTCAGCTGGGCTCATATCAGCACCTATTGTATCAATAAGCTCACAACCTGCATCATCGGCACCATCATCTATATTTGGCACATCACATGTTACTGGTGCTTCATCAGCACTGAGGGTTGGGGGGAGAGGTTTTATTAAACCCAATGCCAGCCTATGCTGCTTAAACCTGTAGGCATGGCGCCGCCAGTTCACAGCGTCATCAAAAGTCCTCTGACAGCCATCAATGTTGCAGGTTATGCGAGTTGGTTGACTGCCATGATAAGCAACGACATGGGATAAGACTTTTGTCCATGATTCATATTCCGCCTGGCAAACTGGGCATTTCATGATGTTTATTTCCTCACTTTGTTTACCTTGCTGAGAGATGTATTGTGCTTGCAGTGTTATCTGTAGCGTTGCGTATTCCTCTAGCTATATTCCACAGTCAACTATAATGAAAGATAGTGATGTTAAAATCCAAAAATTGGTAAAAACCAGTTACCGGGATACCTGGTTATACAACATTGAGTAACAGTGAGAATTCCGCCCCACTTCCTGAATTAATTATGGTAAAATAGAATGGATTCACCATAAAATACGCTCAATTTCAATAAGCCAAGCAGCCACTAAAATGGCTATATCAATCAGCAAGACAGTCGCAGCATTAAAAAAAATCAGATTCTGCATGCATATCCGTTACTATGCCAAAATATTGTTCCAGCAATATATTATGCTAACTTTATTACATAAACCACCCCTTATGATAGTAATAATCTTCTACAGGGAAATATATAATTTACTAACAAACACTAACCCATTAAAATTCAAACATGTGACGCTATTAAAACAACAAAAGGCATCACAGAGCCACTTAGCCTCATTGGATGTGCCTAAACAGCAAGCTTGGAATCATGAGGACATAATTTAGTTCTTCAAAGGTCACATGTACATTATGTGATATGATGCGCCTTAGCCTGTATGTATATTGCCTTCACAATATTTTTTATATCAAAAAAAGATATCATAAATCTCTTGCAGACAGGCTACACACTCGTATATATGTTGCGGCAACCAACTGTCCTAGCGTGCATACACTGAGTCAAATATGGTAGAGAATTAAGTCTCTATTTGAACACCAAAAATGTTGCAATTCATTAACATTAGTTAGGCCAACAGTTAGCAACATTCCCATGATGCAATGTACTGGAATTCCCAGGATTAATAAGACAAAATCATGCACAAAATAGCCTGTCATCGACTGAGTTCTGAGTATGCTTGTGTATTCCAAATGTTGTATTGTGGGATACTCTTTTAACATGGTGGTGGGATGTCTGCTATCATCCTCTAACTAATAACTATATGAGTGTGAAGCAACGACCAGAATTTTACAAATTGAAAGTTAACATGAATATGAAACATTAATGATGTGAATGTGTGAGCGTAGCATCAGAATAAGATATGTCAGAAAAATAATGATTCCATTTGTTTGGCTTTGAGAAACTTATTACTGCTGACATAAATCATTGAATTCCACAACACTGTTAATATCCTAGCCTACAACAAATTAGAACATCATGACTTGTTATGCCATAGAGGGCTAATGTAAATGTGTGTGGGATGCAGTTTCAGCTACACTTAGGTTGGTAGGCCTACCAACCAAAGACACCGAGTCAGACAATTTTTCCATACTAACCACTGAATATTGTTTTGTGTGGCATTTGGCTGACAGTACAATATGACAGGCCATGACAAGCATTGAGTCAGATTTGCAAATTGGTCTAACACCTTCCTTAAATTTATGTCCAAATGAAATTGAGCATTTGCTGCCAACGCAATGGCCGCGCAATAATGCTAAACTATACATGGTTTGCACAGTGATCCCACCCTCCCTGATTTGTTGATAACATAAACAATGATAGTCATCTGACAATTCAGCTTCATTTTGAAAAGAAAACATCAGAAATATGACGAACATACTCACCCTGTATGGCAGATGATTGTGTAGTTTGTTAATAAAATCCAAATTCTGGTGATAATCCGTAGTTGGTTTTAAATAAACCAAGGTGTGGTATGAACTAGTAATCCTCGAGTGGTGACTGTCAAGTATAGATTTTCCTGGGACGAGATAAAGATCCTGCTGAATCAAACAACTTCTGGTGGCAAATGACTGAAGTTCCAGATTTTTACTACAACTTGAGCTGAAAGTAGGACACCTTGGCTGTCTCAATGTTGTCGATGTTGTGCTGGCTCTGACAATGAAGCGGCTTGTTAGGTAGCGCTTGTACAACATTGAAATCGCTATTATGTAACTTTTGAACAAAGAGTTATAATCCTGTGTTTGTTTTTAATTTACGCTATGGAATCCACCAGATGTCATTATTTATGATATCAATAGATTGCAATTCACACCGTTTGTAGAATGTAAACACATATCCAGATCTATTCATCTTTTACATCGGTCAAGACTGGGCCAGGACAATAGCACAATACAAGGACATCAGCTTGATGCGTCTAGGACCTCAACAGCGCGAAAAGAGGTCCCAAATAGCTATTTTATGTCCTAGATGGTGATCACACCGGAATTCTAGTACATTTTTGCCGATTAGGACATCAAGTAAGGACATTTTGGATAACAGTGCAGCTGCCGGACATTTTCCTTTACGATGGAAAAATCTTCCACAACCATTGCACCT
>ERZ1740060.1052-NODE-1052-length-10783-cov-3.788963_pt1 | contig 10783 bp, 9 predicted proteins | sample MGYA00581743_ERZ1740060 | MGnify/ENA primary metagenome ERZ1740060 (study PRJEB43018, sample SAMN04849235) | marine metagenome | isolation source: floating plastic debris | place: Pacific Ocean | collected 2008-08-27 | study: EMG produced TPA metagenomics...
CCGGGATGAACCGCGTTTGGGCAAATGTGAACTTAGCAACCATTGAAGCCAACCGACGCCTCGCGGGTAGCTTAATGCGCGACCCTCGATTGCATTGGTACTCCATTGCGGCAGGCCTTGGTGCCTTCATCATCAGCCATTGGTCGATGCAAGTCTTGCTCTTGATTGCCGCCATTATCCAAACAGGCGCCTGGCTCAGTGCCACACGCTTGCCAAAGTAAAGTCTTTCATTCGACAGCCTCCGCGACTATGTCACGTCCCGGGACAAGATCAGAGGATCCAATGCGCATCTGGAAGATGAATGGAGCAGGCAATGCTTTCGCCGTGTTTGACGCGCGCGAGGGAAAATTTGCGCCGTCCGAAGCGCAATTGCGTGAGATAGCGGCCAGCATGAAAGCCGACCAGATCATGGCCATTGAGAATGATCTGCGCGCGGACGCATTTCTGCGCTTCTGGAACGCTGATGGCAGCGAAGTAAAGGCTTGCGGGAACGGCACACGCGCTGTCGCGCATCTGCTCCTGGAAGAGAGCGGAAAAGACGAAGTTCGTATCCAAACCGAAGCCGATCTTTTGAAAGGCGCGCGCGCTGAAGCAGGCCTCGTCAGCGTCGACATGGGCTCGCCTCTTTTGGGTTGGGAAGATATTCCACTGTCAGAGAAAATGGATGTCCGCGGCGTGGATGTGAAAATTGGACCGATGGATGATCCTTACCTCTACATGCCGGCTGTAGTCAGCATGGGCAATCCGCATGCAGTCTTCTTCGTCGATGATGTCGACGCGTATGATATTCCCGCCATCGGGCCGCTGGTAGAATGGCACCCGACCTTTCCAGAAGGCACCAATGTTGGGTTCGCGCAGATTATCGACCGCGAAACCATCCGGCTGCGAGTCTGGGAACGTGGTGCGGGCCTCACAAAGGCTTGCGGCACGGGCGCCTGTGCAGCGCTCGTCTGCGCCGCGAGAGCTGGCAAAACCGAGCGCAAGGCAAAGCTGATCCTGGATGGCGGCGATTTGCTGATACATTGGGATGAAGCCACCGATCATGTCATCATGACAGGTCCGGTTGAGCTTGAAGACAGCTTCACGGTCTAGCAATTGATGATCGGAAAAGTCCGCTTGTCACCAAACGTGCTGAGCGCAGTCTTGCTGCTTGGCTTTGCGGTATATGGCGGTGTGTTTCTCACCCTCCTGGCACAGATTGTCCCGAATTCCTTCTTGCTTGAAATGGTGGCGAGCTTCCTCCCCCATATTGTCGTGATCGGGCTTATCGTGTCTGTCAAGCTTGCCTATTAGGACAAAATGATCGCCGCCGCTGGGGCGATCCTCACACTGATTGCGGCTGTGCCATTTCTTGCGTTCACAAAATCTATCACGCCCTCCAACGCCGAGTGTGGTCCGTCAGACTGTTTGACCGTCATCACCGCCAATGTATTTGGCCGGCCTGACGCGACGCTCAACCTTCTCGAGCTCGCTGCCGATGAGAATGCCGACGTGGTTGCGGTCAATGAATCGATCAATTTGATCCGCTTTCCGCAATATAATTCCGCCTTCGATGCTTACGAGCATGTGGTCCATGCGGTTTGGGAAAACATGCCGCGCCACATGGGCAACCCCCTGACGTTCGCGACAGACCACCCCCTGGCGTTTCAGGATCGTGTGCTACGGCGAGATACAGGACGGCGCGCCTATATAATTGCAGACCTGGACGGCGACTGGTCAGGCACGAGGCTTGTCGCAACTCACGCGATGACGCCCGTCTCACCAACAGGGATGCAAACGCGCAATGCGCTGCTCGACGCAGCGGGGCAAGCGGCGACTGAGTCGGAGAGTTTTATTCTGATGGGCGATTTTAATCTGACGCCCTGGACCTCGACGTTCCGAAAACTTCCGGGCAAGCGTGCAGGCGATCCTCGTTTTTCTCGGACCTGGCCGGTGGCGTTCGGTCCGTTTGGGATCCCGATCGATCACATCATGTTTTCAGATGATTTAGAGCTCGTGGAAACCCGCGTGCTAGAGCCCGTCGGGTCTGATCACTATCCCGTTCTAGCCCGGTTCCGTCGCAAGGATTAAACAGGTCTAGAAATCTGACGCCGCCAAAAGCGCGAACCCAAGAGAGGTGATGCTGAAAAACGCCGCCAGTGAGATATTCAATACCGTCAAGTCGCCGGGTCCCGACTGCCAACGTCTGAACGCGGTGATCGACGCGCCGAGCGCGGCGCCAATTCCGGCAGGTAAAATGACCAGAACCAGCACAAAGCCCCACCCCATCGGATCATAGGTTTGCGTGACCAGCTTATAGATAACCGGCACCGCAACAGTCGCGGCCATAGCGGCGCACGCAGCAATCCACGCATATCGGCGGATCATCAAAACTCCCGCGAGTGGAAACACAAATGAGAGCAACATCATAACGCCAAGCATCGCGAACCTCTTCCAAGACAATAAGTGATTGTACACTCACTAATGTAAACGGTCAATCACCCCTTGCTCTTATGGGTCCGTGACGCGATATGCCCCGCAGCAATGTCTGCCTCTAAACCCACCTCCAGACCCTCGCAGGTCATCACGCTTGGCTGTCGTCTCAACAGCTATGAGAGCGAGGTTATGCGAGGTCATGCCGACAAAGCGGGTCTCGAGGGCGCGATTATCGTCAATACGTGCGCGGTGACCGCAGAGGCAGTCCGGACGGCGCGCCAGACAATACGGCGCGCCGCCAAAGACAATCCTGATGCGCCCGTCATTGTCACCGGGTGCGCAGCGCAAATTGATGCCGAGATGTTCGCTGAGATGCCAGAAGTCACGCGCGTCATTGGCAATCATGAAAAGATGCAAGCCGAAACCTGGCAACCGGTCGACCTGCTCAGTGGGACAGAGAAGATCCGCGTGAATGACATCATGTCGGTCGAGGAAACCGCCGGTCACCTGATTGATGGCATGGATGGCCGCGCGCGCGCCTATGTCCAGGTTCAGAATGGCTGCGATCATCGCTGCACCTTCTGCATCATTCCTTATGGTCGCGGCAATTCGCGCTCCGTCCCAGCCGGTGAAGTGGTTCGAATGATCCAGCGTCTGGTTGAGACGGGCCATTACGAAGTTGTGCTGACCGGTGTCGATCTAACGTCATGGGGAGCAGACCTGCCGGGCGCGCCGCAGCTTGGAAACTTGGTTCAGCGTATCCTCAAATTAGTGCCGGAGCTAAAACAGCTTCGTATTTCCTCAATCGATGCGATTGAGATGGACGAAGCTCTGTTTGAAGCGATGGCCGACCCTCGGATCGCGCCATTCATGCATTTAAGCCTGCAACATGGCGACAATCTTATGTTGAAGCGTATGAAGCGCAGGCACTCACGCGAACAAGCGATAGACTTGGCCAAGCGGCTGCGCGCGATTCGCCCCGAAATGGCGATCGGCGCGGATATTATTGCCGGCTTCCCCACTGAAACAGAAGCTGCTTTCGAGAACTCGCTTCGCCTTATTGAGGAGTGCCAGATCGCGTTCCTGCATGCTTTTCCTTATAGCCCGCGGCCGGGCACGCCAGCCGCGCGCATGCCGCAGCTTGAGAAGGCTGTGATCAAAGAGCGCGCGGCCAGGTTAAGAGCCGCTGGCGCCTCTGCGCTGGTTAAGCATCTCGATGCCCGATTGGGCTGGGAAACCGAGGTTTTGGTTGAACGCGGCAACCAAGGACGTTTACCAGATTTCACGCCGGTTCGATTCGACGCGGACAGCGGCGAGGCTGGACGCCCCGTTCGGGCGCGGATAATCGGTCATGACAAGACAAGACTAGAGGCGGTCGCTTTATGATCCTGTGGTTCGGCAAGAAAAAGAAAAAAGAAGAAGCGCTCCAAGCCGGCGCAGAGATGGAAGCACCTGAGCTGTCCGCTGAAGACCTTGCGGCGAAACAGGCCGCTGAAGCTCAAGCCATAAAACTCGCCGAGGAAGAAGCGGCCCGACAAGCCGAAGAACAGGCTGAGATTGAGCGCAAAGTCGCTGAAGCTAATCGTGCTTGGGAAGAACGTCAGAAGCGCGAAGCTGCAGAAGCTGAAGCGGAGGCTGCGCGTCTCGCTCAAGAAGCTAAAGAACGTGAAGCAGCGCGCCTCAAAGCCGAGCAAGAAGCAGAAGCGGCCCGCCAACGTGCAGAAGCTGATGCCACCGCTGCGGAGGAAGCTGCGCGGGCCAAAGCCGAAGCGGAACGCCTAGCCGCTGAAGCGGAAGCGGCCCGCCAAGCCGAAGCTGCCCGCCGCGCGCAAGAAGAAAAGGCCAAGGCTGAGCTTGCTTTGCTCGAGCAGCGACGCGCGGATGAGGCGCTGCGACAACAACTCGCCGAGGAACGTGCGCGCCGCGAAGCAGAGCGCCAAGCCGCAATCGCCCGCGGTGAACCCGACCCCTATGCGGAAGTGGCCGAGCCAGGCTTTTTCTCAAAGCTGTCTTCAGGGCTTGCCAAATCAAGCTCGAAAATGGGCAACTCGATCACCAGCTTGTTCACGCAGCGCAAGCTCGATGATGATGCGCTTGAGGATCTGGAAGACATTCTCTTGACGTCGGACATGGGCGGTAAAGTCTCTGCACGGATCGTCGAAAACCTGGCCAAAACCCGCATGGACAAAGATGTCACCGGGGATGAGATCAAACGCGCTCTGGCGGATGAGATCGAAGCGATCATGTCCCCTCGCGAGCAAATCGTAGACTTCTCTGACGGCTCGAGGCCGCGCGTTGTTCTGTTTGTCGGCGTGAATGGATCGGGGAAAACGACCACGATCGGCAAGATTGCATCAAAGCTTCAAGAGCAAGGTGCCAAAGCCCTCCTCGTCGCGGGCGATACGTTCCGGGCAGCCGCAATTGAACAGCTGACGGTCTGGGGTGAGCGGGCGGGTATTCCAGTGCTCGCCAAGGAACCCGGCGCCGACGCTGCGGGGCTTGTCTATGAGGCGACTGAAAAAGCCAAAGCCGAAGACCTCGATCTCGTCCTTGGCGATACGGCGGGACGTCTACAAAACAAGACCGAGCTTATGGCGGAACTCGCGAAAATCGTTCGCGTGACGCGAAAGCTTGATCCTGAGGCCCCGCATGATGTGATCCTGGTTCTTGATGCGACGGTCGGTCAGAACGCGCTCAGCCAAGTCGAAGCTTTTCGCCACACAGCAGATGTCAGCGGCATCGTGATGACCAAGCTCGACGGAACTGCTAAGGGCGGTGTCCTCGTGGCGATTGCAGAAGCGCACGCCTTGCCAATCCATTTCGTTGGCGTTGGTGAGAAAGCTGAGGATCTTCAGCCCTTCTCAGCACGGGCTTATGCGCGCGCTTTGGTCGGGCGCACGGACAGGCCGGTCGATGTGACAGAGCTAGCATGAGCGAGGAAAAAGACCTCCTCCGCGCAGCCCTGAAAGACCGCCGCGAAGAGCTTGCCGCACGGGACCCGGATGCGGGTGAGACGCTAGCGGACAAGTTCCCTATGAAACTGTTCGAGCGCTATGGGCCGACCGTCGCGCTCTATTTGCCGATTGGCAGCGAGATCGACCCAAAACCGCTCATGGGCAAACTCGTTGCTGCGGGCGCTAAGCTCTACCTGCCATGCGTGCAGGACGATGGCAGCATGGTGTACCGCGCCTATACGCGCGGCGATATGCTGGAACAGCGCCCCTTTGGGTTGCTTGAGCCCAATCCGGAAGTGCCTGAAGTTAATCCGACCTTGGTGATCACGCCGCTGCTGGGCTTTGACCGCAATGGCAACCGACTTGGCTATGGTAAAGGCCACTATGACCGTGCGCTCACCCGGTTGCGAGACCAAGGCCGCGTCTTTGTCTGTGGTCTCGCTTATTTCGGACAGGAAGTCGAAGAAGTCCCTGCCGAACCTCATGATGTGCCGCTCGATTGGGTGATGACAGAGCGTGGATCGATTCCGCTCTTCATGATGCGCGCCATGGCTGAAAACGCTCCAGACGCCAGCGACTAGTCGCCTATTACGCGAACTGGCAAGCGGTTTGCTTCTAGAGAAGCGAACGAACGGCGTGGTGCCGTTCTGAGGCTGCAAAGGGAACACAGGATGCATTGGAGCTTTTTTGCTGTTGCAGCCCTGGGTTTGTTGCTCGCGCATGGCCTGAAACTTCCGCGTGCAGGGTCTCGGTTCATTTCTGCGACGGCTTTCATTGTAGGCCTGCTGATAACAGCTTTTCTGATCAAATCATTCGCCACCGCGAATGGTATCGGTCGCACCACAGACTTCGACCGATTTGTGAACGCAGCTGTGGTAGAGGTGAGCCAGGACTATGCCCCGATTATCGTCTTTACCGGAGCAAGCTATTCCAGAAATGGCATCGACCCCGAACGGTTGACCCTAGCCCTTCGAGAGCGGGGGTATCCTCACCGCGTCGTAAGCCTTTCGATCGAGGCCGCCTCAATTCTAGAACGCGATCAGCATCTGCAGCAATTCATTGAGCTTTCGGGAAAGGTCCCGGATCTTGTTTTCATTGAAGTCGCAGAAGATTTCGATCATCGCGCCGCATACATGTTTGGAAACTCCAAATTCAGCATGCGCGCCATCGAACAATTTGATTTGCCAACATCTGCTTGGACGGGCTTTGGCATCCTTGGCGGCGCTTGTCAGGGCCTGAAAGGGTGTGTCCTGGATGCCGGATACCTCGGCCTCCACACCGCTCTAAATGTCCTGAATGTCGGTTTGATTGGAAGCGGCGAACGCTCAGCAAGCGTTAAAGCTGTGCCAGCCTATGACCCACAATCAGAACCACGCGCAGCCTCAGAACACACGCTGAGCCTCAAATCCGCGCCTGCCTCGATCTATCAGGGACCGCAATGGATTCGCTCATTCCGCTATCAGCAGCAAAACCGTTTGCTCGCTCAAGGCACGCGCGCAATCGCCTATTATCAACCCCCTACTCTGGATCCGGATGCCCGCGCCTATATTGATGGATTGTGCGAAGGTGAACTGTTCGCGTTTGACTGCTTCTCGCCAAATGATCCGCAATTAATGGCGCAACTGAACGGGGACTATTGGTTTGATTCAAGCCATCTCCTCGATGACGGCACGGCGATCTACAATGCGTGGCTGGCTCAAGAGATCATTGCTTCGGGCATGCTGGAGCGCCGTCAGTGATTTTTACCGACGTCATCTTCTTCGCATTTCTTACGGTCGTTTTTAGTACGTACTGGCTGCTGCGGGGCAAGGAAGCACGACTAAATCTGCTCCTGCTCGCCAGCGCCGTCTTCTATGGCTGGTGGGATTGGCGTTTCCTTGGATTGATCGGCTTTGTCATTCTGGTCAGCTGGCTTGCCGCCCGATTTGCCGCGCGCCGCGCGCCCGGTGAAGTGTTTCGCCGACTTGCGCTTATTGCAGGAATCTCCGCCAATCTCGCCGTCATCGCGACGTTCAAATATTTCGGCTTCTTCGCCGACAGCGCACGGGAAATGCTGTCAACAATCGGACTTGATCCGGGCTGGACGGCACTCAACATCCTATTGCCAGTCGGTATCAGTTTTTACGTCTTTCAAGCTATTTCCTACATTGTCGATGTCGCGCGAGGGGATTTGGCGCCGGAACACCGCCTGCGCCGTGTTGCGCTCTACATCGCCTTCTTCCCACAATTGGTGGCTGGGCCCATCGTTCGTGCGGCAAGCTTCTTCCCACAAATGGAGCGCGTGAAGACCCTCAGCAGCGCTCTGGTTTTTGCCGGACTGCGCGCGTTTGCTTTAGGTTTTGCGTACAAAGCCGGGATTGCCGACAATCTCGCACAATTTGTTGATCCCGTATTCGGCGATGCGCAAGTGGCGGGCGATACCGATTTGGCGGATTGGTCCAATCTTGCCTTGGTCGGCGCAACGCTCGCATTTGGCGCGCTGATCTATTTCGATTTTGCAGGCTACTCTCTGATGGCGATCGGCGTCGCACGGTGGTTTGGCTTCTATATTCCGAAGAATTTCGATCATCCTTACGCCAGCCCCGCCATCGATGATTTCTGGCGCCGTTGGCACATTTCGCTGTCGAGTTGGCTGCGCGATTATCTCTACATTCCACTAGGCGGAAATCGCCTCAGCGCAGGTAAAACCTATCGAAACCTGATGGTGACCATGGTGCTAGGGGGACTTTGGCACGGGGCAGCGTGGACCTTTGTCGCTTGGGGCGCCATGCACGGCGCCGCACTCGCATTCCACCGCGCTCTGTATAAGGGCCGCGCGGCAATTGGATTTCTTTACGGCCTCATCGCAACGCAGGTCTTCGTCTTGCTGACCTGGGTGCCATTTCGAGCAGAAAGCTTCGCCGACACTTTGGTAATTTGGTCGGCCTTCGCAGGGCTCCGCGATGGCGGGAGCGCTGAGATCAGTGCCTGGGTATGGCTCCTGGTGCCCCTAATCGCCCTCGATGCTATTCTCGGCAGAGGCGGCCTTAAAGCATTACAAGCGAGCCGGATCCTTAGGCAGCCCGTGGTTTATTGGAGCGGTCTCGGCGTTTTGTCTGGCATTATGCTGGCTCTTTACCCATTAGAAGCCTCACCCTTTGTATACTTCCAATTCTAGTTGGTTTTGGGGATCGGGCGTTGAACCGCACACGGACAGATTGCGTTCCGAACCAGAATGCGCCAAAAAAGGGTACAGATTGGGAGATCGCCTATGGGCCTAAGCCGCCCCCCACGCGCCATAACGATCGATGACGTCGCTGAACGTGCGGGCGTTTCTGCAAAAACCGTCTCTCGCGTTTTGAACAATGAGCCGAATGTGCGGCCTGCGAAACGCGAATTGGTGATGAAAGCGGCGCGCGAACTTGGCTATCGCCCGAACCCTGCTGCACGCAGCTTGGCCGGGTCACGGGCTTTCTTGATCGCGCATTTACATGACAATCCCGTGCCGGAATACATTACGGCCGTAAATACCGGGATCTACGAGGCCTGCCGGGCAAATGGCTATTTCCTGCTACCAGAGCCCGTGGATCGCACAGCAGACGATTTTCTCGACCGCCTCCAGAGCTTTTTGATGACATCACGGGCCGATGGCGTGGTTCTGACACCGCCGCTTTGCGATGATCCGGACATCCTAGCGCTGCTCAAAGACAATGGCACCTCATATGCGAGCCTGTCGCCAGCACGCCAACCTGAAAACACGCCAGTCATGCGCCTCGATGATCGGCTCGCAGCGATGGAAATGGTCCGCCATTTGGTTGAGTTTGGGCATCAGCGTATTGCCTTCATTGCAGGTCCAGCCGGCCACAACGCCTCGACCGGGCGACATGAAGGCTATCTCGACGCGATGAATGAAGCGGGCTTGAAAGTCAGGCCGGACCTGATTGGCGAAGGCGACTATTCTCTGCGCTCTGGTCTAGAGGCTGCCCGTAAGCTTATTGCCGCGGAGACAAAACCCACCGCCATCTTCGCCGCGAATGACGATATGGCTGTTGGCGCCATGACTGCTGTCATGGCGGCTGGCCTGCAAGTGCCATCACAAATCTCAATTGCAGGCTTTGATGATACACGGCTTGCGTCCGCGGTTTGGCCGCCTTTGACGACGATCCGACAGCCTGTCGTCGAGATGGGACGCCGCGCAGCAGAACGCCTGATGAGCTCAGATGGCGATGATGCAGTCGAAGAAGTCTTCAACTTCGAACTCATTGTCCGCCAATCAACCGGCAGATTTTCTGGCTAAACGCCGCACCTTTGAAACAATCGTCTTGTTCTCCGACCAATCGGCGCTAAACCCTTCCTCATAGCATGGAGGAATGAGATGCGTTTTGCCCTCATCACGACCGCCGCAAGTGTCTTGCTAGCCGCTTGCGTAACAGGAACCGACGAGGTTGCTGTCACCCCTGAAACCGACGCGGAGGCCGTAGTGGACTTAGTAGAAGACATGGCAGCCGAAGCGCCTACGCTCGAAGATCCATATCTGTGGATGGAAGAGGTTGAAGGCGAGCAGGCATTGGCCTGGGTCAACGCGCAGAATGATCGCTCGCTTGACGCCATCAAATCTCATTCCTTGTTTGAAGATAATTACGCCAAGGCGCTTGATCTCGCGACGTCTACAGATCGCATTCCCTATGGCCGGGTCCGCGATGGCATGGTCTACAATTTCTGGCAGGACGAGACCGATGTTCGCGGCCTATGGCGCCGCACCAACCTGGAAAGCTACAAGACCGATGCGCCGGACTGGGAAACCGTTCTCGACTTTGACCAATTGGCCGCTGACGAAGACAAGAACTGGGTTTTTAAAGGCTCAAATTGTTTCAAACCTGAAGGCGCAACAAAGACGCTCTGCTTTGTGGCTCTCTCAGATGGCGGTAAAGACGCGGTGATCAATCGCGAGTTTGACCTAGAGGCCAAGAGCTTTGTCGAAGGTGGGTTTGAGACACTCGAAGCCAAGCAAGCCGTTGCGTGGAGTGATCACGATACAGTCTTGATAGGTACGGATTGGGGCGGTGACGGCTCCACATTGACGGAATCTGGTTACCCATCCTCCATCCGCATCTGGACTCGAGGGCAGAATCTAGAAGACGCAACTGAAGTTTATGTTGGCGACAAAAGCGATGTTGCTGTCTGGCCTTGGGCATCAGAGCTTGATGATGGCACCATGATCTATGGTGTGCAGGAGTCGGACACGTTTTTCACACGGACCTATTATCTACTCGAAAATGGCAGCGCGACGGCGTTCCCACTGCCAAAAAAAGCCTCATTGGGTGACGACTATCAAGGCTGGCAGTTTGTAACCCTCCAAGAGGATTGGACGGTTGGGGACCAGAGTTTCAAAACAGGTGACCTAGTTGCTTTCAATCTCCAGCAATTCCTGGACA
>ERZ1740060.1053-NODE-1053-length-10778-cov-8.962137_pt1 | contig 10778 bp, 8 predicted proteins | sample MGYA00581743_ERZ1740060 | MGnify/ENA primary metagenome ERZ1740060 (study PRJEB43018, sample SAMN04849235) | marine metagenome | isolation source: floating plastic debris | place: Pacific Ocean | collected 2008-08-27 | study: EMG produced TPA metagenomics...
TTGGCGATCAAGGTTTCCCGGTGACGACAGAGCTGCTGGCTGGCCTCAGCCCTTATCTCACCAGCAAAATCAAGCGCTATGGCGATTACATCCTCGATATGTTGACCAAACCCTTGCCCTTCGAGGAGATCATGGCTTGGCCTATGCATTTCTCGTCGCTGGAAGCTGCCGAGTAGTACACACTCAAACGACTGCTATACGGTCATCTCAAGCCGATGTGGGGAAAATTGCGCGTATCTCGCTCAGGGGTCTTATACTTCTGAAACTTGTAGCTATTGGCGGAAAACGTGTCTTTGAGTTCTCCGAACGAGCGAACCATGTTCAGCGACTTCAATATCGCCTTCAGTTTCTTAGCCGCCTTCGGTGGCAGCTTCATATCCTATCTTCCGGAGGTTCTTCCTGAGTCCCCTCCCACCAAACCTTTAACGCCTTGGTTTTGAACGATTTAATCATAGTTCATCTTCTATGCGCAGTGCGCAACTTGCAATTCTTCTTGAATAGACAGAGCAAGGCTTAGTTAGTAAGTTGGCAAATATATAGATTGGTAAGTTGGTAAGTTGGTAAGTTGGCATAGAAGTAAGTTTACACTTACCAATTTACTTCTTTTGGTAAAGAATTTGGATGTCACAACCAGTCTTTCGGATCGTCACCAAACTCTTCAAAGTCAGCAGGTGCCTTGCCGTAGCGCTCTTCAAACAGCTGCTGTATCAACTCGCTCGCCGTCGTATTGTCTTCGCGACACTTAAGCATCCACCACCGCCGGTCACGTCTGTCTACCTTAGCAGCGAGGTTAGTTTTCACAGGCGTTCTTTCTTCTGGCGCAGCAGTTGCATTTGCCTTCGGCATAAACTTAGCGAGCTGCTTTTTTTCCGACTTAGCCTCGGGAATTTTCATTGCTCCTCCTCCAGAAATTGAATAATTTCGGTCCCCAATTTGGCGTAGTCACGTCCAGGCAGTTTGTAACTGCCTGTGAGATTGCGTACTGCGCAACCTTCCAGAGCGGCTTTGGGAATACCCGCGCTACGACGTATCCAACTATCAAAGACGCGATAACCACCACTGAGTAATTCATCCCTCATCGTTTCGCCTTCCCTAGAAGGCTTTGGCGGCACTGCTGACAGAAGAATGCGGTAGTGATCAATACCTAGCTTCTTGAGGTCTGCGATCGCTTCAAGCGTAGGATCTAAATCATCTATGGATGGGGCCATCGGGAGCACTACTAAATCAGCACCATCTGCAAAGTCCGAAAGCTCTTCACTATGAGGTCTAGCCTGAGAGTCGATCACTAGATACTCATATGATTTTTTTTGCAGCTCGCTTAGGGCACGTTGCTGACTTAGTATCTTGAAATCCAAGCTCTCGCCTCTCGCCTTCAGCTTGGTAGCAGAACGGTTTGGATCGCAGTCTATCAACATGACACTGTGATTCTGATTTTCCAGCCAATCTGCAATATTGATCGCTGTTGATGTCTTGCCTACGCCTCCCTTGTAGTTACATATCAGTATTTGTTTGGTCATTACATATTTACCAACTTTGGTATCTACCAATATTGGTAAATAAAACCACGACGAAGCAAACACCGTCAAGGCACATATGACTATCCGATATTAGTTACCAACTTACATACTTACGTACTTACCAATAAACCAATTTACCAACTAAGCTGGCTAAACTAAGGGTTAAAGCATATCAACGGCTTGCTATAGCTGGTTAGCTTGCCTGCTGCTCTAGTCTGCTGATCCGGTTGGCGTTGCCTATAATTCCTGCTAACTGTGTGCGCGATGCTTCAGCGAGTGCGATCACCTGCTGAGCATTGTCTGAGATCTGCTGAGCATTGGCCTGCTGCAAAACTCTCAGTTCTGCTATCTCCCGGTCGTGGCGGGCGCTGGCTTGTGCAATATCGCTCGCGTTCTTGGCTACGAGCTGTCTAGTTTCTTCGAGGCGTGAATCTAACGCTGTGATCGCCTCTGCATTCTGAGCGATTTGCTGAGCGTTTGTCTGCTGCTGCTGTGTGATCGCTGCTATCTGCTGTGAGTTTACCCTCTGCTGTTGTGCTGTCTCTGCTATCTGCTGTGAGTTCTGAGCAACGATATCCCTCACACCTTCCAGCAAGCCTACAAGCTGATCTACTCGCTGCTCTTGGCTCAGTAATCCTTGAGCATGGCGACTCAGCAAATCGATGACTTCATTCAGCGTTTCCCGATTGCCATTGGCCTGTTGAATCGATGGCCGCACAAATTGAGACACCACCATTTCAAGCGCCTGAGAGAGGGCAGCAATGTCGCGAGCATTGCTTTCTGGGGTTAGTCCTGGTGCGTCTGGGCTGCTCATGGCTGGAGAAGATTGGATCGTGACTGCATTGTAACTCATAGGTTATTCAGCACTTGCTTTTGCCGGATTGGACTTGACCGGATCGCACTTGATTCCTATACAGACACTAGCCAGCTGCGGGGGTGAGTTCTAGGCGGTCTATTCGCAGGTCTAGGTAACTTAGACTATCCAACTCTAGCCAGTTCATCATAGTGCCAGTGGGATGGGTGTCGTCTTTGATAAAGCTAGAAACGGCTTTGTCATACTGCTGCTTGGTCGTGGTTGAGGCTTCGATCCGAGGCCAGTCTTGCCGGAAGCCAGACATCACTTCATCGTTTAGCTCATTTCTAAAGGTGGTGACGCTGCCGCTTTTCTCTTCTATTGAGAAGAAGAAGTAATCACGGCTCTCTAGCATGGTTTTAAGAACGACTTGAACCAGCGGATTGCTGGGATTCATCAGGGCGTGATACTGCTTGAAACCATAGAACTCGAAAGCAAAGTGGACGACTTCAAATTGGCTGTTACCGTACAGGGTGTGGCCGAAGTTGAAGCCTAAGTTCAAGCACGATTGAGGAATGATTTCGCCGGGACGCATGACGACAAAGCCGCTCTTTTTCTTATCCACTTCGACCAGTCCGAGTCCACAGCAGGGCGCTTCTGCGGCTACCAGCGCTTGAATAAAGGAACGGTTCACTGTCATGGGAGGCAGCATAAGCGTTGGCAGAGACAGAGACTGAAGGACTATCACATCGTAATCCCTAAGAGGAAAATCCCTTACAGCTCCTTCCAGACGTGTCGTAATTTAATCTAAAAATTACGACACGTCTGGAAGGAGCAAATGACGATAATTGAAGAAGCTAGCGAGGTCGGTCCAGGTAAAGGCGCTGCCTACTTTTTGCCATAGGTGCTGCCTATTTTTAGATCACATCGTATAGTCTCGTCTAGCTCACTGTACTGAAGCAATGATGCGAAGCCTGATTTTTGTTACAGGTGCGATCGCACTTCTTACGATACTGAAGCGAGATCGCCTGTATCGGCATCGCCTGCCGTTTCTGAAGCGTGTTGAAAGTGTTGCTGAAGGTTTAGTAGCGTCACTTTCGCCGCATAGTACTTGGCATTCTTCTTTTTGGCAGACATCGCCCTACCCTTGAAGCGCTCTTCTCCCGCTCGAACCATACAAGAGCAGACAAACTTAGGCGTTTCGCCACTAAACTCATACTCCGGTAACTCCCAATTCAGGGTCTGACAGAGCTGCTGCAAAAGACCAATAAAGTTCTCTCCATCGTCGAGCTGGGTAAACAAAATCGGCGGGAGCGCCGATGCGGATACCTGAGTCGGCTGGCGTTCGATCTCATCACTGTCAATGCGCTCGCCATGCTGGAACCATCTTTGTAGCTGTATCAAGGTATCTTGCGCCGCCAGCTGTTTGGCCTTCTTCTTCTGTGAGGTGGTGCCTTTCCCCTGGAAAGCCTCTTCTTCCACGCACACCGAGCACGTACATAAAAAGCCAGCGCCTGCTTCTGTAAACTCATACGCTGGCAACGCCCATCCTTGAGATTGAAATAGCTCTTGCAATATCCCCACAAAGTTTTGCTCGCCTTCCCATGATTCGCTCAAGATAGCAGGCACTGCGGGCGCAGCAACTAGCGTTGGTTCAGTGAGCATCGTCTCTGTGGGTGCAGCGATCGGCTCCTCTTGTGGTTGTCTCTCTTGTGATGGTCTTTCTTCTGGTGTGACTAACTGATTCGAGACAAACGCTTCTAGCCAACTCAAACAGGCAAGATGGCGAGCGATTTGCTTCCGCTGATTTTGAGCAGGCGTACGCGTGGTTTTCACGACTCCAGCGATCAACACTTCAACCCAGAACAAGAAAGGCGGCGCGTCTTGACTGGCTTCTACATACTCCAGATATTCCCAGGCAGTGGTTTGGTCAACAGCGAGAACTAGCACACTGGTCGCATCCTCTGGTTTCTGGCGCAGTGCTGCCAGGATGAGTTGCTGTAGAGAAAGATCACCACTATGAATAAGCAATAGCGCTAACGATTGAACCGGCAACGTTTCTGCGCTCAAGCGCTGGATCGCTGCTGCTCGTATCGGCTCAAAGTTATGTTCCTTCGCCGCATGTTTAACGATGTGGCTAAACTCCTTATCTGAGAGCGCGACCAGCGATGCGGTTGCATCTCCTGCTTGCAACTGCTTTTGGTAGCTGCGCTGGTGGCGCTCTTTATAAAAGGCTTTAGTCGCCGCTTCTGCTTGCTCAGTGACCGTCGCGATATAGGTGCAAAGCTGTTCTAGCTCAACTTTGCGATAGGGATGCGGTTGCTGATGGAGCAGGGCTTTGATAATGCGATGGTTGAGTAGATCCGCAAGGCGACGAATCGGGCTAGTGAAGTGGCAGTAAGCGGTCAGATTGAGGGCGAAGTGTCCGACTAGAGTAGGGTTATACTCTGCTTTATTCAACCAGTTCTGAAGTTTCTGTCGAATCAAGTCCATGCTGCCTGTGGTTAGCAGTGCCTGCATGATCTGCTCACGCTCAGGAGCGATAGTTCTGGCAGTATGGTTGCGATAAAGCGCTAAGACATCGCGCTGGGCAAACCACTGTGCGACCGCACGGTTGGCGAGAATCATAAACTCTTGGATAATCATCTGCGCATGAAACAGCGTGCCCTTAGATGGCATCACCGCGCCGTTCTCATCTGTCCAAAAGCCTGACGGGTTGAATAAACCGCCAATCGCCCCCTGATGACGGCGTTCTTGGTTGAGACGTTCTGCCCAGGTTTGGCAGAGCTGCAACTGTTCATGGAAGGGGTGAGTGGGGCTTTGACAAACGCGATCGGCTTGTTCATAGGAGAAGCGTTTAGCGCTGACCAGCCAGGACTCGAATATTTCAGTGGTCTGGATTTCGGCCTGATCATTTAAGGTGATTTGGACGGTTAGAGTAGGGCGCGGTTGGCCTTCGAGCAAGCTGAGCTTATCTTCGGACAGTGCGGGCGGGAGCATTGGAATATTACTGTGGCTCAAGTAGCGCGTTTGGGTTCGTGCTAGCGCTACTTTGTCTAGCGGCGTACCGATCGTCACCAGTTCTGAGACGTCTGCAATGTGGACAGAGGCGATGCCGCCTGTCGGGGTGGCTTCAAAGTAAATGGCATCATCGAGATCTTTAGACGTGGGGCCGTCAATGGTGATGCCTTGGACTTGAGGGCGTTCCCATAGCTTGTCTGAAAGGGGCAGGGCTTCGGCTTGTGCGATCGCTTGCGACCAAGCTTCGTGTGATGTTTTAGGCGAGTTAGAAGAGGTCGTTATGCTCAAAACGCTGGCTCACGGAGATTAGGACATTGCCTGAACAGCCCTTGGAGTAGCTGCCTGTCAGGCATCTTAGCTTGCTTCTACCACGATGAGTTGCGGAGCGTGAACGTTAGGAGAAACGAGCAGAGAACGATAAAGTCAAAGGCTAAAATAGCCACTAGACGTCCGTAGTGTTCGTGTTCAGCATGGTTGCCTAGCTTGTTGAAAATTCAGCAGAGACTACCGCTTTCTTTTTTTCTTTTTCCCTTTTGGCCGTTGAGTGCCAAACCCGAGTTTAGGTTGAGAAGCTTTCTGACGCTTTGTAGAAAGAGAGCCTTGACCAAATTGTTTTAATTCCGAGTCTTTCGACGTAGCCTTGAGGCGGGCAAATGCACTTGGCTCGTGATCTAATTGCGCCAGTTCCCCAACCAGATCTGCCATCTGTCGAAGGGGAGCCATCCATTCCGGTGTCTGATGCTGTAGTTCTTCGGGGCTAAAATCAGCTGCTGTTGCCAGCCCTAGATCTATTTGTACTCGCGCCCAGCTGCCACAGACCATCTCGTCCATCGGCCCTTCTTTATAAGCTGCCTCGATCTCACTCGCCGATTCAGTGGCTTGCAAATGTAACAACCGGGCCACCAGACTGCCGTTGAGTTCGGGCGGTTGTTGCTGATGGTGAGACAAAGCTTCGGTTAATCGCGCCACGCAGTCATCGCGGTGCTCAGGATGATAGACCGCGATCTTTTCCAACCCGTCTGCGGCGGCAGATTTACTCCAGGCCGAAGGTTCGGCACGATTCAGGTAGTCAGTGAGCGCTGGAAGACAGGCTGGGCCAATCATGCCGAAAACGATGGGCAGATCCTCCATAAACCAGTCACTGTCGTCATTGTCTAGAAGACTCACCAACGGTTGAATCGCAGCTTCTGCTCGCAGTTGCCCCAATGCACGATACGCATGAATCGGGGCATAACACTCTTCTGCGTCTTCCCAGTCGAGGTCTTCCTCAGCGGCTAATTGAATCAGCGCCGGGATATGCTCATCTGTTAAGCCGTAGGCCTCGACATAATCAAACCATTCGGTGCGGCTGATATTTTGGGGTCTCCCACAGCTGAGCAATTGGGCCACGGGAGGATGGTAGTTATCAGCAGGCATATTGACTTTGGGGGTCGGTTTGACAAATAGTATGGCGCCACCGCTAATCGTGTCTCAGCACGCGATAATTTGATACCTGGGCGAATGACTACGGCATGAAACTCTGCTCAATGGCTCTCACCTTTGGCGATGCTAAAAGCAAAGGAACTCAGCATCGGAAACCCCACGGTTTTGGTTAGCATGAAGAGAGAATCGAGAGTCCACAAACCATTCATTGATATTGCTATATGGCTGCCAGTAGAAAAGCTAAAAAAAAGAGAAAAAGGTTTGAGGGTTATTGGCATATTCAAGAGATGGAAGCTTGGGATGAAGATTATTTCAATATGGACGTTCAAGCCTATTTTCAAATTGAATCAAACAATCTCGGGAATTTTCAATTTGGATTGGTATCGGGTCAGCTGGATGGTGAGACAGACAAAATTGGGGAAGAGGAAATTTTTGTCTTCAGCTGGGAAGGAAATGATGAGTGTGATCTAGCCTCAGGTTGTGGTTGGTGTCGGTTGAAAGATGAAAATACAATCGAGGGTTCGATTAAACTTCATTTAGGGGATAATTCAACGTTCTCAGCGGAGAGAGTGGAGTAAGCATTTTAAAATATATTGTGAGCGGCTACTGAGATGAAGCGTCCCAGGTCCACGGAGAATATTGAGAATTACCTAGCAAGCCTGACCAAAGAGGAGCTGATCGGGGTATGGCCCCGACTCCTGCAAAAATAGGCCATAGGCTGAAAGCATTGTGATGACTGAGCTACAGCCGCCGCAAATCTGCCTTCTCAGAAAAGTACTAACTAACGGACATTAAATCAGGCCGCTTCTGGTGGTGGCTGGATGGCTAAATCGTAGTGCAGCGGCGGTGGCTGACGGGCGTCATCGAGATGATACTGACCCAGCAAGATCAAATGATCAGTCGCATAGGGATTAATGCCCGCAACAGCCGCTGGATCAATGTGATGCCCTTCATGGTCTAACTGATTGAGAATGCGACTCATCTCAAAGACGTTGTAGAGAACGACACAGTTAGCCACCAGATGGTTGTACTTGATGCGCTTCCGCAATTCCTCACGGTCATTGGTTCTGAGCCGTCCCATATTGCCAAAAGCTAACCACTGAACAAAACCGTTGAAAGCTTCACTCTTGTTGGTTGCCCCTTGTACCTTCGCTCTGAGCTTAGCGCTATGAATATACTCCATCAAAAAGCCCGTTCTAACCGCAGACCCCAGCGCGTGAAACGCCTTAAACAGTTTGTTCTTTCTGCTGTTAGTACTGAGCTTTCTCAAGATGGTTGAAGCACTGATCTTCCCCGCCATAATCGAGAGCACCACCCTGAGCATATCCGGCAAATGCGTTTCAATGAGATCCCAATCCACCGTGTGAGAAAACAACACGTCTATGTGCTGGCAGGTCGTCTCTGTGTCTGCTCGAAAAAAGGTCAACTCTTTTATGTTGCGGATACGCGGCATCAGCTTGATACCCAAAAGGTAAGCCAGCCCAAAGACCGTCAGACTCTGAGAATGCGTGTCACCATGCAGCGTATCAGGCTGGATATCCGAGTGATTATTCAACAGTCCGTCAAAGAGGTAGAGTGCCTCATAAACACCGCAGGGAATGAAATGGCTGAAGAGGGCGATGTAGTTGTCAGCCACATGGTAGTAGCCAAGGCCACCGTAGCCGCCATAGCGAATGTGATACTCCGCCAACAAATTGTTCTCGTAGATATCCCATTTGGTACCATCAACAGAAGCGCTTTTGCCCACTCCCCAGAACTTAGGCAAGGCAAAACGGTTATAGCCATTGACCACAGACTCAACCGCATAGTGCAGCTGCGTATCGCTGATATGACGCTGATTTACCCGTGAAAGCTGCTTGCGATCAAAGAGCGAGAGCGACTGAGCCAGCTGCGCGGGGCCGATGTTACAGCCATAGCAAAAGGTCGTCGCCAGATAGCGAGCAACGGGATTCTCTATTTTGGCTTCGTAGCCCGAGACTGGTTTGAAATGCTTCGTCCACTTGAGCCATTGCTCCGTATCGACCAGCACGTCGAGTAGATTAACTGGCTTCATCCGTTCGGCGATCAACTTCTTCAGTTTCTTGGCACCCTTTCGACTCTTTGCCTTCGCCTTGCGAATCACCAGACGGTCCGACTTGAAGTAGACATCCGTGTTGGCCGGAAACCCCTGATCGGTTTCCTCAATTTTGTCTGTTAGCCAAGCGTTGACGTGTTCCGCAAAGGCTGCGCCTTCAGTGGGAAATCCAAGCTGTTCGCCATAATCAGCCAGCATCTCTTGCATCTCATCCCATGAGATCAGCTGCGCCAAATAGTCACCAAAGGCTGAACTGCCTTCAATGTAGAGGTCCCCGGATTTGAGGCCGAGCAGAACGTGAGAGAACACACAGAGTTCAAAGTACCGACGGTGCACCTGAGTGGGCACTGTTGCCCGATTCTTCTCACCAGTCACCAGCGTCCACCACCTAGTCGGCACCCAGCTCAGCTCAAGGGGTGGCACAGGGCCGCCCTCTGCCCCTTCTGATACATTGTCATCAGTCAACGGTAGCCAAGTTTTCCGTGCGCCTCGATGCGCTTTGATGAAGTCAATCGCCGCTACCAGAGAATCATCTTGAGTGCTGGGATAGAGCGGCACCACGGACAGAAATCGAAACAGCACCGCCCGATGGCTGCGATAAAACTTGGGCAAAAACGGCAGGTAATTGTTACCGGAATAGGCCAAGTGATCATCACACTGTGCAATCAGCCCCTGTGGATCGTCCCCAAGGACGCAGCCAATCGCCGTAAAGCGATCTGAGATCTCACCGTCAGTGCTGTGGCAGATCGCCACCTGTCGCAACTTGGAGATCAGCTCATCGGTGCGCTGCTGACTCTCTGTCCGATAGTTTTCCAGTGCTTCCTTGGCCTTGTAGTGCATCCGTCTCATGCGTTTGATAAACACATCAGCAATGTCATCGAGTGTCTGAGCATAGCGTCGTTGCAGGAGTGCCACCGCCAACGTCTGCCGCTTAGCATCCGGCAGTGCCTTCATTTGATTGGCTTCTAGCGCCTGGGCCTGGGCCGCAAAGTTGATCCGCTTAACTTCAGGCATCGCCCAGAGGGCAACGCCAGCCAGCTGCAAAGGCTGTAGCCAACGTAGACGTTCTACGAGACTTTGCAATTCACCCAGTTTTGGGCTTCCTGGCTCCTGTTTCACCTCATGCCAGAGGGTTGTTGTTTCGCCCGCCGCACAGTAGAACAACTCAGAGAGCTGCATTTGTTCCCCGCCGTCTAGAGCGTCACTCACGCTTTGATAGAGTTTGTTGTTGTGGGCAGCGCGAACCTCTCTAGCGGCTCTCTCTAGCCTTGAAAAGGCAGGCAGTTGATACCGTTCCTTGACCAATTCCTCTAGCGCGACATTAATCAAATCGACCAGCTCATACTGCGTTTCTATCGCCGTTTCCATCGCAGCTAGCATGACTTGGCGAGCCTCATCAGAGAAGGGCTTCACCTCTAGATATTGACGAATTGCCTTGACATGACGCTGGCGGCTTCTGGCGGTGTCGTAGCTAGCAACCTCCTGTGGTGTGAGCTGACTATCCACACTGCCGATGACACGGCGAATGATGCTAGTCGGCGCCTCGGATAGCTGTATGGGGTAGCCGACCGTTTGAAAGGTCTTGAGGAGAGCAAGAAAACTGACGGTGGGTAAATCGCCTCTCACGGTTTGCTTTGCTAAGGCGATCTCCTCATCAGTGGGCGTATAGAGGGTCTCTAAGGCTTCCGGGCTGGGATGACTCTTCAACCTGGGATAAGCGGTTTCTTCAACGCTGGGCACGGGTAGATTCCTCGCAATCAATAGTGCTTTATTCTGTTGCCTCGGGCGCGGTGTAAGCGGTGCCGCAGTAAGGGCAAAAGCGATGCTTTAGAGAGGTGATAGGAGCTTCGCACTGAACGCACTGGTGGCGCAGGCCACTGCCACAGCGAAAGCAATAGGGGTCGCGCGAGCGTAGCTGTCACCAGGGGCAATTAGCTCAAAACGTTTGATA
>ERZ1740060.1054-NODE-1054-length-10772-cov-5.588877_pt1 | contig 10772 bp, 8 predicted proteins | sample MGYA00581743_ERZ1740060 | MGnify/ENA primary metagenome ERZ1740060 (study PRJEB43018, sample SAMN04849235) | marine metagenome | isolation source: floating plastic debris | place: Pacific Ocean | collected 2008-08-27 | study: EMG produced TPA metagenomics...
CCCTGCTCCCCCTGCTCACCTAAATGCGTATATTTCACTTTTTCGCGTTGCTCCCTTCCTCATCCCACTTGCGATAACTGCTGCTGATTGAGGTAGTAATAATGACCTTTTTTGGCAATCAATTCGTCATGAGTACCGCTTTCTACCAATACACCTTGGTCTAAGACTAAAAGTAAGTCAGCATTACGGACGGTGGAAAGACGATGAGCAATAATCAGACTTGTGCGTCCTTTGAGAATTGTTTTTAAGTTGTTTTGAATAATTCTTTCGGATTCTGCATCTAAACTACTAGTGGCTTCGTCAAAAATTAGAAATCTGGGATTACCCAATAAAGCACGAGCTATGGCTAAACGCTGTCGTTGTCCTCCCGATAGCATTCCCCCACCTTCACCAATTTGGTTTTCGTAACCCATTGGTAATTCCTGTATAAATTCATCTGCTCCGGCTAAACGAGCCGCTTCGATAATCTCTTCTAAAGAAGCTTCTGGATGAGCAAGAGCAATATTCTCTCTGATAGTTCCACCGAATAAAAAAGTATCCTGGTCTACAACGCCAATTTGTCGCCGGAGTGATTTTAAAGCAATTTTAGATACATCATGACCGTCAATAATCACTTTTCCATTTGTGGCAGGATATAAACCCAAAATCAGCTTTGAAAGCGTTGTTTTTCCAGAACCGCTGCGTCCAACTACTGCTACCATCTGCTCTGGATGAATTTCAAAATTGAGATTCTCTAAAACGTTTTTCTCGCTTTCTGAGTGATAGCGAAAAGTCACGTTATCGAAGCGAATATATCCGCGAAGTCTAGATATCGCTTTACGAGGTTTTAAAAGTAAATCTTCTTCTGGTTCGGCTTCTAAAACATCATTGAGACGTTCGGCAGAAATCAGTATTTCTTGAAAATCATTCCACACTAACGATAGTCGCTTAAAGGGACTAATTACATTACCCAATAACATATTAAAAGCAATCAATTGCCCAATAGTTAATAGACCGTCAATTACTAAATAAGCGCCATACCACAACAACCCTGTAGTCGTAATCGTGTCAATAATCGAACTAATAATTTGCAATCTTAATCCAATTACTTCGGCTTTAAAATCGATTTTTATCAGATGATTGAGCAACTCTTCCCAACGCCAACGTACTGTCTGTTCAATAGCCATAGAGCGTACCGAACGAATTCCCGTTAGCGATTGAATTAAATAACTGCTTTGCTCCGCACTAGCATTAAATATCTCTCTGGACATCTTGCTGAGAATACTGGTACTTGCTAATGCCAAATTATAGAACGGGGGCACAATACACAGCACTAACATAGCTAGTTGCCAGTTATACCAGAACATCATTCCCATATAAACAATTACCGTCAGTAAATCCAGCACAATGGACAGCGTTTCCCCAGTCAGAAAACTCTGAATACTCTGGTTTTCCTGGATACGAGAAGTGATGTCACCAACATAACGAGACTCGAAGTAACTCAAAGGTAAGCGAAAGGTGTGCTTAAGAAAACCTACGAGCATCGCAACGCTGATTCTGTTTGCAGTATGCGATAACAAATACTGTCTGACCGCATTTACAGCAATGCGGAACAATCCAAAAATAATCAATCCCAGACCAACTGCATTTAAAGTAACAATACTCCCCTGAACTATTACTTTATCTAGAAGCAATTGTGTAAATAACGGCGTAATTAGTCCAAATACTTGAATAATTAACGAAGCAACGAAAATTTCTACAAGTATTTTCCAGTGGGGCTTAACTAATTCCAAATATTTCCACAGTCCGGTACTCTTCCCTTCAGCATCTTTAAGCTTAACCGTAGGCTGTAGCAACAAAGCATAACCAGTCCACTTGGCTTTAAATTCATCATGAGTAAAGCTGCACTGACCGATAGCAGGGTCGCAAACAATTACCTTTTTAGAAGTAATTTGATAAACGACAATATAATGTTTCCCTTCCCAGTGAGCAACTGCTGGTAAAGTTTGTTGACTCAATTTATCCAGAGTCGCTTTTACCGGACGAGAAGCAAAACCAACGCTTTCACCAGCCGCTGCTAAACTTCGTAAAGATGCACCATCCCGGCTAATATTAGCAATTTCCCGCACGCGATTAGCGCTTAAACGTTGTCCCCAATACCTACCAATCATCACCAAACAAGCTGCACCACAATCAGAACCGCTTTGCTGAGCAAAGAAAGGATAGCTTTTGGTAAAATTCTGCCAAAATTGTTTGGCTTTAACTTTGGGTGATGGAAATAATAAACGCTTATCCTGTTCCTGTTTACCCTGGGGAGGAAACGGAATCACTTTGCGCTCGCTATTGATTCGGGATGGTTTTACCCAAGATTTAGAACTATTTTTATAGTCTTCTGTAGAGGGTAATACCTCTGATGGGTCAGACCATCTATCTAGTTGCGGGCATTGTTCTAGAACTGCGATAGATTCGGCATTTTTCAGCCTATAGGCAATAGTTGGCTGTATTACCTGTAATTTTTCTTGCAAATTAGTGTAAATATAGCCCGGTATTAATTTTTCATCCCGCGCATTTTTGAGTTCTCCTTGTTGCAGTAATAATAGTTTGGTATTTAAGTGTAATTCGGAAATATCCTCTCCTAATTGAATTTGATATCGCTCAAATTGAGATAAAGCTTTGAAAAGCTTTTCAGGAGAAGTACTGCTCGGTAATTGAGAATTTTGACGAGATAGCACCAGTAAATCCCAAAACTCTGCCCGTTTATAAATATGCTCCCGAATTTGAGGATTTGTTTTCATTAACTCATACAGAACTTCATCTGGGATAAAACAAAGTTTTACAGAACTTGAAGCTCTAGCAGCTAGGAAAAGGAAAGGTTGTTCTCGAAATAAAGTCTGTTCTCCAAAAGCTGTACCGGATGAAACTGTTGCAATTAAATTATCCGAATTATTAAGAATACGAACTCTTCCCCCAAGCACAACATAAATACCGGGTTTGGCTTCTGTTGATTGCCAAAATAGCTTTACGGCTTTTGGTTCAATTATCTCTAAATCCTTCAAACAGCCTTTTATATCCTGCTCAGCAAGACTTTCACCTAAAATAGGGACTATCTTTGAAAACAGCTGTTTTTGGGAGAATACACTCAGCACTGTTCCCATGACCTCACTATCTCAGTTATTTACATGGATTAACTCAAATGACTGACATATTCTAGATTTTAGATTCTAGATTTTGGATTTTAGATTTTAGATTGAATATTGATTGGTTCCAAACCCCTAGTTTTACAGCGTATTTCATCTTCATGAGGTACATTCTAACGGGCAGGGATGCCCGTACCACAAGAGTTTTATAAAATTTTTCTGTACCTCATTTAACTGTAAACTGCTGTAACTATGGAAAAATCTAAATATGTCCGAAGGACAAGCTACGCGAACGTTAATCCAAAATCGCAAATCCAAAATCCAAAATTGATTGACATATTCTGCAATCGGGATGCGACTGCAATCCCAGAGTCTTTCTATTTTTAGAAAGTTTGCTCTGCAATAAATATTTACATAGACATTTATTCAAGTAAGTGTCAAATATATAACCACTAATCCAGTCACTCGAAGACCGGTTGAGAAACTTCTTTAACTCCGTAAAATAGTGATTATTTAAATTATTAAGTCTATTATTGGTCGGACAAAGACATCTATAAGTCAGAATCCTATAGCCTATAGCAGTCCAATACAGAGACACTAGGCGAAAATGTCTCAATCTATAACAAATGTGCGTTCGATATTTACCTATATCTTCGAGTCGCATAGTCTCAAATTGCCAAGAAACATGCACCCGCAATTTTGCTTGTGACCTTTTTGACAGTATATTTCGGATTGAAATAGTCAGAAACCTACTTCCTACGAAATAGTATCCTGCAAAAGCTTGTAGGAAACTGAATTGGTATGACATAATTTCTATAAGTTGTCTTCAATAGTCGTGCATCGCTGTACGTTAAATCCCTGACAAGATTCTATGGCGACGGCACGATTTGGTTTACGATGTACAACTAACCTTGGGAATTTTGACCTCTAGCTGTGCAAGAGCTAGGGGTTATCCCTTGGTCGTTACAAGTGAGATATTTGATATTTACGGAACACCAATAAATCTCTTCATGGAAATACTCTCCTTGATTAATACTAAATAAATTTGGTTAAATGGTTTACTAATGATTCTTATCATTTCTTAAGTTCTATTGCCAGTATTCTGCCATATTTTCTTCAAATTGCTAAGATTTCCTCAATCATTAATACTATTTAAGTTAACTTTTATCAAGTAGGTTATCAGCCTCCAGATTGAAAAGATTCCCGCATCAATTGAATTTATTAGCTTTGTGCATCTGAGTCTTTTTTCTAGTCAATATTTTCACCACCTTATGTATTATGCCATCACTGCCCGAACATGCTCGCAACAACTATATGCATCTGCGAAGCACTAGAATCTATGGCTTTCAAAGATTTATCTTACTTTTTATTCGTAACAAAATTTTAAACTCTGGAAGCAAAATATTTCGCATTTAGTTAATACAGATTTAGCAAATAGCCTCATCAATCACCAAATTAATAAATATTTGCTAGGCGTACAATAAGCTATGATTCGCAGCTAGAGTCAGTTTGTTTCAGCCATTCATCATTGCTATTATTCCTCTGCAAAATTTAGCAGAATGGATTAATAGCAGATACTTTTGGGAAGTCACACTTATATACGCTTTCATCCAGGAGTAATTTAAAATTTCTCGGAGTGGAAATGCGACTACCGCAAGTAAGATTTCTAAACTTAAAGTCCGATATATATGTCGCTCCAAAAAAAACTTAGGGCAAATGATTTGAATAACTACAGACATTTACGGTTTGAAACCATAAATAGATTCTATCCATTGATAAGAGGGAACCAATATTCGCCGAACTTGCCGTTTCAGTAGGGATTCGATGTTAAATCACTTTTTCTTAAGTCTAAACTGCATGGAAAACAATTTTCCTTACTATTGCAGTAGTCAGTTGAGACCAACTCAACTTATTCAAAGTTATCTAACATTCTGTCAAGAGTCTATCATATAAAAAAGGGGCTTTTATTAAAAAACTACAGTATCTTCATCAAAACTTTAAAATATAACCAGTTGAAAATATTGGGTAATATTAGCGTTATATATTGGAAAGCAAGCGATAACTAACTATTTAGCGGCTATTTAAATAGACTTAAAAAACAATTAATTGTAAATCTGCCTGGATGAATACATAAATATATATTATTTTCAATACTCTAAAGCGGTAGATTATTGTAATAATGAAAAATATTAATGCATGTAGTTAGCCCCTAGTTTCTATGTGTTTGACATCTATCTAAAGAAGTATCAGAGATATTGCAGGAGCAAAAAAATATTTTTTTATTAGCATCTATCGTAAGTTATAAATTAATAAACAGTGCTGCAAGTATGATTATCAACATTTGTAAATGCAGCACTAATACGCTTTTATAATTCGATTTATTAATTTATAAAATCATTAGTTTAATCAGTTTTCTGATATGCTTCTTTGATTAATTTCCGCGCAACAGTTTGAATTCCGGTATGCTCGAAATAATTGGTGCTAGCATCTAAGAAAGCTGCTAAATAATCAAACTTATCATCAGCAATATCTATAAAATTACTCAGATGACCGGCTACAGATTCGCGAGTTAAACCAACAGAGTCGGTTAGTTTAGCCATCCAATCATCAACTGCTTTAAAACTATCATTAATAAAGCCAGTTTTATCTGTAGTGGGGATAAATTGAGTAACCGCAGAAAAAGCCGGATTATTTTGTAAATTTTCTCTTTGAGTAATATCTTTTTCAATTTTAGGGACGAAATTGGCACCTAAAGGAAGCACTCCATCAATACAAACTAAAGCTACCATTCGCATCAGCGCTTCATTTTGATAATTATCCTTGAGAGAAGCAGCGAATTTTTGAGGAGAATGGTTAAGACCATTCAGTTTGCTATAAGCAATTAATTCCGCGACCAATTTCATTTTTAAATCAATACTTTGCAAAGTATCGGCTTTTGGAGTTAACTGTTGTAGAAAGGGTATAAAACTAAAACTGTTGCCAATTTTATTAGCTAAAGCAGCAGCACCTACAACTTTATCTGTATTATCAAGGGTTTGATAAAGCCAAACAGCAGTTTGATATCCGTTATTTTTATCTTCGTATAATTTAACGGCTTGTTTGCGAATTTTTTTGATTTTTTTTGACTTAGTTTCTCCCGTAATTTGACTGATGGCATCGTCAAAGTTTGTAAAATTGTCCCACTCGCCGGGTACAATATAATCAAGTGCTTTTAATACTTTGACAGTAATATTATCAGTAGGCAAGCTATCAACTAATTCAACAATTGATTTACCCATTCGACTTTACCCCGATTTTTATCTCTTAGATGCTTCTTAATGCTAATGATAGCGATTATTTTAGTCTAGTGAAAAAAATAATCTATGATGCTAATTATGTGCAGTTTTATCAGTCTTTAATACATAGTATTTGTTGTTTTTTTCTCAATCTAGCTTTCTGATTCTCATTGTAATCTCAATAGCAGGATAATATTTTATACTGGGTCTTTTGGGATGGGCTTATCATTACAGACAAGAAAACAGCGGTCATCTCAACTAACAAATAGCAAATCTTATGATTCAGATTAAAAAACAATACACGAGAGTTTCAGCGTATGGACTAGTAGTTAATGAGGAAAAGTTATTGTTATGTCGGCTTTCAAAACAACTACCACGCTGGGTGGGTCAATGGACACTCCCTGGTGGTGGGATAGATTTCGGGGAACACCCAGAGAAGGCTGCAGTTCGAGAAATTATGGAGGAAACTGGTGTAAATGTTGAAATAGCAACTGTTGCTAATGTGAATTCGATTCATGATGATTCGGGAGAGCAAAATTTTCACGGAATACGCATCATTTACCACACTAATTACCTTGGTGGTGATTTGAGGAATGAAGTTAATGGCACAACCGATTTTTGCAAATGGTTTAGTAGAGATGAAATTGCTTCTCTTCCCCTTGTTGATATTGCAGAGCTTGGCGTTAATATTGTCTTTAATTAATGCTATCTTCTGGCAGCAAAGTATTAATTAAATATCAAATCATAATTTAAATATACCCTCTTAATTTGGCTCTTTATATGTAGGACTTACGCAACCGGCACATTTTTTTGTAGGGTGCTGTGACACTTTGATTAACTTTTAACGTAGTGATAAGGTTTTCAGTGTCACGCACCAGCCTAGTGTTGTGACAGTTGCGTAAGTCCTGATATGAAGTGATTGAAAACCCCTGATTTTTAATATAGCGTTTATCAAGCAACTGAGGTACAGCGATTAACTCATCCTGAAAAAGCTACGCTTTATCTCCCCTCTCCTTGATAAGGCTACGGTGTACACAGAAGTCTTAAAATCCTATCTGGAAGCGGCTTTCAAGTTCAGATAAAAATCGCTGAAAACCTGTCATTGCGAGCGAAGCGAAGCAATCGCAAGGTGTTGAGATTGCTTCGTCGTTCCTCCTCGCAATGACGATTTAAGGGGGTTAAAATCCCTGAAACGTATGTGGGGAGTACTTGTGTGTACACGGTAGCCTTGATAAGGAGAGGGGTGTCCGGAGGACGGGGTGAGGTTTCTAAGCGATTGGTGCGTGACGTTCGTAACAACATTTATCGCTACGTTCAAAACAGTTGAGAACGTCACAGCACCCTACAATTAATTATCATTATCAATGCCCAATCCCCAATCCCCAATTCCCCAATTACAAAACCCGGCTTCCCCAAAAAGAAACCGGGTTTTATTCGATTTAATAGATGTAATCCTCGTTCAACTAGCAGAACTAGTATCTAACAACTCAGCAATAGCTTGACGCTCTGCTTGGTTGTGAGCGGGTGGTATTTGACGAGCATCGGTAATCAACCAGTCTAGGGAAGCTGCTTGAACGTCAATTGATGCTCCGGATTTATCGACACAGTAGCGACCATAAACCAATTTATCAACTAACATTACTCCTGGGCCAAGACGCGAATATTCAAAAATCACGCTGTTTTCTACAGTAGCACCGCTACATACGCAGCAAGAAGGACCAATATAAACTGGGCCGACTATTTTGGCTCCATCTTCTATTTTGGTCATTGCTCCAATGTAAACTGGGCCGGTAATGTCTACTTTGTCCCAATTTACAGAAACGTTTAAACCGGTGTAAATTCCTTCTTTGACTTGGTTTCCAGGGATTTGCACATTTTTGATTTCTCCTGAAAGTACGCCGCGAATTGCTCGCCAATAATCAGGAACTTTACCGATATCTACCCATTCAAAGTCCATTGCTTTAGCGTAGAATGGCGCACCCATTTCTACAAGTTTGGGGAATAAATCCCCACCAATGTCATACTCAACATCAGAAGGAATATGTTCAAATATCTCTGGTTCAAAAATGTAAATACCAGTACTGATATTTGTACTTTTAGCTTCCTCGACAGTTGGTTTTTCTTGGAATTCCTTGACACGACCTTCGTCATCGGTAACAACAATACCGTAACTGGAAACTTCTTCCCGAGGTACGGATTTAGTGATGATGGTGGCTATAGAACCTTTTTCTCTATGCCATTTCACCGCTGCGGTTAAATCCAGGTCAATTAAAGCGTCACCGCACAATACAATAAAAGTATCGTCGAAAAACGTTTTAAAGTCCTGAATTTTTCTCATACCACCAGCAGAGCCGATGGCTTTTCCGACTAATTTACCGTTATCATCGATACTACCTTCAAAAGAGTAGCCAATTTCAACACCAAACCTTTGACCGTCACGAAAATAACTTTCGATTTCCTCAGCCAAGTGACTAACGTTGACCATAATTTGGTCAAAGCCATGCTGACGCAGCAGTTCTAGTAAAAATTCCATCACTGGCTTTTGCAGGATGGGAATCATCGGTTTGGGGGTAGTATAGGTAATCGGACGAACGCGAGTACCTTTACCCGCAGCTAAAATCATTGCTTTCATAAATAATTAATCCTCAACCACAAGCCAGTTTACGTAGATTAAGCAATACTTCATCATCTGTTTTAATTTGTATGAAGTCATCCCTAAAAGCACGGATAATACACTTACAATTCACTTATATAAGTGGGTCTTGGCAAGTTAAATGATAAGAAATTGCCAATATTCCAGTTTACTAATATTTGAGTATTCAACCCAAAGCGCGTACAAAAGCTTAAGAGCATTTAAGTTTTCGACCTTTGTTTTCTACACGCTCGTAATAGATAATTTCTATAAAAACATTAACTAGCTGCTTGAGACATGGGATTGCTAGTCGATTCGGAAAGCAAGCGGATTTTTACTTCTTGATAAAAACCTTCTTGATACAGCTCAACCTTTGATTGAGCCGAAAGCAGCAGTAAAGCCCAGAATACACTTACCGTATGAGAATTTACCCCGTGAGCATGGTCTTTGTTTAAATTCGTTATGGACTGTTGTTGAGACCACCACTCCACTAACTGTTCCAAATTCATCCAGCTTTCTCCTAGATGTAGTTCTGCTGTTTTGGTCTGCAAAACCTTTTCTAATTCTCCAGCAACTTCTGTCAGATTTTCTTGGTGGGCTAGTTCTAATGCAGCTTTAAGAGTTCTAATTCCAGGCTGACGTTTTTTGACTACGGGCTTGGTTTTTTGTACCAGTTGCAATTGAGTAGCCATCACCTGCAACTGGTCTATTAACTCTTGTAAGCTCACCCGACGTGCTGGTGGTGGCATCGCAGAACGTCGTCGTCGCAACTGTTTCTCCAAAGGGAGTCTAGCTACACGCTCGTTCAAAGCTTCTTCATCATCAAAAAATTCATCTTCGAGGGAAGCATCTAGTTCATCTTCTGCTGATTGCAGTTCCATCAATGTATTGGCTTTGAATATAACCAACATTGAAGCCGATAAAAATGCTTGACCCGATTGAGACAAATCTGTTTCATACCCCCTTCTCCTCTTCTCAGGTGCCATGAGTTCTATATAACGGTCTATCACCTCAACAACCTGCACATCCCAAGGGTCAATTTCTCCTTGTTCAGCTTGATGAATCAGTTGGGTGATTGTTTCTAAAAGCTCAGAAGCATCCATCGACAAGTACGCTTATTTTAGGTTAAAGGTCAAAGGTTAGGAGTAGCGAGTAGAAAGTAGTAAGTAGTAAGTAGTAAGTAGCAAGTAGCAAGTACATTATCAACAATATTTTGATTAATTATTATCTATGCTGTTCAGCCTACTCATTACTCGCTACTCGCTACTCATTACTCATTACTCATTACTGGCTGCTGGTAAAGAAGGTTGTAAAGATTCTATTTGGGCTTGGTATTCTTCAATCTTGTATTCTAATTCTTGGATTTGAGCATCCTTTTGTCGAACTTTTTGACCAGACCATAACAGTCTTTCTAAATGAGTCCAAACACTAAATAACCAAGCTAATACTCCACCTAAGCCTAATGCTATAAGCAACTCGACCGAAATTGGTGCTTGAACTTCCATACCTGGAATTAGATGAATAGTTCCTAATTCTGTATTTTCTATGCTGAATAAAGCGAAAGCTAAACAAAAAATAAAAATTATCGCAAAATTTACTTGTCTCATGGTTGACTGTCCAGCGATTAGTAGTTAATTGTTGCTATTTGTTCGAGTCTTTGTAATCAATACTCACCATGAATGCCAAGTATAGTTGTGTAACTTCGATGTGAAACGATTGGTATCAATGCAACAGTTACACACATAAGAC
>ERZ1740060.1056-NODE-1056-length-10765-cov-2.950607_pt1 | contig 10765 bp, 11 predicted proteins | sample MGYA00581743_ERZ1740060 | MGnify/ENA primary metagenome ERZ1740060 (study PRJEB43018, sample SAMN04849235) | marine metagenome | isolation source: floating plastic debris | place: Pacific Ocean | collected 2008-08-27 | study: EMG produced TPA metagenomics...
GGCAATCTCAAAGACAGTTTCGGCTAGTTGTAAAATACTGGCCAAAGACTGTAGGGTTTGCTGTTGCCCGGCAGACTCGCCCAGTAAGTATTCAGCGATCAACCTTGTATGTGGCCACTGCTACTGCTGTATGGGCGCAGACGCTTGCTTATGAACGCCTCAAAATTCTGAAAAAGCTTAACCGCTATCAGCCGCAGCCATTGAGGAACATTCGTTTCTCAATGGCGCAGTGGCGGCAATCTCCGCGCTTGCCTCTGCGTAATACACAGCTTCACAAAGAACATCCAAGCTACATCGATCCCGAACAAGTGTCGCAGCCTGCCCTGAGTTCAGTTGAGTTGGATAATCGTTTGGTAGCAGCGTTACCTCAAACGCCGCAAACTGCCTTCAAACGCTGGGAAGCTAACGTGAAGCACTTGCAGAGCGCACAAGCGATGTGTCTTCGCTGTCGTTGTTATTGCCCTAAAGGTGAGATTGCTCGCTGGTCTGTCTGTGCATTGTGTGCAGCAAAAGAGATGCGATAGTCATACATAAATTGCAGGCGTATTTGTCTGAATGGGTCAGAGTGATTAGTCCGCATGCCTCTGGGGCTACAACCGTATAATCTCTTGGATTCAATGGTTGATTTAATCTAAAATTCAGGTCTTATTCCGTATATTTAAAGTTGCTCTAGTTCATAAATTAGTAGCTGCTAAAAAAGATTTTAAGAAAAAATTAGACAACTTCATTAAGTAGCTGTAGCTTCAGAAGAGATGTGATCTCAGATTGCGATCCCCGGATATATCGATGAAATATAGATCGCTGTAATGCCTGCTACCAGAGATGTTTCGCTTCTTTAACAGAAGATAAAGAAAATCTGAAGAACAATTTCAATAGATTGATCCCTATCTACTTGATTTGTCAGTAGTTGTAGCTTTTTTATGTTTAAAACTGAATTTTTGAGTTAAGCCATGATGAAGACTCAGATTCGTTAAGAAACTAACATTATGAGCGCTGGAAAGTGTGAAATATCTCGCTGTGGATTGTGTCGCTTTTATAGTCACCAGGGGAGAAGAGAGGGTGTCTGTGACCAGCTGAATGCCAGTGTGAATGCACATTGGAAGGCTTGTTCTTTAGCGGTTTCACCTTTTGTTTCGGATGCTGAAAATACAGTGGGGATCGCTAAAGGCGCTGATCGATGGGTTTCAAAATTATCCGTTTCAGAGTTATCAGTTGCTGAACACGTTGGCATACTATCAAAAGAGAAAGCTGTGCCGCCGCTTCTTGTTTCCTCTGCGTCTAATGCTTTATCTGCTACAGGCACTTGCTCGTGATGTGCTCATAGCGCGTTTAGTACTGTACACAAGCGAGTAACGTACATAAGTTTGATTATTTACCTGGGGATTACTCACTACGAGTGGATCCCCAGGTTCTTTTTGACTGTTTTGCGAGAGCGACAGTTAGGTGCTTACCCTTTTATCCGAATATTTTTTGGTAGATGCATGCCACATTTATGGCAGCCAAGGATATTGGCTGAAATCAGGTGATCGCTTCTCTAAGAAAGCTTGTTTCCCTTCTGCCCCTTCTTCGCTGAGGTAATAGAGCAAAGTCGCATTGCCTGCCAGCTCTTGCAGTCCAGCTTGCCCATCGCAATCGGCATTGAAAGCTGACTTTAGACAGCGAATGGCGATGGGACTTTTTTGCAAAATTTCTTGTGCCCATGCAACTCCTTCGGCCTCCAACTGTTCCACAGGAACCACAGTGTTGACAAGTCCCATCGCTAGTGCCTGCTCTGCGCTGTATTGACGGCATAGGAACCAAATTTCTCGCGCTTTTTTTTGCCCGACCACGCGAGCCAGATAACTCGCGCCAAATCCACCGTCAAAGCTGCCGACCTTGGGCCCTGTCTGGCCAAAGATGGCATTGTCAGCCGCGATGCTCAAGTCACAGATCAGATGTAAGACATGGCCGCCGCCAATGGCGTAGCCTGCGACCAATGCGATCACTACTTTGGGCATCGAGCGAATGAGTCTTTGCAGATCTAAAACGTTTAGCCTAGGAATGCCATCTTCGCCAACATATCCAGCGGCCCCCCGTACGCTTTGATCCCCCCTAGCAAAAGGCGTACTTCCAGTCTGTGTGCGGTCCAAAGCCTGTGAGTAGAACAACGCCGAAGCGGGTAGCTTCTCGGGCGTCGCAGGAGGCGTTGTACTGCTCAAAAACGGTTTTAGGCCGGAAGGCGTTGCGTTTATGAGGGCGGTTAATAGTGACTTTAGCGATACCGTCGGCTTTGTGATACAGGATGTCTTCGTAGGTGTTGACCGATTGCCAGGTGAGGGCCATGAGTTGGGTTTCCGTAACATTAAGAACCTATGAGCTAGGCGATCAAAATATTAGTCGTTAACGGAAAATAAAGGATAGATTGGCGTCTCAATCAAATGCTCTGATGGATTGGAGCGTTTGCTCAGAAGTGTTGCCCTTCAGGTTTGTGTCTCTGACAACTGCCTAAAGCGACGCTCCTGGAGCTACAGATGACGTTTTTCGCAATTTGTATATTCTTTGTTTAATAGTTAGGTATTCCACTTCGATGGCTTATTACTGGTTCAAGGCGTTTCATATTGTGGGTGTTGTGGTCTGGTTTGCGGGCCTGTTTTATCTTGTCAGGCTGTTTATCTACCATGTAGAAGCAGAAGCCGAACCTGAGCCTAACCGCAGCATCCTGAAAGATCAGTACGCCATTATGGAAACGCGACTGCTCAAAATCATTACGACGCCAGGGATGATTTTGACATTAGCCATGGCGGGCGGGCTGCTTTGGCAACGCCCAGAGGTTCTGCATGAGGGCTGGATGCACGCCAAGCTAGGGTTTGTCGCTTTGCTAATGATTTATCACATGTATTGCGCTAAGTTGCGCAAGCAGCTTGCAAGCGGCGAATGCAAGTGGGGCCCTAAGCAGCTGAGAGCTTTGAACGAGGGGCCGACGCTGCTGCTGGTGAGTGTTGTGATGCTGGTGGTGTTCCAAAATAGCTTCCCAACCAATGCGGCCACTTGGTTGATGGCAGGGTTGGTGCTTTCTTTTGTGATTACGATTCAGCTATATGCTAGAAAAAGGCGGCTTGATAAAGAGCGGGCGATGGCCGCTAGTGTCGGCGGTGGCGAGCCTGGAGAGCAGCAGCTACAAGGATCTTAAAATGTCTTAATATTTTCTTTCTGCTTTTGCTGACAGAAAATATATCAAAAGGCACAGTTTCCTTAAAATCAATTTGTTAACATATATTTACACTGCCAGCGAGCGTTGGCGATCAGCAGAGCTAACCTTCTCTGCTGATTTTGATAGACAAATTTACTGAGGAAACAACGATGGAAAGCACACCTAAGAAGCTAGGCTTTACAGAATTTGCAGAGACTTGGAATGGTCGTTTAGCGATGATCGGCTTTGTTTCTGCGTTGGCTGTTGAATTTGCCACTGGTAATGGCATTCTCTCTCAGCTTGGTTTGATGTAATGCTGCTCGTGACGCAAAGCTTTGCGTCACCGCAAGTATCGACAATGACAAAGCCCAGCGATTTCGCTGGGCTTTTTTACATGAAATTTTCTATATGTGATTTTTTGAGCCTTTTAATTTAGAGGTCCATCTCCTCGTCTTCTGGCGCTCTCCACGTAGCCATTGTGCTGAGCTCAGGTGGGATGTCGTCTTCTGGATGGAATTCTAGCTGGGTTTCTCTAAGTCCTAAATATCCAGATTCTGCAAACGAGGTCAGCATTCGGTCTAGGGCAATCCACACCCGTTCTTCAAATTCCCATTCTTTGTGGAAGGGCGCGCTATCTGCAATGGATTTGAGCGCCCAAAAGTAGCTGTTGCGGACAATGGGACCGTTCTTTTTGTAGGGCGGGACGTCTTCGTTATGAATAAAGAGGACGCCGTTGTCGATTCTAGCGCGCATGGATTGAGATAGGCTTAAAAAGAGGTGAGTCGGTTAATCGGATAGATATTGGGCCTATGGTTGCGGCGGTTTCTCTGCAAAATGTTCACAAAGTTTATAACAATACCTGCGTGGTGAACGATCTGTCTATGTCAATTGAACCGGGTGAGATTTTTGGTCTGCTGGGTCCGAACGGTGCGGGGAAGTCGACTACCATTCGGATGTTGACGACGCTAGCAAAGCAGACGCAGGGCGATATTGTGGTGGCGGGCTACGATGTGAGCCGTCAGCCTGCTTTGGTCAGACGTCAGATTGGTGTGGTGCTACAGCAGGTGAGTGTTGATGCGGATATGACGGTGTGGGAAAACATGGAGTTTCATGGGCGAATGCACCATATCCCTCCCGCGCAGCGTCAGCAGGACATTAAGCAGTGGCTAAGTTACGTAGGCCTGAGTGATCGCACCTCAGATAAGGTGAAAACCCTCTCTGGTGGTATGAAACGCCGCCTACAAATTGCTCGCGCGCTGCTGCACCGTCCAAGAATCTTATTTTTAGATGAGCCGACAGTCGGCCTAGACCCTCAAACGCGCAGACGGCTATGGGAAATTATTCGTGAGCTGAACCGGGAGCATAACATGACGATGCTGCTGACAACGCACTACATGGAAGAAGTGGAATATCTGTGCGATCGCATCGGCATTATGGATCAAGGCCAGCTGATTGAGAGCGGCACGCTCGCTGCGCTCAGACAAAAGCACGGCGAAGGTATTGTGATGAAACAAAAAGGTGATCGTTGGGAGTATGTTTTCTTCCCAACGCTGACTGAAGCCAACCAGTATCTTGACGCGCAGCCAGATAAAACAGGTATGATGACGCGGCCTGCAAACTTAGAAGATATCTTTGTTGAGCTGACGGGACGAAATCTTGACTAAGCGTCCGATTAACGCATCGAATCAATGCATTGCAGGCTCTCCGTTTGTGTCAGTCATCTCAATAATTGGTAGGGAGCAACGATGTCTCGGCTAGCCAGTAAAATCGAAGCGATTCTTTATCTCAAAGCGCAGCCTTTGAAAATTGCTCAGATTGCAGAGTTTGCGCAGTGTGATCGCGACACCGCTGAAGAAGGCCTGATTGCACTCATGGGGGAATATGCCCATCGGGAAGGTGCGCTAGAGATTGCTGAAACGGAAGACGGCTATGCGCTTCGGCTCAGAGATTTGTTTAAGCCGCTAGTCGATACGATTGTGCCACTGGATATTGGCTTGGGGGCGCTAAGGACGCTGGCTGCGATCGCGCTAAGAGGACCGATTGCCCAAAGCGAATTGGTAGAAGTCAGAGGATCTGGCGTCTATCAACATGTGCCTGATTTGGTGGAACAAGGCTTTGTTAAAAAACGGCGGCAGGCGGATGGCCGCGCATCTTGGCTACAGGTAACCGAAAAGTTCTATCAACACTTCGAGATTGATAAGCTGCCGCAGATAGAAAGCTTACGACTGCCAAAACAGAAGAAACTGCCGCTTGATACGCCCGCCCCAGTGGACGCTGATCTCAGCACTGAAGAGGCTTCCACCGCATCAACAGTAACGGATAGTAACGACTCGTCTGCTGAAGCTGCGACATCTGATATAGATACGGCTGACGAGGCTGATAGTGGTGTCCGCGAGATAGAGGCTGCATCTGACCAAACAGGCAGTCAGAAATTGTCAGATAATAATCGCTTAGCGCCTGAAAAAGAGGCTGAAGGTATTGCCTCAGATGATGTGCTCGATCAGGTGATTGCAGAGAAAGAGACCCCGTTAGAAGCCTCTATCTCAGCCGATGCGACGGCAGAAGTTGTGTCTGCTGAAGCCACGATTGACACAGGCGAACCTTAAGAAAATGTCGATTCGGTGCATTATTCGTTAAGCTATGGGTAGCAGCCATTAGAAATCACATATTTTCTTAGGGTTTTGTTTACGCTTCTTTATGGAGATCTACGACTCCCATTTTTGATTTCAGCGGCTAAGCTAAAGGCAGTTATTCAGCGTTTATATGGCCTTCAATCCTGAAAGTGCAGATTTCATTAGCGTTAGCCCTGAAGATGCAAAAGCTAATGAGCTTTTGAACTACCTGCAACATCAGCCGCCTGAAGTCCTTTCACGAGTGGCCCAGTCTGTGAGTGGTGAAATTAAGCAGATTATTTCCCACAATGTTCAGGGGTTGGTCGGCGTATTGCCATCGGACGGCTTTAACGTGCAGGTGACCACAGATAGAGAAAACTTGTCAGGCCTGCTTGCTTCAGCCATGATGACAGGGTACTTTCTGCGACAGATGGAACAACGTATGGAACTAGAAACACATCTTTCTGGCTCGTTGGATTTGGGCGGCGACGCTGAATCAGAGGCCTAACCGATTTAGATGATCGGGTAGATGCTGAAATAGTCAGCACTGAAATAATCAGCAATAGTCAACTCAATAGCCAAAACAAAGAAAGAGGTTGCTCGAAGGAAGCGACCTCTTTCTTTTATGCGAAATAGCTGTAGAAAAGGTTTATTGAAGCTCTTCAGGTAGGGCTGTCGGGCGAACGCTAATTGTTTTTTGTTCTCCATTGCGAATAACGTTCACTTGCAGATCGCTATCGCGCCCGCCGACTTCTACTTGAGCTTGAACATCAGTCACATCTAGAATCACTTCATCATTGATTTGCTTGATCACATCGCCTCGCTGAAGCCCCGATTTTTCAGCAGGTGTTCCGGGCATGACGCGCACGATGATGACGCCCTGCTCTTCTTCAATTTTGATATTGGCTTCTGGGTCTTGGTTAATGCGATCGCGCATTTCCTTATCTAGATTCACCATCTGAATCCCCAGGTAAGGATGCTGCACCTCGCCTGTTTCAAACAGCTGGTCAGAGATGCGTTTAGCTGTCTCAATGGGAATTGCAAAGCCTAGGCCCTGCGCGTTGGCGCGAATCGCTGTGTTCATGCCAATGACTTCTCCGTTGGCGTTGAGGAGTGGCCCGCCTGAATTACCCGGATTAATGGCCGCATCGGTTTGGATGAACTGAACGCGCTTATCTGCAATGCCGACCTGAGTACTGGTGCGGCCCAAGCGGATTGCCGATGGCGATCGCCCACTGTCCGGGAGAAAGGCTATCTGTATTTCCGAGTGGGGCCACAGGCAAGTCAGTGGCCTCAATTTTGACGACCGCAACATCAGTCACAGGATCGGTGCCCATCACTTCGCCTGTAAAGGTACGACCATCTTTGAGCGTGACATTCACCGTATCTGCCCCTTCGATTACATGGGCATTGGTTAAGAGTTTGCCATCTGCACTCAAAATAAACCCAGAGCCTGTGCCCTGCTCTAGTCGTTCAGGTATCTGAGGGCTTCTGGGTAGCTCACCGGGTGCTTCATTGCCAAAAAACCGTTTAAAGCGACGATCAAAAGACTCTGGCAAGCCGCTGACCGCCCGCGAAGCGTCAATTCTGACCACGCTAGGGCCCACTCGATTGGCGGCGCTGGCAATAAAATTAGAGTCGATCGGCAAAGGCGTTGAAGGGACCTGGGCGATCGCCTCTTGAGAGGTCTGAATAACCGTTGACAGGGAAGCGTCAGCGGTGGACGACTGGGGCTGCGTTGATCTTGGTGACAGGTAGGTGTGCCCAGCCCAGCCTATGCTGGTACCTAGCAGTAGTAAGGTTCCACCAAGTCCCAAATGTTTTGGAGAAACCCCCATGTTTGTCGTCCCCATGCAGCTAAGGTCTGTGCCAGAAAAGTATAAACTCGCTTTCATTACTTTAGCGATCCTTCACCCTTTATTGTGAGCTTTTCTCTGAATTTAATCAGGAACTTACACTTAAAGCTGATGCAAAGCCTGCTGATACAAAGCCCATAGTCAAGAGTTTCCTGAAGGGGGGGCCTGCACTGTGAATAAAGTCAGCGTGAAGAGAGCCATTGTGAAGAACGTGGCTGCTGGCGATCACTTTTTACGCGTTTGAGCGAGCTACGTTAGCATCAATTTGAATCGACCTCTCAACATCTTAAACATCGACCTCTAGCATCAAAATCGGGACCTACATGCATTGGCTACGCCCCTCCTCCAATCAACTTTTTGTTCGCTTCAGCCATGACCATGGTCGGCTTTCTCGCCTGTCGAAGGCTGCTCGTGGGATAGCTATGGGTGTGATCGCCTCCCAGCTTTTTGCGATCGCTTTAGCACCCCAGCGGGCGATCGCCCGCGAAAGTTGTCCGGCTGCGCTTGAACAGTTCCGTCGCCACAGTGCAACTGGAAACGAAACGATATCTAGTATTGCCGCGACCTACAATCTATTCCCTGAAACGCTGCTGCGATTTAACTCAGGTATTGTTGGCAGTGTAGAGGCCGTGCCTGCTGCTGGCACAGAGCTACAAGTTCCTCCTTTTAATGGCCGGGTCATCAACGTAGCTGCGGGCGAAAGCTGGCCGTCTTTAGCAGAGCGCTACGGCAGCCGCGCAGACTTATTGTTTGAGGTCAATGGCTGTGTGAGCGATCTCCCAAGCCGTATCTTTTTACCCGGAACGAATCCGATTGTGGCGACCGCTACGGGGCAAAGCACCTTTGCGCTACAGGGATATCCGCTATCTGAGACCGCTGATATTGCGTTGAGCTATGGCTGGCAGCCTCACCCTGAGCGAGATGAATTGGTCTTCAATGGTGGGCTCGCATTCAGCGTGCCGACGCCCATGGAAGTAAAGTCTGTGGGGCCTGGAACGGTTGCGTTTGTGGGTGAGCGAGAGGGCTATGGGCAATTGCTCGTGATCAACCATGCGCAAGGTTTACAGACTCGCTATGCAAATTTAAGTGATATTTCGGTGTCGGTTGGGCAGTCTGTAGCAGAGTCAATGGTGGTTGGTTCTGTGGGTGAATCCACAAATCTTACTGCCGATGATGCCGGAGTTAGTGGATCAACTTCTAATAATGTGCCAACTTATTTGTATTTTGAAGTGCGCACCAACTCCGCATCTGGCTGGATCGCTCAAGATCCAGGGAAATATTTACCCGCTTTAGAGCTGCGTTAGGTTTGCCGCTGTCAGATTTGTTTATGTCAGGTTTGACTGTACAGGTTTGATTGTATAGTGCTGGCCTATCTTCTATTTCCTTTCTCTATCTTATTTACGAAGAAAAACTAGTTAAAAACTAGCCAATCGTTCAATATGCCTCTACAATTCCGATAACTTTCGGAAAAGAGGCTCGCTAGAGGAACTCTTTGCATATGAATAGGCCGCCTGAGAGATTAGATACTATGAAGCTTCCTACCACTCCACTTCCTGTCACCCTTCAGGATATGAAGCTTCAGAGCAACCGATCACTCAGTCGCTCTTTTGAACGATTAGCCCAAAAGCTGCGAAACATGGCTCCTATTCAGGTGGCACGCTCAGGCTCTGATGGTCAGTCAGCAGCTGAATCTGCTCAATTACTGATCAATAAAACGAACAATAAGCGCACCAAGCTGTTTCTTAATCTACTGTTGGTTAGACCTTGGGTATTGGTCCTAGGATTTTGGCTATTTTCTATGATGGTGGGCAGCTTGGCGCTTGGCGGTATGCTCAGTCCTCGGAGACTGACGCAGGCTCTACCGGAGCCTGCCGTGGCCGAAAATTCTCAGCCGGAAAGATCTTCTATCAATGTTGAAAAAGCTGCTGATGAGCTGGCGCTTGAAGGGGGTGTGTTGGCTGAAGCAGAAGCGACAGCAGAGGAAGGTGTGGTGACTGCTGCGGATAGTAGCGCCAGCTTTCCTGTTGTGCCTGTGGTCGTCCTAGTGTCTTCTTGTGCGGCAGGGTCTCTGCTGATTTCACGTCGTCGGGCGGCGATGAGACTGTCAGCGGCTCGGGCAAAAGGACGTGCGCGTCAGGTTCGTCAGCCGCAGAAAGGTCAATCACTGAAACGCAACGCGGCTAGAGGTGGTCAACCGGATACTGCTAAAACGGTTGTTTCTAAGGCGGTTGTTGCTCAGGCTGCTGCGCCGAAGAAGCGCCGTCATCGAGCAAAGCGAAATACTAGGCCCGTTCAGAAGCCCGGTCAGAATGCTCGTGTATTGATTTCTCGCGCGGACGCTCAGCTGTCAAATGGACAAGGTGTAGCCTCTCGTAAGGCAGGTTCTCATCAGAACAAAACGGTTGCGAACGCGAAGCAAAAGCTGCGTCAGAAACCCTCTCAAAAGAAGTCATTATCTGCTCGGGCTCAAGCTAACAGGATGCAGTCGAAAAAGGCCGCTAGAGGGGCTAAGCGTCACTCACGCGTGAGTATGCGGGCGGCGAGCCGTCGCCAACCAGTGGTGAGCGTTGTTCCCGCTAGCGAGAGACATGCGCTCGATTGGTCGCAGGGGAGTCTGGCGCATCAGATGGACGTTCGTCATCAGCAAAGAGCAATGTAAATAAGGGCAATGTAAACAAGAGCGATGGCTTGATATGACGAGGAGCTAGCTGTGATTTTTAATCCATGCAATCGCCTCGGATGTCGTTGAGATGGTGCCTTCTGCCTGCGCTCGTTCAACGGCCTTGATAAGGCTACCTAGCTCGGGTCCAGGTTTAATCTCGAGCTGCTGCATGATTTCGGTGCCTGTAATCAGCGTTCTGGCATGGGCGATCGCTTCGGCTGGATTGAGAAATTGGGCGATCATTGGCTCCATTTGTTTGATATTTACACCTTGCGCCAGGGCAAGGAGCGCAACGGCCAGAAAGTTTTGACCTGCGAGCTTGAAAAAGAAAAACTGTTCGGAACGGCTAAGTTCTCGGCTTTTGAGCTGTTCGATAGTCGGGGCGGCTTTGATCAGACAGAGAATGACTTGTATTTCAGCTCGGCAGTATGTGAGTTGGCTAAGTTCTGTTTGGGCGATCGCACAC
>ERZ1740060.1057-NODE-1057-length-10761-cov-3.929479_pt1 | contig 10761 bp, 12 predicted proteins | sample MGYA00581743_ERZ1740060 | MGnify/ENA primary metagenome ERZ1740060 (study PRJEB43018, sample SAMN04849235) | marine metagenome | isolation source: floating plastic debris | place: Pacific Ocean | collected 2008-08-27 | study: EMG produced TPA metagenomics...
GCCAACAAAACTCCCGTTTTCACAAGCGTTTTGTTGGTCACTTTCAAAGAGTTTTTTTGACTCCTTAAAACCTCACAATAATTACCCACACTTTTCTTCACAGCAACTACGCCTTGCGAACAAGTTTCCACGTGGTTCCATGCCCGTTTCCACGAGAACACGGGGGAAATCGCTCGCCTTTTGATAATGGGATCTCATTTGTAGGGTGTGTTGTACATCGGTATACACCGCTCTGTTGACAAGTTTGACCTGTTTTTCCAGTCATGAGGTAATTCCTTTCCTTTGTTAGGGTTCTTTAGATCGCCTCTAATGAGGTAATAAACTATCGAGGGCAACTATTTGCCTTTTTTGTTGTGTTTGGGTTGACTTCTTTTGATAATGGCCGCTTCAGATTTTAGTGCTTCACCAATTGAGGGTTTTTGTTCTATTTTCACTTTCACCCCTCCTGGGATTTGATCCTTTTTCCCTGGCAGGTGTTCTTTTATTCGCTCCTCTACGCGCCCGCGCTTTGCGATGCCGGTGTAAATATTATTAGAACTACTATCAAGTATTTTATAGACAACTGGCTTATTCTTCGCCAATTGACTTATCTCCGCAGCATTAAACTTTGCTGTTTTCTTTCCTTTTGCCACAACCATCTCCTTAGAAATTTTTACTTTTTAAGAATACTTATTGAACTCGTGACAACATAAAACAGCAAAATTGAAATGTCAATAGAAATATTATTAGACTACTAATTATACTCATAGGCGCTTGACGGCGTTATTTTACTTGATGGTTTCGTCTGTAAGGATTACTTTCTTAAAACTAACTATGGGGGTCTCGCATATATGGCTTGGGGAATAAAACGCAGATTTGAGTTTATTGAAATGCGATTGTACTGGGAAGGACAAATAAACAGAAAAGACTTGGTTAATTTTTTCGGTATTTCAATACCTCAAGCCTCTACAGATTTAAGGAATTACTCTGAGAAGGCGCCAAATAACATGGCTTATGATAGTAGTGCAAAACTATATGCAACGACTAGTGGTTTTTCTCCAAAATACATTTCAACGGAACCATCAGAATATTTCAATCACTTATTGCGATCTAAAAAAAACAACTTTGACGATAGTTTTTTAGGTTCGCCATTGCCCTTTTATACCTTACCATTTCCAGGAATAGCCGTGAACAGTGAGGTACTAAGAAAAATTATCCACGTTTTTAAACAGAAAAAGGCCCTTGAAATAAAATACCAGTCCATGAGCAATCCCGATCCTCAATGGCGATGGATTACACCACATGCTCTGGGCTTTGATGGGTTTCGGTGGCATGTAAGATCTTTTTGTCATAAGGACAGCAGCTTTAAAGATTTTACTTTAGGTCGGATCCGAGATATTGGAAATGAAAGAAAACACCTTATTGAACCTTCTAGCGATTTAGCATGGAATAACCTATTACAACTGAATATTATTCCTCATCCTGATCTTCCAGAACACCAAAAAAGAAGTGTTGAAAATGAATATGGAATGATAAACGGAGTACTTATTATTGACATAAAGGTTGCATTTGCTTACTATTTTCTTAAGCGACTGGGTTATGATAAAGGACATGAGACAAGAGGAAGTAAAGAACAACAAACCATTCTAGCAAATGCAAATAAGGTGTGGGATAAAATACTAATATTGAACGAAATGACAGTTGCAGTGCCTACATTCTCTTCTGAAAGAAACAAAAAATAAAGTATAAAACATCACGAAGGTTCTTACAAAATACACAGTATGATTAACAAATTCCTTACCCAGGGTAAGAGAGTTATATGTCCCGAGCAAGAGGGAAGTGCTAACCCCTGAACAAATAAAATGCGTCGCACAATATCTGTTATACGACTCATGGAGGGCAATCTATTATTATAGCATTAATAGATTAAACTTGTCTAGTGGATAACTATAATCCAATGGTTTAACTGAATAGTTACAAATTAAGCTGCAGTTTTTTATTTGCATAAACTTTTATCGAGATCCATTTTTAGCGATTTATCACTTTTTATCAGCTAGCTCAGGAAAGATTTCTTGTAATAACGGATATAAATGTGGTGTTATAAATGGGCTTTTGTGCAAGTCTTTCTTTCTTCTACCAATTTGCTCTTTTGCATATCCCTCTAACTGATCGATAGCTCTACTTAATAACACCTCCTGATCTTCCACTGGAAGTGACTCAAATTTAGCAACACTACGTCATGCATATTCCCTCTGCTGTGCTATTTCCTTATCTTCCTCCCTCTCTATTTCCAACTTTTTCCGCTGGTCCGCCTCGCGTTTTTGTTTGAGTTTATTTCGCTCAATTTTAGTTGTAAATCCCTTGGGTTTGTTATACTCTACTTCCGCAGTAATTGCACTGTACAACCAGGCTGCGTCACCAGATTTAGTCTTCTCACCTCGGTTTTTATTCCACTCTAATAGTTCAACACAAAATTGAACGTATTCAGGTTTTTCAATTAATTGTTTGCTCACCCGTTCCGGATCTAAACCATACTTTCGTAATTCATCTGCTAGAGTGATGTTTTCCAGTTGCTTGACAACCCGACTTGGAACAGATGATAGACGCTCAGGATGGCTTGATAAAGTTACTTTAAATCGTAATCCAGCAACCTGGCGCTTAATACGCCTGAATTCAACTTCAACGCTTAAATCTGTTTTAGAATTTATCTCCGCAACAGCCTCCTTAATAACCCTCTTATTAAAATATTTAAATTCGAGATACTGACCTTCTTTAACCCCCATCCATTGTCTAAAAAGTTTTAAATCTATCCAGTTTGTTTCGCCATATTTATAACGAAACAAGCTACTACATGTCACCAGGGCATTAACACATTCTTCGTAAATTGGGATAGCATACTTAGAATTAAAATCCTTTTGCATCAAGAGATTTACTCGAACAAATATTTCCGGGTTGAGTAATTGCTCGACCACTGTTTCATAATACGAATAGGTCATTGTATCACCATCTACTTCATAACCTGCCAGTAATGTTGCCTTCCCCCACTTCCGTTTTTTATCTTTTTTAAGGATATCCCATCTAACAGTTGTCTTTATAAGTGTATCCAGAGAATCCCAGAGATGCTTTTTATTTTTGTTGTGAAGACCTAAAAATTCACAGAGATTGCTAATTGAGATTTCGTATCTGTTTTTTATCTGTTCACCATTTTGAATTTGTAACTTCATGGCGTTTGCCAATAAAACATTCCAAGTTAATTGCTGAGAGTACGTTGTCATTCTCTCAACATTAATCGCTGCGGGATGTTTGGCTACCGATGTAATATCCAATGTCATCTCCTGAAATAATAAGAGTTAATCTGACAGCATTATAGCATTGAAAGGTGGACAGGTGCAAATCAATTTTATCCACCTCGCGAATGACATTTTGTTAGATCACATAAAGTGGACGGATTTATGATGCGGTATTAAAGCATCTGTCTATCAAAGGTGGACAGATTTATGAGATCTATTTATATGTAGTATATAATTTAATACTACTACAATACAGTAAGAGGTCTAAAAACCTTTTTAAACAGCGCTTTTCAGGGCTTTTAAGTGGACAGATTTATGGTAAAGTGGACAGATTTATGGCCTTTAAGTGGACACATCTATGGTAAAGGTGGACAGATTTATGATAAGTGGACAGATTTATGATAGCAAAAGGTGGACAGATTTATGATGCTGTCCTAAGGCAACTGTCTATTAAAGGTGGACAGATTTATGATGCTGATTTTTTTTGATGTTTACCTTATATCGTGATTCTTATATACTAATACCCTCAGAAACGGAGCAATTATGGGATGCAAATCATCTCGATAACTTTGCAGTGTTCTGCTCTGATAAACGAATGATCTGCGAGATCAAAGAAGTTCCTATCTGTACGTATATCACGAGATCAAAAAAACCTGATTTTCAACTGAAGTTGAAATAGTAGTTTGAAATAGCGCCCCCGCCTTGCCCGCCTCATTGCCCTCTTTTTGCTTAGATTAGGTTCCCTGTTCTGTACATCCCATCCGGGGATGTACTAGCCCTAATCTATGCTACTATCGGTTCTTCACCGCGCGGCGCCCCTACTTTCACCACTCTATACCCGCACAAAGCAACTTGATGTCGCACTATGTTTTTGTCCGGATATCTCGGGCTACGCTGTGCCCACGCGCGGATAAACCTGCTGCTGTGTGGGCATGCTCCGGTCTGCCCTAAAATGGCAGACTGAAACCAGGGGCGCCGCGCGGCCTCATTTTCAAGACGCTCCGGCACCTATCCGGGTGCCTGCGCTATGCTTCCGACTGCGCCTGCGGCTTGTCCGAAGCATCTGAAAATGGGCGTCAGCATGTAGTTTACTTCGGTATCGAACCGAAGCACTACATAAAGGCGGGGGCGAGTCACCTACTTGATAGTAGGCTCTAAAAAACGATATAATTCCACAATGAAAAGATCTGTCCAGTTCAAGCAAAATCATGTTCTCAGCACCATCGGGCAGTATGGTTATGTTACCCGCGCACTTTTAGAACATCTACTCCCCTACTCTGCTTATCAGTTGGCACGCTGGTTAACGAGCCTGCAGAAATTAGATTACATTGCTGCGCGGGCTTTCAGTCCGGAGTCAAAATCTTACGGCGGCAGTCGGCCGAATGCGTATTCTTTGTTGCCGGCAGGCCTCCGGCAACTCAACGCGGCCGGCATGCAAACTAGATATATTGCAGTTTTTAAAAGAAACGATCAGCTCCAGCATGATGTTCGAGTTGCTGAGGTGCATGCTTCTTTTGCCGGGCTCCAGAATCATTATTCTGGTATTGCATTGGAAACGTGGTTGCTCGATCATTCTCGCTTTCACCTTTCATTTATAAGCGATGAAAGAAATATTCAACTTACACCAGATGGAGTAGCCATTTTCCGTAATTCGCGTGGTCAACGCTTTTGTTATTTATTAGAATATGATCGTGGAACCGTGCACCTGGATGAACTCTTTCGTCGAATCGACAATTATCTGTTGTTTTTCCGACACATCAAACACACCCAGATTTCTAAATGGCAGAGTGTTACCGATTTCCGTGTAATCTTTGTAGTTGAAGATCGTCCGGAACGGTCACGAAAACAGTATGCGAATTTATTGCAGTATGCGTTAACTTTAAATCAAAATCGCGGAAGTAAACTGTTCTGGTTTACGGCAGCGGAAAATATAGACTATCAGAATCCAGCTCGATTATTCGATCCTATTTTTGAAGTGGCCATTCGCGGATCTCATATTAAGCCACGACCACTTTTTTACTAAAATGCAAACACCCCATACCGTTATTCAGCAATGGGGTGTTTAAAATTCTGTTTTGCTTTTTGATTTCGTTCAATATTTACCCTAGACATTCACTCATCACCCGGGGAATTGTGGCGTTCCCGAAGTGACAGCAGCGGTAGATCGCAAAATGATCTATGCGTAAACGCCATTACGCATATCATCTGCACGATTTGCTAGCCCATGTTTGAGCTTCGATCCCTTTGGACATCGGAGTGGTTTATAGGGTAAATCATAGGTTAGAATAACATATTTTAAGGAAGTTGATAACTACAAACAAATAGTCTTATGAGTCTTTCTTCTTGCGTTTTTTATCGTATTCCTCAAAGAGCCAAATAATAAACTTTGTTACAGTCTTTCGTTCATCATGCGCTGCATTTCGAATACGTTCACGTAATTCCTGAGTAATCCGGATATTCAGGTTAAACCACTTATCTTTACGTTCTTCTTTTGTCATACACTCCCCTACTCTGTCCGTATTTTGTAATCAGCTGATCAATCTTTAATGGAGTGATTGTTTCTATTTTATTTCTGGAAATAACTTGAACGCTCTGAAACGCTTAAAACTGGCCTGTAAGCGCTTAGCACTCAAAAATCGATTTCCACCCTAATTGAAGCCTCTTTTTGCAACACAGGCGATTCTGAGTCCTCCTGGAGACCTTGGAGCGCGAGGCGCAGAGTGTTCTCTAAACTTCGCTATTTCTCTTTTTCAGATTTCGGATAAGCATCTGAAGCTGGTTTATTGCTTGCTCACGTTCATTGGTGTTGAAATCAAACTTGTTAAACGTCTTTTCCCAGCTTTGCAGTTTTTTACCGAACTGTTCTAGTTTTGCAGGCTCTTTAACTTTCCTGGTTGCTTCACCAGCATAGCGCTTGCGAATTGTGGCCAGGCATTTACGCACTGTGCTTTCAGCAATTCCTAAGCGGCGTGAGATCTCCTGGTCCAGACGCTCGGTTTGCTCATCCTTGAATGATGAACTGCGTCGATCACCACCGCGATTACTATCGAGAACGCGACCTTTAAATCGCTGCTCAATAATTCGCTCGTGATCTGCCCGGGTAAGCTGACGTTGTAGAACATTATCTTTAATCAGATAATCCAGCTCGTCTTCATCCGTGGCAAACGGTCGGCGGATAATCGGAATGCTGGTTAGATTTAATTCAAGTGCTGCCTGCAGGCGCCGATTACCAGCGACAACAAGTCCGCTTTCTCGGCTAATCTCAATAGGTTTTAGTACCTTGCCGGCGCGTTGAATATCAGCTTTTAGGGTTTCATACTCTTCGCCATCAAAACCACTATAGTAGGTGCGATTCTCTGGATGAGCAGATAAACTTGTTGGTTTCACATACTCAATATCGAGTATGTCTACTGTTTTTTGCAGGTCTTGTAAGAGAGTCGTATCCTGATTGTCGCCACTGGATTTTTGTTGTTTAAAGCGATCCCCGAGGCGGCTTTTTTTCTTTGTTGATTTGGTCATATTTTTTCGTGTTTTATAATCTCATGTGCGAGTTTTAGGTAATCTGATGCACCAGTACTTGACGGATCATATTCAAAAATAGTTTCTCCGTGTCCAGGCGCCTCAGATAGCCGAACATTGCGGTTGATTTGGGTGTTTAAAAACTGATCTCCAAAGTCCATCTTTATTGCCTCCACTACTTCCCTGCTCAGCGCATAGCGTTGATCAAGCATGGTAATACAGATACCGGTAACGCGCAAGTTTGGATTAAGCCCATCTTCCTGGGTTATCTGTTCCAGCTCTTCCATTACGTCGGTAAGCCCGTCAAGTGAAAATACTTCAGCCTGCATTGGAACAATAATTTCATTGGCAAAAACCATAGCATTTACTGCCAGGAAATTCAGGTCGCCTGGACAGTCAATAATCACATAATCAAACGCATTGTTTATGCCCTTCATACGTCGTTTTAGAATCATTTGATATGCCAGGTCGCCACCAAGCTCTCGCTGTAAATTACTGAGCCGCTTACTTCCCGGGATGATATAGAGTCCCTGGCGATTGCGCAAGACATCTCCTAGCGAAGCCCTACCGAGCATAAGTTCATAGGCGGTTAATACCGGCTTACCGTCTTGCGGCTTTAGATCGATGCCTAAATGATTCGTGGCATTGCGCTGTGGATCAAGATCCAGCAGCAATACTTTTTTGCCAAGGTGATGGAGTCCAGCAGCCAGGTTAACGGCAGTCGTGGTCTTCCCTACCCCACCCTTGTGGTTGTATGTAATTATTTTTCGCATGTAGATCTTCGCTTAATTAGTTTCAATGTTCCATCAGAACATTGAAATGTTGTACCATTTACGGCGCCTAATATAGAGCTTTAACGTCGTGTAATCAATATACCAAAAAAGACGTGTTTTGACACGACCGCTATGGATTTTTATTTCTTCCAGTCGTCTCGCATATTATCATATAGCAATTCAACGGAGCGAGGTTAGAGTTATGGCGAATCAGGAACACCTATCCTATCTAGGACGCGGTTCCACAGTATGGAATAATTGGCGGCATGAAAATCCTAAGATAATTCCATCTCTCGGTGATGTTGATCTTCGTTTTCGTGACCTTCGTGCTTATAATTTAAAAAATGTGTTATTGGTTGGCGCAACATTAAAAAATGCTGATTTACGCGATCTCGATTTGAAAGGGGCAAACCTTAAAGATGCCGATTTGAGCTTTACCGATCTTAGTGGTGCTGACTTAAGTGGTGTGAATCTTGAAAGAGCTGATCTTAGTAATAGCAGGTTACATAATGTTAACCTTCAAGAAGGTAATCTTCGGTTTGCTAAGATTGAGAATGCTAGTTTGGTAAATGTAAATCTATGTCAAGCCGATGTTCGGGAAATAGATTTTAGTAACTTTGATCTCAAGGAGGTTGTTTTCAAGGATGCAGAAGTACAAAGCGTGAGCTTTGAAGGAGCAAAACTTGAAAGTTTAGATTTTAGTAAGGCACTACTTTTTCATGTAGACTTTTCTAATGCTTGTGGAAATAAAATCGACTATTCCAAAGTTGAATTTGACACAACCAATTTTCAAAATACTAATTTTTTAGATGTAAACTTTACTGAATCAAACTTTTTTAGGAGTGACCTTTCTAATGCAAAATTTAGGAATGCAGATCTGAATGATGTAAAGGCAGTGGATACAGATTTTAGTAATATTGATTTGGCTAATTCTGATATGAGTTTTTCGAATCTGTTTGCAATATCCTTTAAGAGCGCAAGATTTCAGGAATGTGATTTAAAGTATTGTAATTTCCGAGAATCGGACTTTAGCAGTGCTGTTTTAGAAGATGTTAATCTTGAGGAGGCTGACTTTAGTGATGCACAAATTATAAGTGCTAGTTTTGTTAACTCCAACCTCCGCAATGCGAATTTACGATGTGCTGATCTCCGCTATTCAAACTTGAGTAATACAGATTTGCGATATGCTGATTTAAGGCGGTCGGTTCTAAGCCAAGCTACTTTGACAGGTGTTTTATTGCGTGGATCGGCGCGATTTAATTGGATAATTGATGGTGTTGAATGTGAGTATGTCTTTTTTGACACTGAAGGAAAAACAAGGCAGCCAACTAACCGATCTTTTCAACCTGGCGAGTTTGAAAGGCTCTACAGGTCAATACCAACTATTGAAATTGTCTTTGAACAAGGTATGAACTTATTCGATCCGCTATTACTTTCGGTTGTAGGACAAGAGCTCGGTAAGCAGTATCCTAAGCTCGGTATAGAGCTACTTTCTATAGATAAGCGCGGTTTACACCCACAGGCTATATACGGAGTGGCTTCAGATGATGATAAGGAGCAAGCCCTGGAGCTTGTTGTGTCTGAATACCAAGAACAGATTACCGCTCTTAAAGAAGATAACTCTCGACTTCATGAACTGCTTCGATTAAGCCTGGAAACGAGTAATGCACTAGCAGCACCGCGACCGGCAACTAAATCCATAACTGTTCAGGGATCGGTCATTAACAGTAATGTTCTTCAGGGCGATGGTAATAGTATTCACCAAGAACTTGAAAAAGCCGGTATTACTCGGCAGCAGTTGGAGAAGTTTGTAGCAGATATCCAGAATGAGCAAGAACTGATTAAAGCAACCCAAGAACTGCAGGAAGACGATATTGATACACTCCAATTTGCTGTTGAGCGTCTACAGCCGCACCTGGAAAAAGCCTTTAATCAGCAATTTGGTACCAAGCCTCAAAAGCTCTTAAAAGTTCTGAGCAAGGAAGTATTGAGGCATTTAGGTGCTGATTTGCTTGGTGATCAGACGGATTTAGAGGTGTGAAGTTTTCAATGTTCTGGTGGAACATTGAAAACCATCCCATTTGTCGATGTCTTAAAATACGCCTCTATCCCCCACTCTCAAACCTACCCCATTGACAGTATTTCCTCTCCATGAGATGATGTGGTTTTCGCACATCACAACAAAATAGAGAGAGGAAAATTATGCTTTTAAAAACCGATTCGCATGGCATCGTAGGACTGTCCGACTCCGAGTTATTACAGATTTTACTGGGCAACAGGGCTGTTGCTAAGCACGACATAGCCGAGTATGGTTCCCTGCATGCATTAGCAGTACGCGAGGAACGTGAGTTTTACCTGGCTGAGCGGATAAATACGCGCCAGGCCAAGGTCTTAGCAGCACTTTTCGAGATCGCCCGACGGCTGATGGAAAGACATATTCCGGAGCGTCTAAAAATTAACGAGCCGGAAGCGATATTCCAACACTTTCACCCAAGATTAGTTCATTTAAAAACAGAGCATTTTTACGTCCTGGCGCTGAACAGCTCTAACATTCTGCAGCGCTGCATTAAAATTTCCGAAGGGATTTTAAATGCTACATTGGTACATCCCCGAGAAGTGTTCGCTGAGCTCATTTTAGAACGTGCGGCTTTTGGTATTCTGATGCATAATCATCCCAGTGGTGAGGTCAAGCCATCGGTTGAAGATGAATCGATTACCAGGCGTTTGGTTGAGGTCGGTAAGCTGATGAATATTCCGATTTTGGATCACGTAATCATTGGAGTTAATCAGTTTTACTCATTTCGAGAAGCTGGCTTAATCGAATAATAAAAGGGCCGCGCATAAACAGAATAAATATGCGCGGCTTTTCTCTGTCTTTGCGCAGAGCTTTGCTCTATATTTATGTCAGTAATAAACGTAATGAGAGGTGTAAATGGATTTGAACAAGCTGTTTGTTGATCTTGGTGGTGTCGTGGCGCTTGCTGCAGTCGTAGCATATTTAGGGAAGACATTTATAGAAAGTTTGGTAACAAAAAACATTGAAGTCTTTAAGTCTGAGGTGGAATCTAAGGCTCAACAACATACAATGGCAATGGAAAGCCTTTATGCAAAAAGCATAGAGGAATTTAAACATGCCCTACAAAGGGAAGCATATAAACATGAGGTTGTGTTTGTTAAACTCCATGAGAAGGTTATGGAGG
>ERZ1740060.1058-NODE-1058-length-10760-cov-9.439421_pt1 | contig 10760 bp, 11 predicted proteins | sample MGYA00581743_ERZ1740060 | MGnify/ENA primary metagenome ERZ1740060 (study PRJEB43018, sample SAMN04849235) | marine metagenome | isolation source: floating plastic debris | place: Pacific Ocean | collected 2008-08-27 | study: EMG produced TPA metagenomics...
CTGTCAAACTTGACGAGTCCCCCAGCAGAGCTGGGGGTTTACCCTTATTAATTAATAGTAGAGGTTCTCATCTTGGTGTTTTTCTTTTATGCTGCTTCCTGAGCTTTGATGGGGCTCAACGCGTTATTGCTTTGCACGAAGCAACAAACCTTGCAGGAACAGATCAAGTTGGGGATGAGAGCGGCTCTCTTACTAGAAAAGACGGTCTGATACACCCTGAATTTGAAATTGGGTGGTTTTGACACACGTTTAACAAAGAAATCAGATTTTCAGGCTACGAGAGAACCAGGCTTGCAGCCTATCCCGAAGGGACGTTTTGTAACTGACACTTTGTAGTAGATCTAGGCAGACAGAAAAAATGCAGCAACATTTCAAACAAAAACACGGAATCCTTGGGGTCGCGATGGCGCTCCTGATTGGTCTTGCCGGTTGTGGGGCTCCAGCCCCCAGCGATGCAGACACCGAAACCGAATCTGACACCGCCGCTGAATCTGACACCGCCGCTAGTGACGATTCCACCATTGATGTCGTCGCCTCTTACAGCGTCATCTGCGATTTGGCCGCTCAAATTGCAGCGGATGCGGTGGAACTGAACTGTTTAATCTCTCCCGATCAAGACCCTCATACCTATGAGGCCACCCCCTCTGATCGAGAGGCCGTCGATACGGCTGACTTGGTCTTGTATGCGGGGCTCAATTTTGAACCGGCAATCATTGATATGGCGGTTGCTTCTGATTCCGAGGCCCCCAAAATTGCCTTGCATGATGAATCGGTGCAGGAACTGATTGAAGTGGAAGAAGAGGGTGAGCTGGAGCCCGATCCTCACGTTTGGCATGACATTGAGAATGGTCTAGCAATGGTCGCTTTAATTCGGGATAACCTGATTGAGGTTGATCCGGACAATGCCGATACATATACCGAAAATGCCGACCAACTGACGGCTGAGCTAGAGGCTCTAGATGCCTGGATTCCCGAGCAAATTGCCACCATTCCGGAGGATCAGCGCCGCTTGGTTACGACCCATGATGCAATGTCCTATTATTCCCAAGCCTATGGGCTGACCGTCGAAGGTACATTGCTGGGCGTTTCCACTGAAGATGAACCGACTGCCGCCACGATCAACGAACTCGCCACCGCAATTCGTGACAAGGGCATTCCGATCATTTTTGCTGAACTCACGGCTGACGATCGCGTCCTCCAAACGGTGGCGGATGAAGCTGGGGTCTCCATTTCTGAGAATGTCTTACTGGCGGATGGTTTGGGGCCAGAAGGGACGCCTGAGGGGACTTATATCGGCATGCTGGTTTACAACACCTGCACCATTGTCGATGGTCTGGGCGGGGAATGTGCCCCTGCTCCGTAGGACAAGCTAGTTCTGAGTTACAGGTCATCGTCAATTAGCTCAGTAGCAAGACGACGTCACTAAATGTGAAAGCTCTCAGCCGATTGGTTGGGGGCTTTTCAGCTAAGACATAAAGCACTCTCAAGCCGATTAAAGGTCGGCCTGGTTGGGTAAGTGATAATCTGGCGCGAAATGCAACAAGCTTGACGCCCTATGCGACTGTCAAACCCCTTTTTGCTCTCTATTCTGGGTTCTATCAGTTCGGATGCGGGCATTAAGTCCCCAATCTGGATTCGCTTTTAGAGGACGATAAACATGGGCACGATTTTAATCACGGGCTCCAGTAGTGGGATTGGCAAAGTAACAGCCCAGTACTTCCAAGAAAAAGGGTGGAATGTAATCGCCACCATGCGATCGCCCGCCAAAGAAACCGAACTCACCCAGCTCGACAATGTGTTGGTGACCCGTTTGGATGTGCAAGACTCCGCTAGCATTACCAGCGCGGTCGCGGCAGGCATTGACCGGTTTGGCCAAATCGATGTGCTGCTGAACAACGCTGGCTATGGTTCCTACGGTGTGTTGGAAGCAACCCCCATGGACAAGATCAAGCGCCAGTTCGATGTGAATGTGCTCGGTTTGCTGGAAACCACCCAGGCGGTTTTACCCCACTTTCGCGCCAATCAAGCGGGCACCATCATCAACATCTCTTCCATTGGCGGCAAGATGACCTTTCCCCTCGGCACCCTCTACCACGGCTCCAAGTTTGCCGTGGAGGGGATATCGGAGGCCCTCAGCTTTGAGATGGAAGCGATCGGCGTCAAGGTCAAAATCGTAGAGCCAGGGGGAATTAAGACCGACTTCGGCGGTCGCTCCTTCGACTTCACGAATGACGAAAGTCTGACAGAGTATCAGGAACTCGTGGGTAAATTATTCGCCGCGATGGGGCCGATGCAAGAAAATAGCTCAGAGCCGATTGTTGTGGCCGAAGTCATCTATCAAGCTGCTACCGATGGGACTGATCAACTGCGATATCGGGCTGGGCAAGATGCAGAGGAAATTCTGACCCACCGGAAAGTGGCCGATGATGAAACCTTTTTGGCGGGTCTCAAGGCACAGTTTGGCCTTTGACCACGAGACAATCGTTGTGACATGACCCCAGAGAGCCAGAAGTTTGCCCTGGATCCGAGCTTGCAAGTCTTGCTAGAGGACTTGGGGGTATCTCCTCAGGATTTATTACGCCAGGCCCATTTACCCCTCGACTTGTTTAGTCAGCCATCGCCCACCTTGACCACAGCAGAATATTTCCAGTTGTGGCAAGGGTTAGCGGTGCTTTTATCCAGTGATCCGGCATTTCCGCTACGGGTCGCCCAGGCGGCTACGGTAGAAGCCTTTAGCCCACCTCTTTTTGCTTGCATTTGCAGTGAAAATCTAAACCAGGCCTTGAAGCGATTGGCCCAATACAAGCCCCTGATCGGTCCCTTAAAGCTTGATGTGGTGCAAACTGACCACCACACCCAGATTGCTTTGGGCGAGTTACCCGGACAGCTGTCTTTGCCATCGTCACTTATCGCCACTGAACTGGCATTTTTCGTGCATCTGGCTAGACTCACGACCCGCGATCGCATTGTTCCACTCAGGGTACAAAGTACGGTCAGTATCCCTGCGGCGCATCAATTCGAAGATTTCTTTGGGGTCCACATTACCCGAGGTCAACTCAATGCCGTAACCTTCTCAGCCGCTGATGCCCAAAGGCCATTCCTCACCTCCAATGCGGGGATGTGGTCGATTTTTGAGCCGGAATTGCAGAAGCGGATGCAGCATCTAAAAATGGATTCGCAGTTTCGCGATCGCGTTCGGGCTTGCCTGATCGAAATTCTGGCCAGCGGCGAATGCTCGATGGCGGATGTGGCAAAACGCCTGGCGGTCAGTTCGCGAACCTTACAGCGACGCCTACAAGAAGAGGACACGAGCTTTAAGCAAGAGCTGAGCAGCTTGCGAGCGGAGCTGGCGAACCATTATCTGGTGAATACGCCCTATTCCAGCGCTGAAATCTCATTTCTGCTGGGCTACAGTGAGCCGAGTTCCTTTTTTCGAGCCTTTCATGTCTGGACTGGCAAGACCCCAGAGGTGGTCCGTGAAATGGCCCATTCGTAGCATTTCCCAAAGCAGGTTTGCTGCCCGTTCCGCAGCAAACCTGCTTTGGGCTGGGACTAGCTATGATGACGGTACTTGCTTGCATTGATCAGCCATGACAACCTTGCCACTTACAGAGCCTGTCAATCTCAAAGTCCCATCTATACCTAGATCGGCCCTGGATGAGCTGTATCACTTTATGCAGTATCTAGAGTTCAAATACAGGGTTAACCTTGAGTCCAGTTTGGAAGCACTAGAAGATGAGATTGATAACTTTGACGGGGATGCTGCGTTAGCAGAAACCGGAGAGGTTTCTTTAATCCATTTCAAGCAAGAGTTGAATTTGGAATGACCTATGAAATCTTGATTCAACCCTCTGCACAGCGGCGGTTGAGAAAATTGCCGGCAGCGGTGCAAAAGGATTTAATTGCGTTGATTGAGCGCTTAGCAGATGATCCAAGACCATCAAATTGCAAGAAGTTGAAGGGCAGGCAGAATCGTTACAGAGTGAGATCGGGTGACTACCGAATCATCTACAGCATCGAGGATTCAACTCTGGTTGTTCGAGTTATTAAGGTTGGGCATCGCAGGGATGTTTACGAGGACTGAACTAAAGCCCTGAACTTCGCCAATTAGCATTGGTTCCTTAAATTGGAGATGGTGCGTTCTCGCGATACCGGTTCAGTATTTCAGTGCACAAGTGGATAAGAACGCACCCTACGCTTGCTAGTACGGGCGTTATTGGAGTATGTGGGCTAAGCAGTCTAAGGCAGAGCGCCACAATGTATGTAATGGTCGTAGTGCGCTCAAACAGATGAAACCTCAACCGTTAATCACTGTGCAGGATGTCTCTTCAAGCCGTAATTGGTACGAAAACGTCCTTGGGCTACACAGCGGACATGGTGGTGATGAATATGAACGGATGATGTGCGGCGATCGCCTGGTGCTTCAGCTGCACCGATGGGACACACACGAGCATTCGCACCTTGGCGATCCTTCAGTACCGGTGGGAAATGGAGCGATACTTAGGTTTCAAACCGTTCGATTTGATGAAATCGTAGCCCAGGCACAGATCTACCCAGCAAGAATTCTCGAAGGGCCTCAAGTCAATCCAAATGCCAACCATCGTGAGATTTGGCTCAGCGATCCAGATGGCTATACGGTTGTTGTTGCTGGCCTGCCGGGTGATGTTTGAATATTCGCCGGTTGCATCGGTTCGCGTTCGGACTTGCCTGATCGAATTGAGATTGGAGATGGTGCGTTCTCGCGATGTCAGTTCAGTATTTCAGTACATAAGCGGATAAGAACGTACCCTACGCTTGCTTCTGAACGTGGCCAAGGTTTAAAGGGGGCCAGCCAATCGATCAAACTCTGAATGGCTCTGATTTTTCATCGAAGTGTAAGGGCAAGACCGTTTCAATATTTTCAGTTGGGTGAGGCACGATATAGTGCGAGGTCACTTTCGCATTACAAGGACATTTGTTAGCAGCGATTAATCCTTCCTCCATGGCACTCTTGACCTCACCCACAGGCCCCCGAATCCTGACAAACTGCTCTCCGCTATCGGCCTGACTAATCCCTAAAAGGGAGACCCGGCCCCCTTTAACCATGGCATCTGCTGCTGCCAGCGCAGTTGGATATCCATGGGTTTCGATTACACCGATAGCGTAAAGCATAGGGAAATGATCCTAGTCTATGAAGCGTCCTGGACTAAATATACCTGAGGCCCTAACCCGGCACTCAAGCCAGCGTAGCGTCAGGACTAAGAATTAGGGTAGGCAACAGAGTTGTGTAGAGCATCGTCAAAAGACGAAAAGCACTCTCCCCATGCCGAAGAAATATAGCTTTGGCCAGAAAGCCCCTGGCACGCTTGAAAGCGCTAAGTCTCTATCCATAGGCTTTCTGGCGTCGCCAATGCCGCAAGCTTTGCGACATTAGCTATACATTGTCCGCTTAAGCGAATCAGACTTGTAGACTCGGCGCACATTTCACCATATCAGCGTGCTGGTGGCTTTCTGACCCTAGCGACCAAAGCCCTGGGAAACTGCTTTCCCAGGGCTTTTTAGAAATTGGCCGATGGTTGGGGTTACCTAGGGCGCGTCGTCAACACCGAGTGAAAGCTTGGCTGGGCAAGTTGACCGCGCCCGCCCCTGTAATATTGCAGGGGCTGAGGCCGTTGCACCACCAAGATTCTAGTTTTAATCGATGACAGCCCCTAGAGCTTGCTGATTTGGGCTTGGTAATCGGCTTCGCTACTGCCATCCAACGCAGTGGCGGTACGCTCATTGTCGTAACGGGTTTGGAGGTTGTTGACTCGGCCAGCAGGATCAGGGTGGGTGCTGAGGAACTCAGGGGTGCCGCTACCACTGAGCTTTTGCATGAAGGTGATGAAGCCCTGCTGGTCGTAACCGGCTGCGCCCATATTGTCGAAACCGAGATTATCCGCTTCTGTTTCAGCAGCCCGACTGTTAGGCAAATTTAGCGCTAGGTCAACACCGATCGCCACCAGAGCATCTTGGTTAATGCCGAGAGCGCCAGCAATGCCCCCAATCGCGGCTTGGTCCCGCATGCGGTTGATCACATGACGACCGACGATGTGGCCAATTTCATGGGCCATCACCCCGGCCAGCTCGGCCTCTGTTTCCGCCTCACGAATTAGGCCCGTGTGAACATAAGCAAAGCCACCCGCCGTGGCAAAAGCATTGACGCTGTCGTCTTCAACAATTTGAAAGGTGTATTGAAAATTATCGTTGGGGGGACGGCCACTGGTTGCTGCCAGCCGGTTGCCGATACCCTGGATATAGCTGACCATTTCGGGGTTGCGGGTGTAGATTGGCACCTGCTGACGAATTGAGGCGTCAATGCGCCGTCCCAAGTCCATTTCCCCAGCATCATCCATATTCGACAACTGAATATATTGAATGCCGCCAAAGATCAGGTCCAATAGACCCGCTTCAGATGGTTTTGGGGTGACCGCCACCAGGCTGACCGCCATCACTAGCGCGATCGCCCCGTAGAGCCAGCGCTTTCCCGTGCGCCGCATGTGGTTCAACAATTTCATAACCTTTTCCCTTAAGCTCAATCCAAGTGTGATATCAACCCGCTGCCCAGGCCAGAGTCGAGCATTTTATAAGATGCTCCGGTCTCAACTATGACGTTAAAAATGTGACTTAAGTTGCCGTCACGGATGCTTAAATACTAACCACTGGGAATCGCAAACGACCATTCCCCGAATCGCCCACCTGAGGAATTCACAACCATGCCATTACTGGATGCAAAAGGTCGCTTATTTGGGAAGGTCAGCCTGCTCGATATTGGCGCTGGACTCGTGATTTTGATGGTGATTGTGGGGGTGTTTTTCTTTCCCGGCACCTCGGGTTCTGTGGCCCAAGTGGGGGTCGAGACCAAGCCCATTGAGGTGGATGTAATCGTGCGGGGTCTGACCGTCTCCGATCCAGAAGGGCTATACCAAACCCTCCAAGCTTCCGAGACCACCAACATCATCATTCGCAATCAGCCCTATGGTCAGGTGGCCATCAAAGAAGTAAAGAGACTGCCCCGCAGTCAGGCCGTCGCCCAGCCCGATGGCAGTGTTAAATCTTTTCCCGATCCGCGCCCAGAGCTGGATTACACCATTGATATGTTGATCACCCTGGCTGGAGATGCCCAGATTACCGAGGGTGGGCCGGTTCTGGGCAACAGCAAGGTAAAGATTGGCAACCAAATTGAGCTGGAAGGCGAACTCTACCAGTTTTATACCAGTACTGTTGGGGTACGCATTTTGGATGAGGGCTAGCCCATCCAGCCCTGCGTTAACCGCCGTAATCGTTCGTTGGAATCCATGACCGCACAACCGTCCTTAGATTGGAATCGTCTGGCCGATCAGGCTCTGGCGGGAGATTGTCTGAGCCGAGCCGATGCCCATAGTGTCCTCACTGCCGGAGATGACGAACTCCTCGCTCAGCTCCATGCTGCCTACCGGGTGCGACGCCACCATTGGGGCAATCGGGTGCGGCTGCATTTTTTGCTGAATGCCCAGAGCGGCCTTTGTCCTGAGGATTGCCATTACTGCTCACAGTCCAAAATCTCGACGGCGGAGATTGAGAAATATCCGCTCATGGCCCAGGAGTCCGTATTAGCGGCAGCGGAGCGGGCCCACAATCTTAAGGCTGGCACCTTTTGCATGGTAATTTCGGGGCGATCGCCCGCTGAACCCACCTTTCAAAAGGTCTTGGACCTGGTGCAGTCGGTCAAAGCCCGCTATCCGATGAAAATTTGCGCCTGTCTGGGGCTCTTGGATGAAGCCCAAACCCAGCGACTGGCTGCTGCCGGGGTAGATCGGGTCAACCACAACCTCAACACCGCTGAAGACCACCATGACCAGATTTGCACCACCCACACCTTTCAGGATCGGGTGGATACGGTGACGGCAGTGCAGGCGGCAGGCATGACCACCTGCTCTGGCGGCATTTTGGGCATGGGTGAGTCCAACGATGACGTGATCAATCTGGCCCTATCCCTCCGCAAGATGAACGTTACCAGCGTGCCGCTGAACTTTTTGATTCCCATCGACGGCACCCCCTTCGCCGGTATCGACACCCTGAATCCCCGCCAGTGCCTGCGCATCCTCTGCCTGTTCCGCTTCCTACTGCCGTCTCAAGAGATTCGGATTGCGGGGGGACGAGAGGTGCATTTGCGATCGCTTCAGCCCCTCGGCCTTTACGCCGCCAACTCCATCTTTGTGGGAGACTACTTAACCACCCCAGGGCAAGCCGCCCTAGCCGACTACGCCATGATTCGCGATGCCGGGTTTGTGTTAGAAGCCCCCGATGGCTCGGTGTTAAGCGAAGATGTGGTCACAGCGCCATTGGCCGCTGCAATGTAGTTACTGAATGCGATCTTGTCGCAAGCTTAATTTTTAAGCCCCGTTGTGGCGATGCCCTCGATAAACTGTCGCTGCCCGACGAGGAAAATCACCATCACGGGCACGGTGGCAATCACCGCAGCGGCCATCAATAAGGGCCAATCGTTCGAAAATTGATCTTGAAAGGACATCAACGCTATCTGCACTGTCTGTAACTCAGGGCGCGTGGTGAAAATGAGGGGCTTAAACAGATCATTCCATTCACCGATAAAGGTAAAGAGAAACAGGGTTACCAGGGCCGGACGAGCCAAAGGCAACATCACCCGCCAGAGAATTTGCCAGCGGGTCGCCCCATCCAAGATCGCGGCTTCCTCCAGCTCAACCGGGAGGGTCAAGAAGTATTGACGCATCAAGAAAATGCCGTAGCCGTTAGCGGCTGTGGGCAAAATCAAGGCCCCGTAAGTGTTAATCAGATGTCCCCATTTCAACACCAAAAATACCGGCACCACCAGCAGTTGAAAGGGAATAATCAACGCAGCCAAAACCAGCAGTAAAACGGGGCGACGACCTCGAAACTGAAAGCGGGCCAAGGCGTATCCGGCCAGGGCAGAGGTAAAGATCTGCAGGGCGGTCACGGCTAGGGCAACCACCGTGGAGTTAGCGAACGCCCGTAGAAACTGCCCCTGCCGCCAGGCCGCCTCATAACTGGCGATGGACCAGGTTTGGGAGGCTGCACTCCCGACTATTGCCCCCGGTGGATGCAAGGATATCAGCACGACTCCCCCCAAGGGCCAAAGCACGATTACAGCGCCCACTAACAGGAGCGCCCCGTTCAGCCATGACCACAGAGCAGCTTTATTAAGCGGTGGAAATGAAGCCATGGGCAGAAGAAGTGGCGGTAACCTTGTCTAATTTACTGACTGCCTTCGTTTTTAGGGATAAACCTGCTTGAGATTATGGGGCTAAGCTCAAACTTTCCGGCGGAATCCGAGAGAGGTTCTACAATCGTTAATCGGTAAGTCGGAATCCGGCTGGGTATCCGATTTTGTTTTCATAGAAAGTATTTAGAGAGATTGGTCATGCAAGCTCCCTTGCCCCCAGGTGTCACCCTCCAAAATCGCTACCGCATCGTCCAGCTCTTGGGCCAAGGGGGATTCGGGCGGACCTATTTAGCCGAAGACGAAGGGCGCTTTAAAGAGCGCTGTGCCCTCAAGGAGTTTGTACCCCAGCAGGGAGAGGACAGCTTTTCTAGCAAAGCCACTGAGCTGTTTCAGCGGGAAGCAGCGATTCTTTATCAAATCCAGCATCCTCAAATTCCTCAGTTCCGGGCCATTTTCGAGGTGGAGCAGCGGCTGTTTTTAGTCCAAGACTATGTAGATGGGGTCACCTATCGAGATTTACTCAATCAGCGGCGATCTCAAAACAATCCCTTTAATGAGTCCGAGATTCGCCAGTTTCTGCAGCAGATGCTGCCGGTGTTGGCCCATATCCATGCCAAGGGAATCATTCACCGCGATATCAGCCCAGAAAATATCATGCTGCGCAATGGCGATCGCCTGCCTGTATTGATCGATTTTGGCGTGGTCAAAGAGGTGGTTACCCGCATTCAACTGCCCGAAACCCAAGTGCCCGCCACGACAGTGGGTAAGGTTGGCTATGCCCCCAGCGAACAAATCCAGTCGGGGCGGGCCTATCCCAGCAGTGATCTATATGCCTTGGCGGTCACGGCAGTGGTACTGCTTACTGGGCAAGAGCCCCGCGCCCTGTTTGACGATGTCAACCTGAGCTGGCATTGGCAGCAATACGCGACGGTTAGTCCGGCCTTGGCGCAAGTGCTGAATAAGGCCCTGAGCTATCGACCGGGCGATCGCTTCCAATCGGTGAGTGAGATGGCCCAAGCCTTGGGCACCTCTGCCGCGATAGGGAACCCCGCTCCGATGGGCACGCCCCTCTCTCCCACCGCTCCTGCTGCGCCTGCAGCAGCCCCACCCCAGTCCCAGATGCGCACCGTTGCTGTGGGCCGAGCTTACCAACCCACAGTGGGTGTGGGGCCTGGGGCTCGGGTAACCCATGCTGCCCCCCCAACCCCCGCTGCCGAAGACGGATCCGTATGGGAAAACCCCTGGGCCGTAAGCGCCATGGGGATTGGCCTAGCCCTGGTGGCAGGGATTGGGGGCTGGGGCGTGGTCAATGCCCTGAATAACTCAGGACCGGAACCCACCACCACCCCTTCTCCTAGCATCACCATTAACCCCTCGCCCACCGCCGCAACCACCCCCTCACCCTCGCCCACCCCCACAGAAGTTGAGCCGGTGGCCTACAGCCAGCAAAATACAGTGGAGGAAGGGGAAAGCAATGAACAGGATAGGAGTATGCGCAGCAATGAAACGGTGAACAACCAGCATCAAGGGCTGCAGGGAC
>ERZ1740060.1059-NODE-1059-length-10755-cov-5.800935_pt1 | contig 10755 bp, 11 predicted proteins | sample MGYA00581743_ERZ1740060 | MGnify/ENA primary metagenome ERZ1740060 (study PRJEB43018, sample SAMN04849235) | marine metagenome | isolation source: floating plastic debris | place: Pacific Ocean | collected 2008-08-27 | study: EMG produced TPA metagenomics...
AGTTTCACACAGCCGAGACTGAAAAGTACCCCCATGTCACCTTCTTCCTGGAAGGCGGTCGGGAAGCCCCCGAGGACGGAGAGGAACGTCACCTCGCGCTCTCTCCGAAAGTCGCGACCTACGATCTTCAACCTGAAATGTCCGCCGCCGATGTCACCCGGGCTTTGCTCGCGGCCATCGACGCCAGATTTGACCTGATTGTCGTCAACTACGCAAATCCCGACATGGTGGGTCACACCGGCGATGTTCCCGCGGCAATCAAGGCGTGCGAGACAGTGGACATTTGCCTTGGACAGGTGCGCGCCGCGGTTGAAGCTGCCGGTGGGGCAATGATCGTGACAGCAGATCACGGCAACTGCGAAGTGATGATAGACCCCGAAACCGGTGGGCCGCATACCTCCCACACGACGAACCCGGTACCGGTGATCGTGTGCGGCGCGCCGAAAGAGACAGTCGTAAGGCCCGGACGGCTTGCAGATCTGGCGCCCACCATTCTGGATTTGATGAACCTTCCCAAACCACCTGAAATGACCGGTGAAAGTCTTCTTTCATGATGTTGCGCACTTATCTGATCATTTTTTTGCTGTGTGCGGCTTCACCTTTGGCGAGTGACACATCCGGCACGGCGTCCCATCGCGTGCCCAGTCAAGTCGACGTGATCGAGGACGCCCGTATCGCGGCCCGAAACCTTGCCGAAGCCGAAAAAATGCTGGCAAACGCGACGAATGCGGAAAATCGCGTCCGCGCTCTGACAGAGACCGTTCGAGCTTACGAGAACAGCCTGCTGATTTTGCAGGACGGATTGCAACACGCCACCAAAAGAGAAGACGCGCTCCAAAAAAAGTTGACCGCCCGGGAAAAGGACGTCCAGCGCCTTTTGGCAACGCTCATGGCAATCGAACGGTCTGGCGGGCCCTCATTTTTTGTACACCCAGCCGGTGCACTCGGCACGGCGCGCTCTGGCATGATCCTCGCCGATGTGACGCCAGAGCTGGAAAAGCAGAGCGCGGGACTTCGCAGTGCACTGCAGGACATGCGCGACTTGACGACAATACAGCGCGAGACCTCGGAGAAGCTCTTGATCGGCCTGCAACGGGCCGAGTTGGCGCGGACTGCCCTGAGCGAGGCCGTTGTGAACCGAACCGACCTGCCCCGCCGCTTCATTGGGGATCCGGTCAAGATCGCCCTTCTGCTCGCCGCGAGTGAAACAATGGCCGAGTTTGCCGGTTCTCTGGATATCATCGCCCGGTCCGTCGCGCCCGGATCCCTGCCCGACATCGCAGATCGACGCGGCCGTCTCAGCCTTCCGATAGCGGGAAGCGAGGTGACAGAGAACAGCGACAGATCTGCACCGCCGTCTCTTCGACTCGCCTCTCCGGGCAAGGCGCTGGTCACGACGCCGGTGCCCGCCACCCTGCGCTATCACGGTCCCTTGCTCGATTACGGCAACGTCGTCATTCTGGAGCCTCAAACCGGGATTCTTATCATTATGGCAGGTCTGGACACAGTATTTGGTGAAATTGGGCAGGTCCTGCCAGGGGGGAGCCCGGTGGGATGGATGCCTGACGCGAATGCTCCCCAAGAGACCCATGCTGACGCGCATTTGAGCGCACCTGAAGCAAGCGCGGGTTCGCAAGGCTCGCAAACGTTATATATAGAGATCCGAGAGAACAATATTCCCGTCGATCCCCTGACGTGGTTTGCCGCAACCGAAGGATAACATAACAAATGAAGAAGTTTCTTCTAGCCGCAGCGATAGGCACCCTCACCGGTGCGGTCGTCACGACGCAGGTCGCCGCACCGCTGCTGGCCCAGGAATCGGAACAATCCAGCAGCGTCTATGAGCAGCTGGACCTGTTCGGAGATATCTTTGAGCGTATCCGCTCGCAATATGTCGAGGAGGTCGACGAAGGTGACCTGATCGAGGCGGCCATCAACGGGATGCTGACATCGCTGGACCCGCATTCCAGCTATCTCAGCCCACAGGATGCCGAAGATATGCGCGTCCAGACACGCGGCGAGTTTGGCGGTTTGGGCATCGAAGTCACGCAGGAAGATGGCTTTGTGAAAGTGGTGTCGCCAATCGACGGCACGCCGGCGGACAATGCAGGCATCGAGGCGGGGGACTTCATCACGCATGTCGACGCCGAGAGCGTGCTCGGTCTTACGCTTGATGAGGCCGTGGAAATGATGCGCGGGCCGGTGGGCAGCGAAATCGTGATCACCGTGGTGCGCGAGGGGGAAACCGAACCCTTCGACATCTCCATCATCCGCGACACAATCAAACTCACGGCCGTTCGCGCCCGTACGGAACAGGAAAGCGTTATTCTGCGGGTCACCACGTTCAACGACCAGACGTTCAAGAATCTCGAAAACGGACTCGCTGAACAAATCGAAGAGTTGGGCGGCATGGATTCCGTCAACGGCATCGTTCTCGATCTGCGCAACAATCCCGGCGGTCTGTTGACGCAGGCGATCAAAGTGTCGGATGCCTTTCTGGAAAAGGGTGAGATTGTCAGCACGCGCGGTCGTGAGCTTGTGGATGGTGAGCGCTTCAACGCAACGCCTGGCGATTTGGCCGAAGGCAAGCCGATTGTCGTTCTGATAAACGGCGGATCCGCATCAGCATCAGAGATTGTGGCCGGTGCGTTGCAAGACCATCGCCGAGCCATTGTTGTCGGCACCAAGAGCTTCGGAAAAGGGTCCGTGCAAACCGTTATGCCTCTGCGTGGAGACGGCGCGATGCGCCTGACGACCGCGCGGTATTACACACCGTCCGGTCGGTCGATCCAGGCGTTGGGCGTCAGCCCCGATATCGTGGTGGAACAGCCACGCCGCGCGCCAGAGACCGAAGAGGAAGAGGACAACAACCCGTTCCGCCGCAGCGAAGCGGACCTGCGCGGCAGCTTGGACAATGACAGCCTGAGCGAAGATGAAATCCGCCAGATCGAAGCGGATCGCGCAAAGGCGGAAGAGACCGCTCAGCTCCGCGAAGATGACTATCAGCTCGCTTACGCGATCGATATTCTGAAAGGTCTGACCGCCTTCGATCCGGTGGAGTAACTCCATTGCCCGGGGCGTATTCAGAATGGCATACGCCCCGAGCTTCACATGACGGTTGCAATATGCGCGGTCATCACATCAAGCCCCTCGGATAGGCCACGACGTCCAAGCCCAATACGGAACCGATCAGACGGCGTTGAGCCCAATTCTGATTGATAGATCGAGGCCGGTAAAAGCAGAACACCGCTGTCTTCGACAAGCTTGCGGGCAAACTCTTCGACACCGCCCGGTCCTTTGTAGCGGGGAAACGCCATGCAAGACCCTTGCGGCGGCTGCCAGTCGAACAGGTCACTGTGGCGGGTGAAGAAAGCCTCCCACAATGGCAGGTTGTTGTCCACGATCGCGCAATTGCGAGTAAGGATCGCCTCGCGCGCCTTCAATCCGATCAAGGCCAGTCGTTCGCTTGGACCCGAGTTGCAGATCGAAAGATAGTGCTTCAACCGTTCCATCCGCGACAGAAGTGCCCTGTCCTGACAGGCAATCCACCCGATCCGAAGACCCGGCAGCCCGTAGGATTTCGACATGACGCCCAGCGACAGACCTCTTTCATAGATATCGGCCGTGAAAGGCAGATGCGCGGTGCCGCTTGGACCAAGGCCATGAAAAATCTCGTCATGCAGCAGATAGAGCCCGTGATGACGACAGAGTGCAATCAGGGCATCGTAACGATCCCGGGATAAGATCGCGCCGGTCGGGTTGTGGGGGAAGTTTATTGTCACCAGCCGAGTTTCCGGACGCACCGCAGCCGCGACCCGATCGATATCGAGTTGCCAGTTCTCAGCCGGATCCAGCGGCACACCCGTGGCAGACCCGATCGCGAGGGGCAGGCTCTCGTGAGACTGATAGTTCGGTGTGACCACAATCGCATGATCCCCGGGCTCCAGGATCACCTGATTGGCGGCGAAAATGCCTTCGCTCGCGCCCGCAAAACACAGGATTGTATCGGGCGTCTGCGCCTCATAGGTGGCCGCGATGGCCGCGCGCAAATCGGGCGCGCCAAAGGTCTCTGTATATCCCAGCGACATGTTCTCAAATGCGGCACGGTCTTCGTCAGTTGCGAGGGCCAGCAGATCGGACAGGCTCATGCTCTCGGCATCCGACGCGCAGAGATGATAGCGCGCGCTGAATTCCCAACGGGCGAAATGCGTCTCAAGCCGGAAGTCAGGCAACGTGGGCAAGGGCGCTTATTCCACCGCCCGGATAAGCTTACGTTCCAGCACGCGCAACACAGTGCGCAAATCGCTGCCCCGCTTCAGGATACGCCCGTCCATACCGATCACAGCATACTGGCCCTGACGACCGCGCAGCTTGGGTCGTTTCTCGATCCTGTAGAGCGGGTTTTCCGCCGTGCGCCGGAAAACAGAAAACACAGCAACCTCGCGCAAGCATGAAATCCCGTAATCCCGCCATTCGCCCGCGGCCACCATCCGACCATAAAGAGACAGTATCAGCGACAGTTCTGTGCGGTGGAACGCCACCTGGTCGCTCGCCCCCGGAAAAGATGGGTTGGGTTGAAAATTCATCGGCTCAGCCTTGCGCCAAAGGATACCGAAATCAAGCTCTTTCAACGACACAGACTAGCCGCGCCCTATATAGGGCATCTTGGTCGCCATGACGGTCATGAACTGCACATTCGCTTCGGGTGGCAATTCCGCCATGTGCAGAACCGATCGCGCCGCATCGGCCACATCCATGGTCGGAAGGCCCGGGTAATCCGCCTTGATCCCGGCGACCAGCTCGCTTTCTGCGTTGCCGATATCGATCTGGCCGCAGGCAATGTCGTACGCCCGACCGTCGAGGGAAAGCGCCCGTGTCATCCCGGTCACGGCGTGTTTCGAGGTTGTGTAGCAGATCGACCGTTCGCGCGGGACATAGGCCGAGATAGAGCCGTTGTTGATGATGCGCCCCCCCTGCGGGGTTTGCGCACGCATCCGGGCGAAGGCCAGGCGCGCCGCGATGAACATACCACGAATATTGACGGCCACGACCTCGTCGAATTGCGCAACGCTAACCTCGTCGGGAAGCGCAGAGGGACCAAAGACACCGGCATTGTTGAACAACACATCAAGCCGCCCGGCCTGCGATACGAAATCCGTGAAGACTTGTTCCATCTCGGCGGCATCTGTCACATCGCCCGGCAAGGCGATGGCGTTCCCGTGCATCTCGGCCAGTTCCGTCAGTTTGTTCGCCCGCCGGGCCACCAGGCCCACGCACCAGCCGGTCTCCAGGAACGCCTCTGCCGTCGCGCGCCCAATGCCCGAGCTTGCACCGGTGATCAGAATTGTCTTCACGATTGCTCCTCCAGCGCCAAGGGTGTCGATGCCGTTTTCAGATCGTCCACAGACAGGCCATGGGCAGGCTTGGCCAGACGGTTGCGCACAACCCAATGCAAGCGCTCTTGCGCCCGCGTGATCGCCACATAGGCCAGTCTTTTCCACAAAGGCTGACCGGCCTCGCTCCGCCCCATCCGCGCTGCTGCGTAAAGATCGGGGGCAAAGACCTGCACGTCAGGCCATTGCGAGCCCTGTGCCTTGTGGATCGTCACCGCCGCCCCGTGCAAAAAGGTGGCCCCCATCCGCGCAGCAAAGGGAATGAAGGGCTCTTCCTCATCCGGCTTTTCAATCTTGACGATCGATGCCGCGGACACCTGTGGCTCTGGCGCGCCCATCACATGCAACCGGGAAAAACCCGGTTTCCGGCCTGGCCCCAGATAGACGACCTGCGCGCCCTTGATGAGGCCGCGCGCCTCAAGATCCAGCCGTTTGCGGCGGTGTTTCAGCGGTAGCTCGATCCCATCGCAAATGAGCGGCTCGCCCGGCAGCAATTCTTCTTCCGGTGCCCCATGCACGGCGCGAAACGCATTGATCAGGCGAATACGGGTGGCATTGCGCCAGACCAGAACAGGCGAACGGGCCATCAGGTCGACTTCGACCCGATTGGCCCAGATCACCCGATCATCGCGTTGCGCTGTCTCTTCGATCTGTCGTTCGAACGCCTCGAAACTCAGATCCGGATCCGCCAGCGCATGCGCCAGATCGAGAATGGGATTATCGGCATCCTGACGGTGAACGCGATTCAGAGAGAGCTTCGCGGGCGCGGGCAGCCCGTCAAACACCATCGCGCCGGATTGGTTGACAGGTGCCAGCTGCGCCGGATCACCAAAGAGCAGCAGCGTTGGAAAGATATCCTTCAGATCTTCGAATTGCTTGTCATCCAGCATCGAGGCTTCGTCGATGAAACCGATGTCAAGCGGGTCCTCCCGGCGCTTCCACCCCGTGATGAAATCAGAGCCGCGCAGCCCAGCGGCCGCCAGCGCGCCCGGCATGGATTTGTGCGATTGGTAGAAGGCGTGCGCCCGATCCAGCGCCTCGTGGGTCAGCCCTTCGACCTCAGGTCGTTCTCCCTGCCCCGCGAGCCACTCTGCAATCCGTTCGTATTCGGGGGCGTAGACCGGCGTATAGAGGATACGATGGATCGTCGTCGCCGGAACGCCCCGCATGCGCAAGACGCTGGCGGCCTTATTGGTCGGCGCCAGCACGGCCAGGGTCCGTCTGTCCCGCCGTCGCCGGCTTTCCCAATCACCGGAGACAATCTCGACACCGGCTTTCTCAAGGGCTTGCGTAAGCTCGGCCAGAAGCAGCGTTTTACCGGACCCGGCCTTGCCGATCACGGCCATCACAGTATCACGGCCCTCTCGCGGCGGCGTCAGATGCCCCTCATCGAGGTCGACACCGACGTCCCGCAACACGTCAGCAATCCGATCATGCGCCTCAGCCTGGTCGTCCGAATATGTGAGTGCGGGAAGTGCCATGGCGCGACCCTACTGCGCAGGCCGCAGCGCCGAAAGCCTATTCAGGCACTTGCAACCAGGCTTCAGAGTAGTTTGCCGGGGGCCAGTTCACACATCGTCCTTCACGATCACCGGTTAGGAAACCACCCGCCCCGCCTTCGGGGCCACCCCAGCGATCCGACTGGCCGTTGTCACGGTAGTTGAAAAACAGATACTCCGTCTCCAGATCGTATCCTCGCGCAATCGCCGCCTCGGTCAGATTTCCATCCTCGTCGACCCAGACGGTGCCATTCGCATCGCGAAAGTACTCATCTGCCAAAACCCCATGCATCATCGGATTGCACGCATCCGCCGTACCAAAATCGCGATCCGTCAGCTTGCGTCCGATCCGGGCATTACAATCCGGTCGGATTGAATTCATCCCGCCGAAAGACGCTTCCATGAAAGGCGAGCCATCCCATTCGATCAGGCCGCCGGACGCATCCGTCGCGAAATGCCCACCGGCAAAATGCAGCATCAGGTACCAGCCCTCACCTTTTTCATCCGCCACCTGCTTGAGCTGATCACGATACCAATTCACCGCGTAGCCGTATTCCTGCCAAGGCCATTTGCTGACACCAGTCAGTGCCTGGCAATCATAATCGTCAGGATCACAGACCCCGCCCCGACTGGTTGTAATAAAATAAGCCCAGCAGATAGTAGACTGACCCTTATCCGATGTCGAATGGCGATGTTTGGCAGCATAGAGATGCGCATGCAGCGTGACATAGCGGATGCTCGACAGGAGCTCGTCGGATGGCTCAAGCGTCATCAGGCCAACTTCGGAATCTATCGTCAGCGTGACTTTGCCATTCACATTCGGATCGCCATTGGGGACCCAGCCCGGCACGGTTGAGTTCGGCGCCCCGCACACGTCGAATTCAAAAACCATTTCCTCCGCGGCCGCGACGTTCGACATAAACAGCAATGCACCCAATGCCGCCGAAAGACCTCGTGCCACAAAAGCCGTCATTCTGATCACCTCGTTTCCAGTCTGGATTTCTTTGTGACATCCACTGAATATGTATTCAATCAAAACTTGCGCCGAGGGCGTCTAAAGCGATAGCGTCGGTCAAACTCTGATCGGATCGTACCATGCCCCTCAACCGCTTTTTTTGCTGCTGCTTGGCCAGCCTCATCGCTGGTCCGGGTGCTCTCTTCGGGCAAAGCGATGTCCCGCGGCAGGCTCAGGCAGTGGATCTGATCGACAGGTTCGGAGATACCACGCAAACCTTAGAGGACGGCGTCGCATACTACGCGCCTACGGGCGTTCTGATTGTGGTGCGGAATGGCAACCTGACGCGAGGCAAATGGACGACGCATGATAACGGACAAATGTGCTGGGAGCTTCAGGACGAAGATCCGGTTTGCAGCGATTTCGTGGTGTTCGAGGACGTGGTCTATCGCAGTGACGGCGGTGCTCTGGCCGGTCAACCGGACCTCACCGCCGGCAACCTTCTGGCGGAGGCCGCGAGTGCGTTGGCCTATGCAAACAGCGCCGTGCTTTTTACTCCTGAAGAAACCCGGGAATTTCTGTCCGACAAGACGTCGCTACGGTCCGTCAACGGACGGATGTATTACGCGCCCGACCAGACTTTGCACACAATGTGGAACGGGGTACGCAAAGCAGGCACATGGTCAATCGACGCCGATGGCGGGGTCTGTTGGGAGATCGTTGGGTGGGGCAAGCAACCCTGCGAGTACTACTTTGAAGGCCACAACGGACAAGTCTGGAGTCGTTTCAGAGGTTTAGATCAGGTGGCCGCCGAACATGTCGACGGCGATCAAACCGACTTCTGAGACGGCTCAGGCAATCTCGGGCACGCGCTCATCGGTAAGCCCGAAGCTGCGCTGAAACCAAAGCTCGGACAGTTCAGGAGAAACCTTCGCCCGGCGCGACACCTGACGGCGTGCGTCCTCCGTGAACTCCCAAAGTCCCACACTAATTCGCTCCAGTCCCTTGCCCTGACTGCCCAGCACTTCGGGCGAGGAGCCAATCATGCGATAGATCCGCACCATACGCGCATCAAAAACGCCCGCAAAATGCGCCACACCGAAATGGCGCATCAATTCCCCACCTCCCAGCATCAGGGCTGCCGCGATACGGCTCTCGGCGCCCTGTGCGAGGCAGAAGCGGGTGCATTCCCAGATCAACGGACTGACAATCGTTCCACCACCTAGAATCTCGGTGAAGTGCTCGTTGATCATCGTTCGGCCTGTCGTGGGCAGAAAACGCATCGAACCGTGATGCAGGCCGTCCGGACCTTCCCAGATCACATAGAGCGGGTTCAGATCGTCATATTCGTCACGTTCATGACCGTTTTGATCGACTGTCACGTCCCACCCAAGGCGATCCCGAAACTGGCAGGCCCGGTCCCGAAACATGCTGTGCGCGAGGCGCTCGTGCTGATCCAAGTCGGAGCCGTAGATATAGCGAAGCATGGTTTTCCCCTCTGTTCAGATGGGAAAACGCTCGCTGAGATGCCTTAAGAGGGTCTCAATCCGCTGCGCGGTGCGTTAAGGGATCAGAAACCGCGCCACTGGGGGCAGATGTCGATATCACGATCAGACCCTGACTGAGCGCGCGCGCAACGGCGTGAATGGTATTGATCGCACCCAGTTTGAAACGCGCGGATTCAATGTAGACGCGCAAGGTATGTTCGGAAATCGATAGCGTATCCGCCACCTGCGATCGTCCATATCCGAGCGCCAGGAGTGTCAGCGCGTCCACTTCACGCGGGCTTAGCTGACGGGCCATGGCAGGCGCACGGTCCGGCTCGAATTCCAAAGCCTTCTGGTTGAAGTAATGCGCGCAGAGAATAAGCTCGCGACGGTGTTCCTCGGTGAAAGCAGCCCAAGCGTCATCGTCGCAGCGATGGTTGACGGTGAACAGAGCGAATTGGCCATTGGGGCCGCGAAGAGGGATTGAATAACCCTGATTTCCCAGACCGTAAGACATCGCTTCCTTGAGGAAGGCCTGCGTTGCTTTGCTGCTCCAGTCCAGCTGTTTCCAGTCAACAGGATGGAACCGCTGGTAACAGCCCTTAATCACAGGATCGATGCGCATGTAATCCTGTTCGATGTAGTGTTGCGCCCATGCTCGATCATAGGTTCCGCAGCCATATTGCTCCCCAGCGGCGCTGACCCAGTGATAGACAAGGTGATCGACCCTGAAGAACTCTCGCAGGCTCTCACTGATCGCCTGCATCTCGGCCGGTTCAGAGATGCGTTCCAGTTCCTCCAGAATCATGTCCAGCCGCGGGCGCGGTTGAATATTCATAGTTACGACTTCCCTCGACATACGACACCAGTTCTGCCGAGGCGACGATTTTTGTATCGTCGATCTGCTCTGCCAAGGCACGCATACCATTCTGACGAGCGAAGGTGCCAAGGTCGGTCAAAACGTCCAGTATCCATTCATTTTGCAATCGATTTTGCACAAGTTACACTCCTTAGAGTAAGTAAACGAATAGTTAATACAAGTTTAAATTGTTCATTAACCTCTTAAAACTCGCGCATTTACCCTCCCCAATATTGGGGAGGGCCTAAAATCTAAGGTATTGAAACAGAACAGTTTGCTTCACGGAAATGAAAACGCCCGCGTCGCAAGGCGCGATTCGCAGGCGTTAACGAATGGGGTTTTCCCCAGAGGGCCGGGCTTAACCGTGCGCGTGGAGGACATCCTCGACTGTTTTCAGTCCGACCTGCGGGCTCTGAACCAAGACGGCCATATTTCCGGGCTTATGCTCGTTGTTCAGCATCTTCAGATGGGCCTGCGGAATCTCATTCCAGGGGAATACTTCTGACATGCAAGGATCGATGCGACGCTCGCTCACCAGCCGGTTTGCCGCGGATGCTTGGGC
>ERZ1740060.1060-NODE-1060-length-10755-cov-4.596075_pt1 | contig 10755 bp, 19 predicted proteins | sample MGYA00581743_ERZ1740060 | MGnify/ENA primary metagenome ERZ1740060 (study PRJEB43018, sample SAMN04849235) | marine metagenome | isolation source: floating plastic debris | place: Pacific Ocean | collected 2008-08-27 | study: EMG produced TPA metagenomics...
GGAGCATGTCGCACGGCGGCTTACCGTGAACGCCAAGAGGTAGCAGCGCAATGATGCGACAGCGTATCGGAGAAGCGACCATCATAGCCGTGTTGGTGCTGTTGGGGCATGTGTGGTTGAACTGGAATAATGAGCCACCCATTACGGCCGTCAGCCAACACATGCAGCCCACAAACGGTCGTTTCCCCTACGAGCCGCAAATCACTGCTGCAGCACAGCGTCACGGCCTCGACCCGCTTCTGCTGGCGGCGTTGGTGAAGCAAGAGAGCGGGTTCAACCCGGATGTCTGCTCCCACGCGGGCGCGTGTGGCTTGGGCCAGCTGATGCCGCTGACGGCCGCTGAGCTTGGCGTCGTCAATAGGTTCAATCCAGAGCAGAACCTCGACGGCGCGGCACGCTACCTGAGCCAGCAGCTGCAACGCTTTGGGCGGCTAGATTTGGCACTGGCAGCCTACAATGCCGGGCCGGGGCGGGTGGGGCGGTGCCGCTGCATTCCAGAAGGCGAGGCCAGTCGCTACGTGCCTGCTGTTTTGTCACATTATCAGGACTATAAGTAGAGATAGACGGCCGTTTCTGCTTCATCAGCAGGAACGGCCGTTTTTGAGGAAATAACCATGGATAAACAACAGATTTTGAACAATTGGATTTGTACAGATGAGATTGAGCAGCTGCGGCCATCAGCCCCGCAGCGGGAGGTGCTCCCCGCGCCGACAACACAACCGAAAAGGGCGTTGCGCCCGGCGCGACCAACGGTTCAGCCGTTGCGGCCAGCTCCGTCGCCGGAGATAGCCTCAACGGAGTTCTTTGCGCAGACGGGCATAGCGTTGGCTTACGACGTGAAAGTGCTGGCTCATCACGGGCGGGTTTGGGTGGTGCAATATCAGCCGAGATTTCATCGTGATCCGATTACACCTATCATTCGAGCCCAGCGAAACGGCCGTTACTTGCGAGCGTTGCGGCGATTTTGCCGTTCGTCGATTGATTATGAGCAAAGCCGCGCATGGGAATTTGAACAGTTTTATCACTGGCTCATGACCCGCCGGGGCAGGGGGCTGATTAAGGTGTCCAAGCGGCTGGCATTAACCAACGAGGAGAAACGCTTTTTTGAACATCACGTGCTCAAATTTCTGGCAACGGGCATGGCGGCTGCCCGGTGGGGAGGCTGATTGTAATTTTTCGCTGAAAATTGCACTGGCTTAGATTTGATTGCAATTTTGAGCCTGAAAATACAAAACGGTCGTTGGGTTTATCATTCCCAACGACCGTTTTTTTATTGCGCTCCTCTTCAAATCAGACTACCCAACCAGCTCCGCACCTCGCGCCCGCTGGCGCAGCTGCTCCAGAATCCCCGCCAACCGATCAACCTGCTTCGATGCCACCGGCAGCAGCTCGGCCGCTTCTGCTGGCTCTTCTGCTGCCAGCTCCAGCGCGTTACTAAGCGCGTGGATGGGTTGGCTCATCTGGAAGGCCAACACCGTGGCGACGGTCTCAACCTGCTGCATAGTAAGCGTCTCAAAAATTGTCTCAATTTGTAAGTTTTGCATCATCATCTCTCCCTGCCGATTCTCATCGGCTCGTTGTCAATCTCCGCTCAAATCCGTTTCGGATATTTTCTAAATCGTCATGCGTAGCCTGCATCACGTCGGCCAGCTGCCCGGCATCGATGCTGCCTTCATTGAAGCTGCTGAGCGCGTCGGCCAGCGCGGCCAGCGGCAGGGCCAGTAGATCCATCATGGCGAAAGTGACAGTTATCTCAGCCTGTTTTGGTAAGCATTCCCAAATTTCGTTTATTTTTCTTTGCTGTTTCGATGTCATGTTTGGTTCCTTTGAAAAACGGCCGCTTCACCGGGGTTGGGGTGGGCGAAACGGCCGTTTTTGCTACCTGTAGCTAAGCAAACAAATCGTCGTTAACGTCCTCGACGCTGCTGTCGTAATCGTGGGGCAGGGGCTCGATGCAAATCTGCGCCTTGCCATTGGCAATGCCGGGCTTAATGCAGACTTGCCCAGCCTCCGCCCATTTTGCTAGCAGGGGGCTGCCCACCAGTCGGCTCAGCTGCTCTCCTCTGGATTTGTTGATGACCAATAGTGTTGGCGTTTCTGCGAAGCGTAGGCAAGGCTTCCAGCTGCCATCTTTTGGCTTCTCTTTTGCTGGGTCATAGAGCAATTCCATGCTCACGCCCACCACCGTGAGAACTCGACTCTCTGCGTTGCGGTCGCTGAGCCACTGCTGCAAACCATCCAACGAAAAGTAGTTGTCTGGCAAAACATCGTCAAATGCGATATTGGGATTGCTCAGATCAAACGGCATTGGGGGCGCGTCATCGGGCACATCTTGGGTTGGTTGGAAATTAACAACTGCGACTTGTTTCGTAGACATGATTGTCTCCTTAAATGTTATCGGTGAAACGGCCGTTTCCAGCCGCTCCACCTGTTTCTAAACAAAATTAATATTCCGCACGTGCCACTGCATGAAGCACGACAGCAGCGATGTGTTTGCAGAACTTGTTGGCGTGTTGGTCATATTGCGGATTCTCAACAAATGACATGCACTGGCAGGTGTAGCCGTGATCGGTCATTTGCACGGCATAGCGGCCGTATCCGTCGCTGCTGGCTACCATGTGCAGCGTCGAGCTTTTCTCTTCTACACCGCCAGTCGCCACAATCTCAGCACCTTTCCAGATGACGCGCTCAAGCTGGGGGGTCTCATCTGCCCACCGCTGCGCGGCATCGTGTAGATCGGGGTCAAGCATTGACAGTGCGAAGCGCCAAGCGGCCGCTTTGTTGGCTTTGCCAGATTCAAAGGTGAAAACCTCGCCGCTTTGGGGGTCAATCCATTCGTATTGCTTGGCTGAGCGGTTGTACGTGATGTTAATCATTTTCGACCTCCTCAATTACAACATTCTCCAAATGAACGCCATGCTCGACGCTGATATAAATGGCCTCTTCAAACAAATCATCTTCACAGTTGGCGGTGAACTCGCCGTATTCTGCTGCTGTTTCCAAGTCGTAAATCACAAAATTTTTCATGGGTTAATCTCCATTTAGGGAAGGGGGGCTACCCCCCCAAAGCCCTTTAGAACATTTGAATACCGCTGTTAACTGCTGCAAAGTGATGAGCCATGTCATCCGCGAGTTCTGCATTGATTGGCTCTAAAACCTCATCAAGCGTTACTACCTCGGCTAGCAGTTGAAAATAGCTTTTGCGGCTGATAGGCCACTCGTTGCCCATGTCATCAACGAGAAAATGAGTGTGTCCATTTGTGCTTAAAGTTTCGATATTTTGTGATAAAATCATCTCTAAATCCTTTATTTTTTGCCGCCCATCTGTTGGTTACGACGCCTTGATGAGCGGCTTTTTTGTTTCTCAACTACACTTATGATTATATATCAAGTGATGTCACTTGTCAAGTGTTTTTGTGATTAATTTGGATATTTGTTGACATCATTTGATACATTGTGATACAGTTGGAGAAACAAATAAGGCGGTGAATCATGACGCAGCGCATTCCGGTCAGCATGACCGACGAAATGCACGAAAAATTATCAGAGTATGCAGAGCAGCGCGGCCAAGCTCTCTCTTACGTCATCCGTGAGGCTGTCGCTCTCTATTTAGAGCGCGGCAAAATCAGAGTTGCGGACGTGCATCCGGGGTGGGCCGGCAAGCGGAAAACTGATGACGACATAAACGATTAGCCTGCATTCCACCGCGCCGCCGCTGCCGACTTTTCAGCAGTCCCTGATTTGGCTGCTGATGCTGGCCGCGCTGCCGGGGCCGGTTCGGTTGACGATTTGTGAGGAGTGCGGAGAGCTGCGCTCGGACGCCGCCGATTGTGCCCAATGTGGCGATCCTGTTTTTTGATGTGATGGCAAAACGAAAAAACAAAACTGCTAAAGTGCGCTATACAGAAGACGGCCGTTTGAAGGGGATAAGCGTGCCTTACTCGCCTTCATTCGTGAGAGCGGCAAAAGAGGCTGGCTATCGATGGAATGGCAAATACTGGTCTGAAGACATTAGGCTGCTGGCAACAGGAGAGCGTGGATTAACACCACAGTTGATCGAGCAGTGGATGGATGAGCAGCGTCAAGCCGTTGTTGAGTTAGCCAGCACGTTTTTTGAGCTGGAGCATTTGAATGATGAACAATCAAATTCTCATTGATTACATCCAACGAATTATCAACGATGCCAAGCAGCACCAACCAGTACCAACGGCCGTTGCTCATCAAGGCGGCCGTCTAGCCGCCTTGCGCGATCTCGTCACATTTGCAGCGTCATTGACGGAAGACGGTCGATTTTCGGCTCAGGCCGATGAGCTGGCCGCGCTGAGCGATGAGCTGGTGAAAGTCGCAAAATGACCAGAAACGGCCGTCACGTCGCAATCGACGACAATAAGCGACAAAACACCTACAAACGGCCGTTTTATGGGTTTTAGTAACGAAAAGCACAATTTCCGTAAGTAGAATTATGAACCTAATCACGCAGCGACAGCACGACATCTATCAAATCATCGCCACAAGCGGCCGTGCAGACAGCACACAGACGAAATACGCCAGCGTCGTTGGTGAATTTCTGGCGACCGGCAGCACGTTGACGGATGCCGCCGCGCTGGCGACCTTCTCCGATTCGCTGAGCAACAGTCGCCGGGCGCATTTGAAAGCGGCCGTGAAAATGTACAGCCGCGCCATGCAGCTAAAAATGAAGGCGGGCGTTGTCCCCGCCGACGTGGAAACGGTGCAGGCGGCTATCTGGCGATTTGAGGCACTGGAAGCGGCCGTAAAGGTGAAGGCGACAAAAGGCGAGAAGACGCACACGTGGCTGAGCCGCATCGAAGTCCGACAATTGATGGATGCCGCCGCCGATAAAATGCGCGACCAGCAGGCTCTTGGCCTGCTGCTGGGGGCTGGCCTCCGCCGAGCTGCAGCCGTGGAGCTGCGCTGCTCCGACATTGTGCAGCAGCCGACAAACGGCCGTTTGCGAACCGTGCTGGCCGTGCGTGGCAAGGGAGCCAAAGACCGAACGGTGCCGATTTCCGACAAGCTGGCCGACATGCTGGCGACGTGGCGCATTCGTCTGGCCGACAGCGGTCATGTGCTGCGCAGCGTGCGCAAGGGCGGCAAAATCGGCAGCAGCCTGTCTGCCGTGGGTCTATTCAACATCGTCCGCAAGCACGGCACGGCCATCGGCAAGCCAGAGCTTGCGCCTCATGACCTGCGTCGCACCTATGCCCAAATTGGGCTGGATAGCGGCGTTTCAATTACGCAAATTAGCACGCTGCTGGGGCATGAGGACGTGGCGACCACCCAACGCTATTTGAATTTGAAAATTGATTTGGAGGCGACGATAAGCGATTTTGTGCCTCTTTAGATGATTGTACGTGTAACGCGGACGATCATCGTATGCGTTACACACACAGACATGGAAGCGGGTCGGCCTTTTTGAGGTGAAATATGAGTGATTTAACTGTAGTTGAACAACAAGAAATCATCTTTTATGAAGACGCTCTCACGGCTGTCAAAGCGGCCAACGGCAGCATTTATGCCGTCATCAGCCATATGTGCGACGCGCTGGGAATCGATGTTGAGGGACAGGTTCGCCGAGTTCAGCGGCATAGCGTTTTGGCGCGTGGATTTACCTGGGCTGACATTTTGTCAGGTCAGCAATCGCGCCGGGTTAGAATGCTGCGGGCTGACTTGGTCCCACTCTGGCTTTCTGGCCTTCGCACCAGTATGGTCAAAGATGAAATACGGCCAAAGCTGGAGCGGTTCCAAGATGAGGCTGCAAAAGTGCTGTGGGAAGCCTTTCAAGACGGCCGTTTATCCGTCAACAATCCACCACTTGAAGAGCTGCTGGCGACCGACTCCCCCGCCGCTGAATCATACAAGATGCTCCGCGCAATGCTCCGCTTGGCTCACAACCAGCTGCTCATCGAAGCTCGACAGGAAACACAGCAGGCGCAGCTCACCGACCATGAGCAGCGTCTCGAATCGTTGGAAACGGCCGTTTCTCGGCCAAATCGCACCATAAGCGAAGAGCAGGCGGCGCAGCTGAGCCAAGCTGTTAAGGCCGTGGCGATTGCACAAGGCAAAATATCGAAGCGCAATGAGTTTGGGGCGGTCTACGGGGAGCTTTACCGCAAATATGGCATCAACAGCTACAAGCTGCTGCCGCTCAGCAGGTTTGATGAGGCGATGGCGTTCTTGAACGAGTGGCTAGCGTCGATGACTGGGCAGGAGCCGTTTTAGATGAAGCGTGATATGGATTTGGTGCGCTTGGTGCTTCTCAACGCCGAGGGTGAAGAGCCTGTAGACCTCAGTGATTTCGATCAAATCACTGTCGGCTATCATTGCCATCTCGTGATGCAAGCTGGGTTGGCTGAAGGCGTTGATATGAGCGTAAATGAAATTCAGGAGCCGCAGGCGAGGCTATTGACTCTTACATGGAATGGTCACGATTTTTTGGATGCAGTTCGCAACGAGACGATTTGGAAACGACTTAAGGGCACTGTCAAAGACAAAGGCGGCTCTCTTCCATTTTCAGTGATACAAAGTTTGGCGATTGAGATTGCAAAAAATGTGGCAGGATTATGATTTTATTATCTCATCATGTTGCACTACTAAAACAATATTTGGATCATCCGATCAAATGTGCTAACATCGGCGTCGAGTGATGCTGCGCCGCCCGAGTTGACGAGTCAACGTGGCCGCAGCATTTTTTGTTTTATGAACGATTTCTTGAACAGATTTAGGAAAAATATTTTGTAGACCGGACTCATTAAAAAGCAAAAGCTCGGAGCCTATCACCTCTCCGAGCTAGAGTGCTTCAAATGTAGAAGCGTTTAATTACTTTTATTAGACACGTAATTACACGCATTTTAGCGAAATTGGCTCACTACGTCAAGCCGCCGCCAGCACGCTTCTCATTTAGATTATTCTCTTATTTTTTGCAATTTTTTGAGTCACCAATTTTGGTGACATTTTGGCTTCCACGGCAGCAGAGCTAGCCGTCGCAAACGAGCGACTGCTGGCAATTAGACGCAACTTAGGAATAGAGCAACGGCCAGCGACCGAACGGCCGTCTCTCCCTGCTGCTGCCCTGCCTGCTGATTTACGCTCGGCCCCGCCAAAGACGGCCGTTTCCCCCTCGCCAGCTGCACCAGCTCCACAACAAGAAACGCCCACAGACTGGATTCAGGCATTCAGAGAGCTGAACGGACGCCAGCAGCAGGCAGCCCATGAAACGGCCGTTTCTGCTGCATTGGCCGCCGCACCGGCGATTGTGCAGGAGAAGCACCGGCGGCTTAAAGACGCTGCGTCCGGAGGCGGCATCCTGCCCCCCTGCCCCATTCTTTCGGCTGACTTAGAGAATCTGGAAGCCCGTTTGGCTGCTGGCGAGGCAACGGCCGTTGCTGCTGAGATGGAAGCGAAGGCGGCAATGCTGGCTGCAGCCGGGCAGGAGAAAGCGGCGACAATCACCGTTTTCGCTCAGATGATGACTGCTGCAGCCCGGATTCGGCACGAGCTCAGTATGCGGCTCTGGCTGGCCGTGCGCTGGCTGGCCGTGAATCGTGACGGCCGTCGCAACGTGGCGCGATGGAACGATGTGCTCAACACATTCAGCAAAGATGGGGAGTTCCCCATCACCAGCCGCGCTAACCTACGGCGTCAGCTGAACCAAGCTGCCCGACGCGGGTATTTCCGCTTTTCCAAAGACGGCCGTGACATTTATTACCTGAGCGAGCGCAAGGTCATTGCTCAAATTCTCTCCCTGCCCCACGTTGGCGGCGGCGCGGTCGAGTTCAGCATCGATGAGTTGTGCAGCGGCGATTTCGTGCGAAACCGCGCGCGCTTCTTCTCCTCCCTCGACGCCGGGCGCGGTGCCGATTTTGCCGCGCCGATAAGCAGGCAGTCACGCCGGAATGAAACAGGACGCACACGCAAAACTCAATACAAATATGAGGAGATGCAGGAAACGGCCGTCAGGCCAAACTACGAATACGTTGCCAAATACACCCCCCTCTCTTACTGGAAAACGAAAGAGGCTGAACGCCTCGACGGCCTAACAGCCGAAGACACGCCCGCCCGGGTGGCCCAGCTGCCCAACGGGCAAAAAATCATTGCTAAGCAGCTCCCCAACAGCTTCAGCAGCACAATTGCTACCGCTCAGCGTGGTAAGCGTTTTTTGAATCGAAGAATCAAACACCTGCGAATTAATGCCCAAAGCGGCCGTTTTTCGGCCTACACAGCCGGTTCCTTCGAGACAGAGATTCAACAAAAACGCTACTACAACGATGGGAAAACAGCAGCTGCAGCTGAAGGCGGAGAGACCTATTTGCTGCTGGCATCGATGTCAGCAGCAGAGGCAGGGATTTATCGTCAATGTTAAAGATATATTTTTTGTGCAAAAAAGGATCACCCCTTACATGCCCAAATTTTTGCTTTTGGTGATTGGGGGTTGCTACTTATCCACAGCCTAAAGCGGCCTCTTCCCCGAGGGGGTTACAGGGGGAGAATCGGCTGCGGCAAATGTGGGCAGGGAGCTGCCCGGCAAACGGCCGTTCAGGAACTCGGATGCTTGACCGATTGATTAAGAGTCACCTGCTTAGACGATTGAGCGAAGTTGTCCAGATTCTGGACACTTTTCGACATTTGGCCGGGCTACAGCTGGGCATCATGCTAATTAGTTACTCGAGAAATTCCGTGAAACATGATATAATTCAACATATGTCTATTATGCAACATGTGTCAATTAAGCGGCCGCTGCAGCAGTCGGTTGTGATGACGAACTCTCGTGTGAAACGCCCCGGACGCACACGCGGCGACAAGGCTGGGTTGGGCGGCCATACCGGCCTGGCCGTCGCCATCGTCGCTCAGGCATATTCCGATCTGAATACGAAGCGGTATCGGGAGGGCGCTCTTTTTTTCTTCGGGAGCACCTTTTACCAGCGTCTCGTCGACGGACTTGGTCTGCCGCCGGATTCTTTGCCTGAGGGGCTGGCGTTTGAGGAGCTGCCATCATGAAAGCAAATACGACAAAAATCGAACACCAGGGCGGCTTTTTCGTTCTGTGGCCGCTGGCGTTGTGGAATGAGCTATCGGCCGACGAGCAGGTAGCGGCGCGGAAGCTGCTGCCGAAAGATGGCAGGCCGATTGTGGCCGGCTCACTCTATCGCGTCCCGTCGCACGGCCGTTTTCGCATGGAGAAGCTGCCCGACGAGCTGGCTGCCGCAGTAAATGGCAACAGAGATGAGTTTGCGGCCAAGCGCCAGCAGCTGCGCGTCAACAAGAGTGCGGCGCAGGTGGTGGTCGAAATCCGAAAGCAGTTCGGGATGGCCTCGCTTGATGACGATTTGGCAACAAACTGAGCAGCACAGGTGATGCTATGAATCGAAAAAACAGAACTTGGAGTGTTGACCAGAATGTCATCGAGAGAGTTGCCAAAACGGCCGTTGACTACAATGTCAGTCAAAACGACCTTGTTAACCAGCTACTCCGTCACTGCTTCAACCAGCTGGATGAGGGTCGTTTGCGACTTCATCTCCGCCCCATAAAAAATTTGCCTGTGCCACAAGTGAAGCAGAAGCTCCCCACGGGTTCATCCTGATTTTGAGGTATTTTCCATGATTGAAGACAAAATTATTTTCGTTCTTGAGCACGATTTTCCAGCAGGCACAACGCCTGAAGCTGCTCACAGCATCATTGGTGCTCTCAATGAAGAGTTTCGAGGCAAGTGCGTTTTGATCCGGAAGAGCAGCCTCCAAAACGTGCGTCGCCACCCCTTCAGCCAGCGATTCAGCTCTCACCGCAAAATAGCCAACCGATTAGAGCAGCTACTCGCCAAAGACGGCCGTGTCGAGAAAAAGGAGGTTGTCTTCACTTCCAGCAGCGGCTTTTACGTCGAATACGACCGCCGTCGCTGGGCTGAGCTGAGCGACGTGCAACAGGCGGATGAGATTTTGCGGCAACATGCAATTTGGCAGCGGAGGCGCCAGATGGAGCAGGTTCGGCATGAGTTTATGAATCTCGACCATCTTCCAGAGCGTCATCGGTTGATTGTCGAAACGGCCGTTTCTCTGCTGCCGGAGTATCTGCAGCTGTTGTTTTTGAATATGGGCATTCGTTTCAACATTCAGGAAGGTACTCCATTTGCGTTTGCAAGTGCGTTCAATAAAGACGAGCCGATTACGAATCGTGAGATTTATCTGCCTGCTGATTTGGACACTGGACCAAATGCTGTGCAGCTTGTGGTGCATGAATTGATTCACCACCTGCATCACCATTTTGAAATGACGCAGGCCGTGGAAACGGATGAAGAGCGCGAGCTGCTGCGCACGCTTCAAGAGCGCAACGCCCGGCGATTTGCTGCTCGTTATGCCGCTCCCCCTACCCCGGCTGGGCAGGTCGTGAATTAGATTTACCGATTGTCAGCGAGTGCGCAAGCGAGCGCGAACGGGCCCTCGCTGACATTTTTTTGGTTGTTCGATGAGGCGCATTTTAGTTAGTTGATGACATGGCTCGCCTCACTTTCAACAACGGCTTCGCAGTTGACCCAGACGGCGAAGCCGTTTTCTGAAAAAATGGGGTAAAATTGAGACCGACAAGAAGAATCGGTGTGCAGCCTGCTGTTGCATCACATGTTACACTCCGCAGCGGGTTGATAGACCCCACCGCCCTGTCTCAAAAGACATCGCAGTCTTAGACCAACTGCGGTGTTTTTTTTGTTCCAGACTCAATGCCGGACGCAGTTCTGGTAGCATTTTG
>ERZ1740060.1061-NODE-1061-length-10739-cov-3.785286_pt1 | contig 10739 bp, 7 predicted proteins | sample MGYA00581743_ERZ1740060 | MGnify/ENA primary metagenome ERZ1740060 (study PRJEB43018, sample SAMN04849235) | marine metagenome | isolation source: floating plastic debris | place: Pacific Ocean | collected 2008-08-27 | study: EMG produced TPA metagenomics...
CCTGTCGACTCGGCGTGATGCGGCGACCATGGCCCAGGCATTGGGTGGTACGGTTCTGCCAACCGGATCGGTGCGGTTAAAAAATGCCGGGCAAGTCTCGGCCCTGAAGGGCTATACTAGTGGCGACTGGTGGGTGCAGGATGCAGCGGCGGCTATGCCCGTCAAACTGCTGGGCGATGTGAAAGGCCTGAAAGTGCTTGACCTTTGCGCCGCACCGGGCGGCAAAGCCATGCAATTGGCGGCCTTAGGCGCGCAGGTGACAGCCGTTGATATCTCGGAGAGGCGGATGGAACGGATCGGCGAAAACCTGGCCCGTGTCGGATTGCAGGCGGACTGCGTGGTTAGCGATGCCTTCGCCTTCGATCAGGGTGGTTTTGACGCTGTGCTGTTGGATGCGCCCTGCTCGGCCACCGGCACGATCCGGCGTCACCCTGACCTGCCCTATGCCAAGGACGGGTCCGAATTTGGCACGCTGATCAACCAGCAAGAGGCGATGATTGATCATGCGCTGACCCTTCTGAAACCGGGTGGACGGCTGGTGTTCTGCACATGCTCGCTACTGCCCGATGAGGGCGAGGTGCAGGCGGAAGAGGCGTTGGCGCGCCATCCCGGCTTGACGATTGACGCGGATGCCCTGCTTAGCACGGGTATTGACCACAGTTGGATCACTGAGGAAGGCGGACTACGCCTGCGCCCGGATTACTGGGCCGACATCGGCGGGATGGACGGGTTCTATATGGCGGTTCTGCGAAAGCCCGCGTGACTTGAGCTGCAGCTTTTCCTATGGTTCCCGCAAAAGCGTTGTGAACACGTAGGGATAGAGGCTGCAGGCATTGGCCAAAGCAACCACATGGCAAGAAAAGCGGACGCGCTTCATGCACCGTGTACATGCGCGGCGCGCGGCGCGCGCGCCGCTTGCGACCGCATTTGTATCGCCGCCAGAACCCCGTACCATCGGTATCGTTGAACGCGGCGAGCAACTGATCGCCGGAACCTTCATGTTTTCGGGTCTGTTGGTCGAGGGCAAAGGCTACACCATCTGGGATATCGCAGAGGCTTATCCAGAAGTCGCCGAAGAAATCCAAGGCTGCGCTTGGCTGGATGATCTGGCTGCGGTCGGTGATGATAGCGCACGCAGCCTTGCCCAAGCATGGGTGTTTGCCTGGATCGAAAACTACGGCCAAGGCCGTCGCGACGGCTGGACCCCAGGCACGACAGGGCGGCGTTTGATGCGCTGGATCAACCACGGCCCATTTCTGCTGCGCGGGCATGACAAATACACATCAGCCACGTTTTTCCAAAGCCTTGCGCGACAAACACTTTTTGTCTCGCGCCGTTGGAAGACGATGAAACCGGGCGCGCGGCGGTTCGAGGCTTTGGCCGGCACCATTCACGCGGCCATGACGCTGCGAAGCATGGATGACCATGCCGGTTTGGCCATTGACGCGCTGGCGCAGTATTGCACCAATGAGATCGGTGACGATGGGTCCATTCCCACGCGCCAACCGCAGGAGTTGCTTGATATTCTGAGCCTTCTGCAATGGACGGTCCAAACTCTTAGGGACGTAAAGTGCCCGGTGCCGCCTGAGATATCAGAGGCGATTGCACGCATCGCCCCTACATTGCGGGCCCTGCGGCATGCTGATGGGGCGCTTGCGCGCTTTCACGGTGGCGGCGAAGGCGTGGACGGGCGGCTGGATGCGGCATTGTTCGCATCGGGCAGCAAAGCACAGCCCTTCAATGATAAAACGCATATGGGCTTTGCCCGCCTTGCCAGTGGTCGCACCACAGTGATCGTCGATGCAGCGGCCCCGTCAGATGGTGCGTACTCTGCCCAGGCGCATGCCAGCACACTGGCCTTTGAATTAACATCCGGACGCAGGCCGTTGATCGTCAATTGCGGGTCTGGTGCGCGGTTTGGTGCCGAATGGCGGCGTGCCAGCCGCGCGACCCCCAGCCATTCAACGATGATGATCGAAGGCGTGTCATCTTCCCATCTGGGTCCCAAAGGACGGATGGCCAACGGCGATGAACGGCTGACCGAACTGCCGACACTTGTGCGGGCCGATCTTTCGGCCACACCTGCGGGACGCAAGCTGGAACTATCGCACAATGGCTATCAGCAATCGCATGGTTTGACACATGCACGCACGCTCACGCTGTCCACAGATGGCCGCTCGCTGGGTGGCGAAGACCTGCTGACGACATTGAGTGCCGAGGATGAGGCGGCCTTTACCCGCGGCATGCCGCGGGGTGGCGTGCCAGTTGTGCTGCGTTTCCATCTACATCCAGACGTCACGCCCACGATTGATGCTTTGGGTACTGCGGTATCGCTGGCCCTGAAATCGGGCGAGGTTTGGGTGCTGCGCCATGACGGCGCGGCGAAACTGAGCCTTGCACCTTCGGTTTATCTGCAAAATAGGCGATTAAAGCCCATTCCAACGCAGCAGGTGGTTTTATCCGGGCACACAATGGCCTATGCGACGCGTGTCCGTTGGTCGCTGGCCAAATCGCAAGACACGCCCATTGCGGTGCGCGATCTTGCGCAGGCCGATCCTTTGGACGCAATGAACTAGTCTGCTCAAAAGGACCCAAATGACCGATCTTGCCCCGCTGCGCCGCGCACTGCTTTCTGTATCTGACAAAACCGGGTTGACTGACCTTGGCCGCGCGTTAGCGGCACGCGGGGTCGAGTTGCTGTCCACGGGCGGGTCCGCCAAAGCGCTGCGCGATGCGGGCCTTGAGGTGCGCGATGTCGCCGATGTCACTGGGTTTCCAGAGATGATGGATGGACGCGTGAAAACGCTACATCCGGTTGTGCATGGCGGCCTGCTAGCCCGCCGCGATTTGGAAGGGCACCGCGATGCAATGGTCGAACACAACATCGGACCGATCGATCTGTTAGTGGTTAACCTTTATCCGTTTGAAGAAACCGTCGCGAAAGGTGCTGATTTCGACACCTGCATTGAAAACATCGACATCGGCGGGCCAGCGATGATCCGATCCGCCGCCAAGAACCACGCCTTTGTAAATGTGGTGACGGATGTCGAAGACTACGATGCGCTGCTGGCCGAGTTGGAAGTCAATGACGGCCAGACCACACTTGCCCTGCGTCAGCGTTTGGCCCAAAACGCATACGCCCGCACGGCCGCCTATGACACGGCCGTCAGCACGTGGATGGCCGGTGCGATTGGGGCAGAGACACCGCGCCGTCGGTCCTTTACCGGCACCTATAAGCAAACGATGCGCTATGGCGAAAACAGCCACCAGTCGGCGGCTTTTTATACCGATGGCACGGGCCGTCCCGGTGTTGCAACTTCGGTGCAGCATCAAGGGAAAGAACTGTCTTACAACAACATCAACGACACAGATGCCGCCTTTGCACTGGTGGCAGAGTTTAATCCGGCAGATGGCCCGGCTGTCGCCATCATCAAACACGCCAACCCTTGTGGTGTCGCACGCGGGGCAACCTTGCTTGAGGCCTATCAGAACGCATTCGATTGCGACCGCACCAGTGCCTTTGGCGGCATCGTCGCGCTGAACCAACCGCTGGATGAGGCCACTGCCAAAGCCATCGTCGAGATTTTCACCGAAGTCGTGATCGCCCCCGGCGCATCAGACGCGGCCAAGGCTGTGTTTGCTGCCAAGAAGAACCTGCGCCTGCTGACAACCGATGGCCTGCCGGATGTCAAAGCACCGATCACCACCTATCGCCAAGTCGCAGGTGGCATGTTGGTGCAGGACAAAGACACCGGCTATGTCGGCATGGATGATTTGAAAGTCGTGACGAAAGTCGCCCCAACGGACGATCAAATGGCGGACCTGCTATTCGCATGGAAAGTGGCCAAACACGTCAAATCCAACGCCATCGTCTATGTGAAGGACAAAGCGACCGTCGGTGTCGGTGCAGGGCAGATGTCGCGGCTCGACAGCGCGCTGATTGCGGCAAAAAAGGCCGAGCGTATGGCCGAAACAATGGACCTACCGGAGCCACTGACGAAAGGTTCTGCTGTTGCGTCAGACGCCTTCTTCCCATTCGCGGACGGACTGATGGAAGCCGCCGCAGCAGGGGCGACATGTGTCATCCAGCCGGGTGGCTCCATGCGCGACGACGAGGTCATCGCCGCCGCAGATGAAGCTGGGATCGCCATGGTCTTTACCGGCATGCGCCACTTCCGGCACTAGGAGAGCAGCAATGCGGTTGATGTTCATGACGGCATTCTGGATTTTCCTGCTGGACCAGGTGATCAAGTTCTACGTCCTTTTCAACGTTTTCGGATTGAGATGGGCACAGGTGACCGTACCGTCAGACCAACTGCCCTATCCACAATCGGTGGATGTCTTTCCCCCATTCCTGACGCTGCGCATGGCATGGAACCGCGGTGTCAACTTTGGGCTCTTTGCCGAATTTGACATGCGCTGGGTTCTAATCGCGGTTGCTTTCCTGATCACGGCAGCGGTGATCTGGTGGCTCAACAGGACAGGCGGGACCAAATGGGTCTATATCTCAGGTGGGCTGCTCATCGGCGGGGCGATGGGCAATGTGATTGACCGGTTCTTTTATGGGGCGGTTGCGGATTTCCTGAATATGTCATGCTGCGGGATCAGCAACCCTTATGCCTTCAACGTTGCCGATATCTGCATTTTCATCGGGGCGGTCGGGCTGGCCTTTCTGGCCGAAGACAAAAAGAAATCAGCGTGACGTCCCCACAGCCTTGCGGTACATAAGCCAAACACCCTGAAGGATTTACGATGCGTGCGCTTTCATTCTCTGTTCTGGCCCTGATCCTGGTTACCGCCTGTGGCAACACAGACCGGCCCTTGCGTGATCTGCGCTCGGCCGGGGGTGGCCCTGATGAATTCAAGGTCATCCCGCTTGGCCCGCTTGAAATCCCACAAACGCGTGATCTGCCACCACCCACGCCCGGCGGCAGCAACCGCACTGATCCAACGCCCAATGCTGACGCCATCCGCGCGCTTGGCGGATCGCCCGCCGCCGAAGTGGCAGGTGGCGTGCCAGCAAGTGATACAGCCCTTTTGGCGCAAACCAATCGCTATGGCGTTGATCCAGACATCCGCGCCGCTTTGGCCGCTGAAGATGAGGCCCGATTAAACCGCGCGCGCCGCTCAAACATCGTGAACCCACTTGGGCGCGACCGCTATTTCCCGACCTACCGGCGCGAGGCGCTTGATGCGCCGGCAGAGCTAGCACGTCTTGGTGAACTGGGCGTGTTGGTTCCGGAAGTACCCGCCGAGGCTGTCGAGGCACGCGATACGGCGGCATCCGGTATTCTGGGCCGCTTTGGCCTGCGCGAAAACTGCGTCTTCACGACAATCGGGTCCCCCGACGGGCGCCTGCGCCGCGTTTGCGAAGACGATACAGCAGACCCGGCTGAATAACCGCACCTCACATACGCGTATGACGACTTGAACCAAACGCAAAGCAGCGTAGGTATCGGGGCAGTCATTTGAAAAAGGGTGCCCATGACACGTTTGTTCGCCGTAATGGCAATGATGATGGCGGCTATCGCCGCGCAGGCCGAAGAGGTCACAACCTATACGTTAGATAACGGGATGGAAGTTGTTGTCATCGAAGACAACCGCGCACCCGTTGTGGTACATATGCTGTGGTACAAGGTGGGATCAGCGGATGAGCCTGCGGGCACCTCTGGCATTGCGCATTTCCTGGAACATCTGATGTTCAAAGGCACCGCTGTGTTGGCACCCGGTGAATTTTCATCCGTTGTCGCTGCTAATGGCGGGACCGATAACGCCTTTACCAGCTATGACTACACCGCCTATTTCCAACGCGTTGCCGCCGACCGTCTCGCGCTGATGATGCAGATGGAAAGCAACCGGATGAATAATCTGCGCCTGACCGCAGAAGATGTCCGAACAGAGCGAGGCGTTATCATCGAAGAACGCAACCAGCGGACAGAGAATGAACCCAACGCATTAGCACGCGAACAATTCCGCGCCGCCCTGTTCCAGAACCATCGCTACGGCGTGCCCATCATCGGCTGGAAGCACGAGATGGAACAGCTTGATATGCAAGATGCGCTGGATTTTTACGACCTTTATTATGCGCCAAACAACGCAATCTTGATTGTCGCGGGCGACGTGAAACCGGATGAGGTTCTTGAACTGGCCGAGCAGTATTACGGCGTCATCCCCGCCGAAGGCCAACTGCCCGTTCGCGAACGCCCGCAAGAACCACCGCAACGCGCCGAACGCCGGATTACTTACGTCGATGCACGCGTCAGCCAGCCTTATCTGGTGCGCCAGTATCTGGCGCCAGAACGCGACCCCGGCGCACAGACCGAGGCGGCAGCACTTGTCTATTTGGCCGAGCTGCTGGGCGGTTCGCCCTTTACATCAGCCCTTGGGCAGGCCCTGCAATTTGACACCCAAACCGCTATCTACACAAATGCATCCTACAGCGGATCATGGCTGGACGACGCGACATTTTCCTTCGCGATTGTCCCGGCCGAAGGCGTCACCCTATCCGAGGCAGAAGAAGCGATGGATCAGGTGATCAGCGCCTTCATGGAAGGTGAAATTGACCCCGCGCGCATGGAAAGCATCCGGACCCAGCTGCGGGCATCAGAAATCTATGCATTGGACAACGTGCAAGGCATCGCCCAGCGCTATGGCGCAGCATTGACCCAAAGCCTGACTGTGGAAGACGTGCAAGCATGGCCAGAGGTGCTGCAAGCCGTGACACCTGAAGACATCAAAGAAGTGGCGGCCAAAGTGTTCAACCGCGATCAATCCGTGACCGGCTGGGTCGTATCGAATGAAGAGGAGGCACGCTGATGCTGCGTATTTTGATTGCTTTGTGCCTGACCGTCCTTGCCACAACAGCGCGAGCTGAAATCGACATCAAAGAGGTCACATCGCCCGGCGGCATCAATGCTTGGGTGGTTGAAGAACCATCGATTCCCTTTGTCGCAATTGAACTGCGGTTTCAGGGCGGCCCCGTGCTGGACCTGCCCGGCAAACGCGGTGCAACCAACCTGATGACAGGGCTTCTGGAAGAAGGCGCTGGCGATATGTCAGCGCAAGAATTTCAGACGAGGCTGGAAGACCTAGCCGCCAGCATCCGCTTTCGTGCGTCTGACGATGTGATTTCCATCTCGGCCCGTTTCCTGACCGAAAACAAGGAAGAGGTGATTGGGCTGCTGCGCCAAGCCCTGATCGCACCACGTTTTGATCAAGAGGCGCTGGACCGCGTCCGCGCCCAGGTCCTGTCCAGCATCGCAAGCGATGCCAAAGACCCCAACGCCATCTCATCGGCGGTGTTCAATGCCGCCGCCTATGGCGACCACCCTTATGGATCGGCCAGCGAGGGCACGGCTGAAAGTGTCAGCGCGCTGACACGCGAGGATATGATTGAGGCCCATCGTAACGCGCTGGTACGCGACCGGCTCTATGTATCTGTCGTTGGCGATACAACCGCAGAGGCCATTGGCGGATTACTTGATGATTTGCTGGGGGATCTCCCGCAGGAAGGTCCGCCCCTGCCAGGCAACGTGACCTATGATCTGGACGGTGGGATCACGGTTGTCGACTTCGACACCCCGCAATCCGTGGCCCTGCTGGGGCAAGGTGGGATGAAGCGCGATGACGAAGATTTCTTTGCCGCTGTTATCGTCAACCGCGTCTTGGGCGCTGGCGGTTTTGAATCACGCCTGATGACCGAAGTGCGCGAAAAACGCGGCCTGACCTATGGCATCCGGTCCTATCTTGTGCCGCGCTTCCATTCCGAAGTGATGTTGGGCTCCGTCGCGTCGTCGAATGAGACCGTCGCCGAAGCAATCGAGGTGACCCGCAACGAATGGGCCCGGATGGCGAATGAGGGGATGACGGCGGAAGAACTGGAGGTCGCCAAGACCTATATGACCGGCGAATACCCGCTGCGTTTCGATGGCAACGCCGAGATTGCCAAGATCATGGTGGGCATGCAGATGATCGGGCTGACACCTGACTATGTGACCAATCGCAACGACTTCGTCGAAGCTGTCACATTGGAAGATGTGAACCGGGTGGCGGCAGAGCTATTGGAACCTGAGAACCTGCATTTCGTGGTGGTGGGCAAGCCTGTGGGACTGGAAGGCACGCAGTAGTAGCCAAGAATTTCCGGGCGAAAATTCCTCTGTCAGACGGAAATTCTAGAATTTCCTTCGCCCGTTTTCCGCTCGCAGAATCGCGCATGATCATGCTACAAATTGTGGCATGGCCATAGCAGACCCCCAGATACAGCCCAAATCAGATGGGCATCCGGTGATCCGGCAGCTGGATGACGCCGCAATCAACCGGATTGCGGCGGGGGAGGTGCTGGAGCGCCCCGCCTCTGCCGTCAAAGAACTGGTCGAGAACAGCATCGACGCAGGTGCCACACGCATCGAAGTGGTGATCGCCGATGGTGGCAAGACCCTGATCCGCGTCACCGATGATGGCTGCGGAATGACTCCCTCTGATCTGCCGATGGCCATGTCGCGCCATGCCACCTCCAAAATCGACGGTTCGGACCTGCTGAACATCCGCTCTTTCGGGGTCCGGGGCGAGGCGTTGCCGTCCTTGGGCGCCACCGGCCGTCTGACCATCACATCCCGCGCCAAAGGGGCCGAGGCCGCGATGATCGCAGTTTCTGGCGGGCAGGCGCAGGGCGTCAAACCCGCCGCATTGTCTGCGGGCACGGTGATTGAGCTGCGTGATATGTTCTATGCCACACCTGCGCGGCTAAAGTTCCTGCGCACGGACAGGGCCGAGGCACAAGCGGTGACCGATGTCGTCAAACGCCTCGCGATGGCCGAACCTTTCGTGACGTTTGTCCTGCGCGACGCCTCCAAAGGTGACAATCGCACCGTTTTTCGCGCCGACGCGGAAACCGGCGATCTGTTTGACGCGCTACATGGGCGATTGCGCGCTGTTTTGGGAAAAGATTTTGCCGAAAACGCCCTGCGGATCGACACGCAACGCGAAGGGTTTCACCTGACAGGCTATGCCGCCCTACCAACCTATTCGCGCGGGGCTGCTGTCGCGCAGTTCCTTTTCGTCAATGGCCGCCCTGTGCGGGACAAGATGCTGCTGGGTGCACTGCGCGCCGCCTATATGGATGTGCTCTCACGCGACCGGCACCCGGTTGCCGCGCTGTTTATCGACTGCGACCCAACGCTGGTGGATGTGAACGTGCACCCCGCAAAATCCGAGGTCCGGTTCCGTGACCCCGGCACCGTGCGTGGTCTGATCGTTTCAGGCCTGCGCCATGCGCTGGCCGAGGCGGGGCAGCGTGCGTCCACCACGGTCGCCAACGCGACCTTGGGGGCGATCACCCCGGAACCCACGACGCCCCGCGTCTACCAAATGGATCGCCCCAGTTTCAGCGCGCGGTCAATGACGTTTCAGGCACAAGCACCGGGGATTGGTGAGGCACCTTCGGCCCGCATCGAACCGGTGATTGAAGATGAAACCGATGACCTGCCGCTGGGTGCCGCCCGCGCGCAGGTGCATGAAAACTACGTCATCGCGCAGACCGAAAACGGGATCGTCATCGTTGATCAACATGCCGCGCATGAGCGGTTGGTGTACGAGAAACTCAAGGCGCAGATGGCCGAAAACGGTGTTGCGGCACAGGCGCTGCTGATCCCCGAAGTGGTCGAACTGTCTGAAAACGAAGCAACCCATTTGCTGGAAATCGCAGACGACCTTGCCAAATTCGGCCTGACCATCGAACCCTTCGGCGGTAGTGCCATCGCCGTGCGCGAAACGCCCGCAATCCTGGGCGAGGTGAATGCTGAAACGATGATCAAGGACATCCTTGATGAACTAGCCGACCAAGGCGACAGCGCGTCGGTGCAAGCGCGGATCGAGGCGATCCTCAGCCGGGTCGCCTGCCATGGGTCCATCCGCTCTGGCCGCCGCATGCAAGCGGCGGAAATGAACGCGCTCTTGCGCGAAATGGAGGCAACGCCGCTGTCGGGCCAATGCAACCATGGACGGCCCACCTATGTCGAACTCAAACTCGCCGATATTGAGCGGCTATTCGGGCGCACATGATCCAGATTGGCGAAAATATCTATGATCTGAGCGACCCTGTAGTGATGGGGATCATCGCAGGGGCGGCGATCACTCTGGTGGTGTTGATCTTGCTGAGCATAACCGTCCGGCGCGCGGGTAAATCGACCGATGCTGTCCAATTCGTGGCCTCCCAGGTCGGGCGTCTGTCGCAGGATGTGAACGCGCTGGGGCAAGGCCAACAGCAACTGGCGGGCAATATCCGCACGGTCAGCGATGCGCAGGCCAACGCTCAGGTCCATGTCGTCCAAACGATGGAGGCGCGACTGGCCGAGGTGCAGGCGCAAATGGCGGAACGGCTGGCGGACAACGCGATCAAATCGGCGCGGTCTTTGGCGGAAATGCAGGAACGGATGAAAGACACGCTCTCTGGCTCATCCGAGAAAACGACCAAGAGCCTGACTGAGCTGCAGGAACGGCTGGCGACTATCGACAAGGCCCAGACGAATATCGAAAAGCTGTCGGGCGATGTGCTGTCCTTGCAAGATATCCTGTCGAACAAGCAACGGCGCGGTATGTTTGGTGAAATCCAGCTGAACGATATCGTTTCAAAGGCGCTGCCGACAGACAGCTACGCGCTGCAATACACGTTATCCAACGGCAAGCGCGCCGACTGTCTGGTGCATTTGCCCAACCCACCAGGGCCAATTGTCATCGACGCC
>ERZ1740060.1062-NODE-1062-length-10738-cov-3.505008_pt1 | contig 10738 bp, 10 predicted proteins | sample MGYA00581743_ERZ1740060 | MGnify/ENA primary metagenome ERZ1740060 (study PRJEB43018, sample SAMN04849235) | marine metagenome | isolation source: floating plastic debris | place: Pacific Ocean | collected 2008-08-27 | study: EMG produced TPA metagenomics...
TGGCATTAGCGCCAAACTACGCGGCTGACGACCGCTGTCCAGTGTCGACTTGTCCCCCCAAATCCCCCATGCAAAGGTAACGGTATGGAAAACGAAGTCGTCGACAGCTGAGAAAAAAAACCCGCAAAGCACCAGCCAAGACGCTCAATCTACTGAGCAATTGCAAGAGCTCGCAACAGGTTTAGCAGAACAGACCCAAATTTTTTTGGGCTCAATGCTTCGTCCGTGGAATGCCTATCAGATTGGTATCACATTGGTTCTGCTATTGCTCGCATGGCTACTTGCAAAGTATTTGTCGCCGCGCCTGCAAAAATTAATGAGGGCTCGCGAAGGTTGGAAGAAATGGCAACTGCGGCTGTTTGTTATCTTCAATCAAAGGCTCTGGCTCATTTTTCTTACTGTGCTCTTATGGTCCACGTACCTGACCATGCAGGAGTTAACCTGGCCTAGCCGATCCTACCTAGTTGGTGTTTTTGCTAGCCTGTCCCTGGCGTGGCTCTTGATCGCGCTCCTCACGCGCATAATCGCCAATGCTTTTTTACGTCGAATCGTAGCGCTGTTTGGTTGGGGTTGGGCCACCCTTGTGATTTTGGGCGTCAGCGACCAAGCGCGAACAGCACTGGACAGCCTTGCGATCAGCTTTGGAGACACACGTCTATCGCTGTGGATGGTTATCCAGGCAATCGTTATTCTTGCCGTACTCTTTTTTCTCGCACGTTTTATCGCGCGAACCTCCACATCGCGCATTCGAGCAAACGAAGAAATCTCGCCCTCGATGCAGGTGCTTGCGATCAAGTTTCTGCAAGTCCTGCTTTACGGTTCGGCCTTTTTCCTCGGGCTGAAAATTGTAGGCGTGGATCTCACCGGACTTGCAGTCTTATCCGGTGCTATCGGTGTGGGCCTTGGTTTTGGTCTGCAAAAGGTGGTCTCGAACCTGGTCTCGGGCGTGATCATCCTTTTGGACAAGTCGATCAAACCCGGCGATGTGATCAGCCTCGGAGAAACCTTTGGCTGGATCAACGCGCTTGGCGCGCGCTACGTCAGCGTTGTCACACGCGACGGCAAGGAATACCTGATACCCAACGAAGACCTGATTACAGGTCAGGTGGTCAACTGGTCACACTCCGACGATTTTGTAAGGCTGGATATCTTTTTCGGCACGGCTTACGGCGATGATCCGCATCTGGTTCGCAGGATCGCAATCGAAGCCGCCAGATATGTATCGCGCGTGCTTACTTTTAAAGACCCTGTATGCCACATCGTCGGATTTGGTGACAGCTCGGTGGATTACATCTTGAGGTTTTGGATTAGCGATCCGTCGGGTGGGCTTACCAATATAAGGGGAAATGTCTACCTGGCCCTCTGGGATGCATTCCAGGAACATGGCATTTCGATCCCATTCCCGCAGCGCGAGGTCAAACTGCTCGAAAATCAGACGGTGCCACCAGATTAAAACAGATACCCCAAGCGGATGCAGGCTTTCATTGAAAAAACGTCGCACCATTGCTATTGTTTGGACATGCCAGCACCGTGGCGGGACGGTGCACAGATAAGGAGGACAATGTCCTGTCTTTTACAGCAGACGCGGCAATGGCCGCTGATAAAGGCGCGGCTTTGAAGGCGCCGAACGCAATCGCAGACAGCGAAACACAGCTCAAGCGTATTTTACTTTCACTCGAAGAAGATAAAGCGGAAGAGATCGTAAAAATCGATCTGCGCGACAAATCAGCCATTGGCGATTACATGGTTATCTGCTCAGGCAGGTCCAGCAGACAAGTGATATCAATGTCTGAAAAACTTGCCGAAAAACTTAAATCTGAGCTCGGGGTGATGACAAAAGTCGAGGGCAAAGACGCCGGTGACTGGGTCCTTATCGATACCGGCGATGTGATAATTCATGTCTTTCGTCCCGAGGTTCGAGAATTTTACCAGCTTGAGAAAATGTGGCTGTCTGGTCACGAGAGCGCTATGCCCGAGAAATCGGACGCCTAAGACATTATGCGCGTTCATGTTTGCGCTGTGGGCCGGATGCGTGCCGGCCCCGAACTAAGTTTGGTGGAAGATTATCTTGCGCGGTGTGACCGAACGGGACGCGCGCTCGGCCTTGGCGCTGCAAAGGTTCTCGAGGTTGAAGACCGAAAAGGTGGCGGACAAAAGGCAGAAGCCGAATTGCTCGTAAAAGCCATACCGAAAGGCTCTTTGACCTTGGCACTTGATGAGCGGGGCAAAACTCTAAGCTCTCCTGAATTTGCGAGGAAACTTTCCAATTGGCGCGATGAGGGCCGCAGCGATTTAGCAATCTTTATTGGCGGTGCAGATGGGATTGCGCCGGACTTGCGCGCTCGGGCAGATTTGTCCAACTCGTTTGGCAAGATGGTTAGGCCACACATGCTCGCCCGGGTGATGTTGGCCGAGCAGCTTTACCGCGCGACCTCAATTCTGGCAGGCACACCATACCATCGTTGCTAGCTTTGGCAGCCGGGACAGTAGTATAACGTTCTAGCGGCCATGGTCTCTTGAACGACGTCTGTGTCGCAACGCGGACTATCAACTTCGCCGTAAATATTGACCTTGGATTCGTAGCGCGCTTTTCCCTTGGCGCTGGTCTTTTTGGTTATGATCGCGTCATGTTTGACACCGTATTTCATCAACCTCCGCGCCTCTTTCCAGATGGCCAAGACCTCTTCCTCGCTCAAAGAGTTACCTGGTCTTCTAGGATCAATGCCCAAAAGCCATAAAACTTCGATCCTATAGATATTGCCGATGCCGGAAATCACTGCTTGATTCATCAAAAGCGTGCCAATCGCGGCTTTACTCTTGCGGATGCGCTCAATTGCGCGAGCCGGATCGGGCCTCGGCGCAAGCACATCAGGGCCAATACGCAGCCGCAAAGCCTCTCTTTCATCTGCTTCCAAAAGCGAACATATTGCTGGGCCACTGATATCGACGGCGTAGGTTTGGGTTGCAAAACGCACCCGGATCACATCACGCGGTGGCTCGCCGGTCATTGGGCCGCGGCGAATTAGGCCCGCAAGTCCCAGGTGGATATGAACCGAAAGCCCATTATCAAAATGATAAAGTAGGTGCTTTCCCAGTGCCTCTATACCGGTGCATATCCGACCATCGATAAGCGCCGCACCCTTGGAAAATCGCCGCTGAGGCGAAGAATCAGCGACGTCTTGGCCGTCTAGCATTGGTTTCTGGTCGAGTGCGGCTCGGTGAATGGTGTGGCCCTCAGGCATATAATAACCCCTTGCTTGGCGTCATTACCTAGTGCGGTCGATGCCAAAGTGCCACCTGAATCCCTTGCATCCGCCAAACCTGCTAATTGTGACGGCAAAATCGCTCTTCTGGTACCAAACCCGGCTTCAATTGCGGATCACAACACGATAAACCCACAGCTAAGAGCAGGAGGCAGAATGAGCGCGCCAAAACCAGTTGTTTTGTGCATACTTGATGGCTGGGGTTTGTCTGACAAACATCAGTTCAATGCACCTTTTCTTGCAGAAACACCTAATTTCGACGCTTTGATGGAAACCTATCCAAACGCAAAACTTATCACCCACGGTATAGATGTTGGCCTGCCCGCGTTCCAGATGGGAAATTCTGAGGTCGGTCACATGAACATTGGCGCAGGCAGGGTCGTCGAAATGGATTTACGCCGTATCGACAACGCGATTTCCGATGGTGGCTTTGCCCAACTGCCGGGGATTAGACGGTTTGTGGACGCCCTTAAGGTCTCTCGCGGCACTGCCCATATTCTGGGCGTACTTTCGGACGGCGGGGTGCATTCCCATATAAGCCACATGATCGCTACGGCCAAAGCGCTCACCGAGGCGGGCCTGCACGTCGCAATCCACGCTTTTACTGACGGCCGTGATGTCGCACCGGTCTCCGCCAAGAATTATCTGGAAGACCTCCGGTCTGCGCTTCCACAAAACGCTCGTATTGTCACGGTCTCAGGACGTTATTATGCGATGGACCGCGACAATCGATGGGATCGGGTCGAATTGGCTTATCACGCTCTGGTCAAAGGCCAGGGTTACACTGCGCATAATGCTTCAAAAGCTATTGATGACGCCTATGCGAAAGGGCGAACGGACGAGTTTATCAAGCCCCGCGTTCTTGGCGCATACAGCGGTATGAAAGATGGCGACGGAATTCTGTCTTTGAACTTCAGGGCTGATCGTGCGCGCGAAATACTCGCCGCCTTTGCGAACCCAAATTTTGATAAATTCGCCGTCTCGGGAAGCCCAACCTTTGCCATCATCAGCGGCTTTACCGAATATTCCAATGACCACAACAAATTTATGGACTGCGTTTTTCCCGAGACACGACCTGAGAACACATTGAGCGCTTGGGTTGCGCGCCACGGATTACGCCAGTTTCACACAGCCGAGACGGAAAAATATCCGCATGTCACTTTTTTCTTCAATGGAGGGCGCGAAAGGCCGGAACCAGGAGAGGACCGTTTTGTTGCCCCTTCGCCCGATGTAGCTACCTATGACATGAAACCGGAAATGTCTGCTGCTGAAGTGACTGAAAAACTCGTGGAAGCAATAGAAGCGCGCTACGATCTGATTGTGGTTAATTTTGCGAACCCGGATATGGTCGGTCACACCGGCAACCTACCTGCAGCAATCAAGGCTTGTGAGGCTGTTGATGCAGGGCTTGGTGTTGCGTACAGGAAAACCAAAGAGGTAGGTGGAGTCATGCTGGTCACGGCTGATCACGGGAATTGCGAACTGATGGTCGATCCAGAAACCGGCGGGCCGCACACCGCGCATACGACAAATCCTGTTCCGGTGATACTTTGCGGAATCGGATAAGACATTGCGATTCGCGACGGGCGTTTGGCAGATATTGCCCACACGCTGCTACAGCTTATGGAATTGCCTCAACCGGATGAAATGACCGGAACGAGTTTGCTTTCATGAAACGACTTGTAAAAATCGCTTTGGGTTTGGCGTTTCTTGGATCTTTGGCGTCGGCGCAGGATGCTGACAGCGCAGCCGAGGAAGCCGCCGAGCGCCTGCGAGATGCGACCAATATGCTGGCAATCGCAGAGCGAGCACAAAATCGCGTTAAAGCGCTGACTGAAACAGTGCGCGCTTTTGAAGATGGTCTAGACGCCGTGCGGGAAGGCATGCGTCAGGCGGCAATTCAAGAGCAGGCTTTGAGCAAATTGCTTGGGGCGCGGCATGAGGAGATCGCCCAGCTTTTGGGCGTGCTGCAGACAATTGGCCAGAATCATGGCCCGGTGTTGCTTTTGCACCCGTCTGGACCGCTTGGGACCGCGCGCTCCGGCATGATCGTCTCAAAGATCACTCCAGCGCTGGAAAGCCGTGCTGCCGAACTGCGTGTCCAATTACGCGAGGTTTCAACCCTTCGCGCCCTACAAGAAAGCGCGTCCGGCACACTGGAACGAGGCCTGCTTGGAGCACAAGAAGCGCGGTCTGCACTAAGCAAAGCGATCGCAGATCGCACCGACCTGCCAAGGCGTTTTATCGAGGACACGGAAAAAACCAAACTTTTGATCGCAGCAGCGGAAACGCTAGAGGGCTTCGCAAGCGGGCTAAGCAGCATCGCCATTGATGAAGTTTCTGGCTCTTTGCCAAGCATCGCAGACCGCAAGGGTGCACTTTCCCTGCCTGCAGAAGGCCGTATTTTGCGTACGGCAGGCGAGGCCGATGCGGCAGGTATTGTCCGGCCTGGAATTGTGTTGGCCGTAAGACCCTTTTCTATCGTCACGACACCTGTGCCTGCGACTTTACGTTACCATGGTCCGCTGCTTGATTACGGCAATGTTGTTATTCTCGAACCACAGGCGGGCATTCTTCTTGTTTTGGCCGGACTTGATGTTGTCTATGGGAGTATAGGAGAGGTCTTGCCCGGCGGTAGCCCTGTGGGCCTTATGGGCGGAGAGCTTGCCTCAGAGGAAAATGACACTCTATTGATCGATCAAGACGACCAAAAAGGTGCCCAACGCACTCAAACCTTATATATAGAAGTACGAGAAAACAGTAAGCCAGTCGATCCCGAGATGTGGTTTCAGACAAACGAAGGATAACGTACGAAATGAAAAAGTTTCTCTTAGCCGCCGCGGTCGGCTCTCTTACCGGGGTCGTTGTCACCTCGCAGGTTGCCGCACCATTGTTGGCGCAGGAAGCGGAAAGAACCACGAATGTCTACGAGCAACTCGATCTTTTTGGCGATATATTTGAGCGGATCCGCGCTCAATATGTCGAGGAAGTGGACGAGGGCGACCTGATCGAGGCAGCGATCAACGGCATGCTGACCTCGCTTGATCCGCATTCCAGCTACCTCAGCCCCGAAGACGCCGCCGCATTGCGCTTGTTATCCCGTGGTGATTGTGGCTGCCTTGGGAGCGAAGTCTCGCAAGATGTCGGTGTTGTAAAAGTTGTCTCGCCCATAGACGGCACCCCTGCGGACGAGGCAGGGATCGAAGCCGGCGACTTTATCACCCATGTCGATAGTGAAAGCGTGCTAGGCCTGAACCTCGACGAAGCAGTCGAGCTTATGCGTGGCCCCGTTGGCAGCGAGATTATCATAACAGTAGTTCGCGAAGGCGAGTCAGAGCCCTTTGATGTCAAAATAGTGCGTGACACGATTAAGCTCACCGCAGTGCGTGCGCGCACCGAACAGCAAAGCGTAATTTTGCGCGTGACCACATTTAATGACCAAACATTCAAAAATCTTGAGAAGGGACTAAAGGCCCAGCTTGAGGAAGCTGGCGGTGCGGACAATGTGAACGGTATCGTCCTTGACCTGCGCAATAATCCCGGCGGTCTTTTGAACCAGGCGATCAAGGTGTCGGACGCTTTTCTCGAAAAAGGCGAGATTGTCAGCACCAGAGGTCGCGAGTTGCAGGACGGGGAGCGCTTTAACGCAACGGCAGGTGATCTTGCGGATGGAAAACCTATCGTTGTTCTCATCAACGGCGGCTCAGCCAGCGCATCAGAGATTGTAGCAGGTGCCCTGCAGGACCACCGTCGTGCTATCGTTGTGGGCACCAAAAGCTTTGGCAAAGGCTCTGTTCAGACAGTAATGCCGCTGCGCGGCGAAGGTGCCATGCGCCTTACAACCGCACGGTATTACACCCCATCCGGCCGCTCCATTCAGGCCCTGGGCGTAAGCCCAGATATCATTGTGGAACAACCCCGGAGAACGCCTGAAACTGAAGAGGAAGAAGAAACAAACCGCTTCAGCCGTAGCGAAGCGGACCTTCGCGGAAGCCTTGGCAATGACAGCCTTTCAGAGGACGAAATTCGTCAAATCGAAGAAGATCGGGCCAAAGCCGAAGCGGCAGCGGAACTTCGTGAAGAGGATTATCAACTGGCATATGCCATCGATATCCTAAAGGGTCTTTCAGCGCTCGGTCCCGAACAGCAGTAAAGCTTGCGAATATAAACACAGAAGGCGGCACCTTTTGGGTGCCGTTTTTTATTCCACGACCCGGATAAGTTTGCGCTCCAAAACGCGCATCACTGTCTTGAGATCAGAACCGCGTTTCAGGATCTGCCCATCCACACCGATGACCGCATACTGCCCTTGCTTACCGCGCAGTTTTGGCCGTTTTTCTATATTGTATAGCGGGTTTTCAGCTGTCCGACGAAAAACGGAAAAAACCGCGACATCCTTCAAATGCGATATCCCATAATCGCGCCACTCACCAGCAGCGACCATGCGACCGTAAAGAGAAAGAATAACCGAGAGCTCTGTGCGGTGGAACGCGACTTGCTGGGTTTGGCCCTGAAATGGGGCGACTGGCTGAAACGTCATGAGTTCAGATTTGCCGCAAAGCAGCGTCAAAGCAAGCTATTTTCGCCCTCGTCTCAGCCTCGACCGATATAGGGCATCTTGGTGGCCAGGACGGTCATGAACTGTACGTTTGTCGAAAGTGGCATTTCCGCCATATGCAAAACCGACCGCGCGGCGTCTTCTACATCCATCATCGGGGCAGGCGTGGCATCAGGATTTGCGGCCTGCGCTCTTCGGTTTAAGTCTTCAACGAGCTCGGTGCGAGCATTGCCAATATCTATCTGACCACAGGCAATATCAAAAGGGCGCCCATCAAGGGACAGCGATCGCGTCAAACCTGTGACGGCGTGTTTGGAAGTGGTGTAACAGATTGAGCCCGGTCTTGGATTATGTGCCGAAAGCGAACCGTTGTTGATGATCCGCCCCCCTTGTGGGCTTTGCGCGCGCATTTGCGCGAACGCAAGCTTTGCGGTGATGAACATACCGCGCACATTGACGTTGATCACTTGATCAAACTCTTCAAATCCTACTTCATCAGGACTTTTGGAGGGGCCAAACATACCGGCATTGTTAAAGACCGCATCCAAACGCCCTGTTTTATCGACGAAAGCATCAAAGACACTTTGCATGGCAACGGTGTCTGTGACATCTGCCGCCAGGGGCACCACGTTTGTTTTTTTATCGGCTAGTTCTTCCAGTTTCTCGGCCCGCCGAGCCACCAGCCCAACATGCCAGCCTGCGTTCAAAAACGCCTCTGCTGTAACGCGGCCGATGCCGGAACTCGCACCTGTAATCAGGATGGTCTTCATGTCTCGTTCTCCAATTCCAATGGTGCCGCCGGCGCGCGCAGGTCATCGACACTCAAGTGTTGGCTCGGCTTTGCCAGGCGGTTGCGAATGATCCAGTGCAGGCGATGTTCGGCGCGCGTGATCGCGACATAGGCGAGCCGCTTCCAAAGCGGCTGGCCTGCCTCAACGCGTCCAGAACGCGCAGCAGCGTACAGATCGGGCGCAAAAACCTGAACATCTGACCACTGGCTACCCTGTGCTTTGTGGATGGTCACCGCTGCCCCGTGCAGGAACGTAGCGCCCATCCGGGCAGCAAATGGAATGAACGGCTCTTCTTCGTCCGGCTTTTCAATCTTTACGATGGATGCTGCGGATACGCGTGGGTCTTCTGCCCCTATCACATGAAGGCGCGAAAACCCGGGCTTTCGTCCCGGCCCGAGATAGACCACTTGCGCGCCTTTGATCAGACCGCGCGCCTCCAGATCGAGACGTTTCTTGCGGTGCTTGAGCGGCAGTTCGATACCGTCACAGATCAACGGCTCCCCTTCCAAAAGCTCTGTTTCCGGCGCGCCGTAGACTGCTCGAAACGCATTTATCAGACGGATGCGCGTTGCGTTGCGCCAAACCAAAACCGGCGAGCGCGCCATGAGGTCGACCTCCACACGCTCCGCCATGACAACGCGGTCATCCTCCGCTGCTTTCTCACGGATCAGACGTTCAAAATCCTCGAATCCAACATCGGGATCACCAAGCGCATGAGCCAGATCAAGGATCGGGTTATCCGCATCCTGCCGGTGCACGCGATCGAGGGTCAGCTTTGCAGGTGCTGGCAAGCCGTCGAACACCATCTCGCCAGACTGATTGATTGGGGCGAGCTGTGCTGGATCACCGAATAGCAAAAGGTTTGGAAAGATCTCCTGCAGGTCCTGGAACTGTTTGTCGTCAAGCATCGAAGCCTCATCGACAAATCCAATATCGAGCGGCTTTTCGCGCCGCGACCAACCCGTTATGAAATCAGAACCCCGTAAACCAGCGGCTGCAAGCGCTCCAGGAATAGACTTGTTCGTCTCGTAAAACGCTTTCGCTCGGTTAAGAGCTTCCTCGGTAATACCTTCTATTTCGGGCCTCTCTCCCTGCCCTGCCAACCATATGGCAATCCGCTCATATTCCGGATCATAGACGGGCGTGTAAATGATCCGGTGGATTGTTGTTGCAGGAACCCCGCGCATCCGCAGAACACTCGCCGCCTTGTTAGTTGGTGCAAGAATGGCCAAGGTGCGTCGATCCGCCCTCGCCCGTCCTTCCCAATCCCCTGAAACAGTTTCAACATCGGCCTGTTCCAGTGCTTTGAAAAGATCGGCTAGAAGATGCGTTTTGCCCGAACCCGCCTTGCCCAGAACCGCCATAACCGCCGATTTGCCCTCTCGCGGCGGTGTCAGCAACGCCTCATCAAGGTCCACGCCGGCAGCGCGCAGCATATCGGAAACGCGATCATAGGCCTCTGCCTGATCATGGGAGAATTGGAGCGCGGGCGCGGACATGAACCTAGCCTAACTGCGCGCGCCAAAAGGCACCAGAAGGCAGGTTAAAGAAATACCCGTTCAAAGGCCCACCATGCGCCGATTAATCCGATGACGATTGAGGCTGGCACGGTAATATAACTGCGATACCAAGGTTTTTTGCCAAACCAGAGCCCTACGGCCAAATAGGCAAGAGCAATTACCGTAAGCTGGCCAACCTCAACCCCAATATTGAAGCCAATGAGCCCGGCCACAAATCGACCTGGCGCAAGACCAAACTCGCCGAGCACAGAGGCAAAGCCCAACCCATGTAGTAGGCCAAATGCGAAGATCACAAAGGGGCGCCAACGCGTAATGCGATTGGTCATCGTGTTCTCAACCGCCACGTAAACAATGGAAAGTGCAATAAGCGGCTCAACAATCGCAGGGGATATCGTCACTATGCCTAAGCTAGCCAGCGCCAGAGTGATCGTATGCGCCAGAGTGAAAAGTGTGACTTGCGTGATCAGCGGACGCATTTGAAGGGATAGCAGAAAGAGCCCAAGCACAAACAAAATATGATCAAGACCATTGGGAATGATGTGATCAAACCCAACGCCAATGTAGCGCACAAAAACGCGCCAACCTGTTTCGAAAGCTATGCTCTCA
>ERZ1740060.1064-NODE-1064-length-10730-cov-4.389602_pt1 | contig 10730 bp, 9 predicted proteins | sample MGYA00581743_ERZ1740060 | MGnify/ENA primary metagenome ERZ1740060 (study PRJEB43018, sample SAMN04849235) | marine metagenome | isolation source: floating plastic debris | place: Pacific Ocean | collected 2008-08-27 | study: EMG produced TPA metagenomics...
GGGCGGCCAAAAGAGTATTCAAAATGGTTCGGGCAAGAGTCTCCACTAAACCAAGAGATTGAGCGTGTTTGTAATGAGAAAGCTAGATCTATCCGCGTGAAAAATTTCAGAAAGCTGATGTATTGCGGGCAATTCACATTCGTTTGTGAGGCGTGAAGTTTGACTGGTTCCGAAGGAGACTTTAATGCCCACAGTTACTGGGATGAACGTCATAAAGCGTATAGTGATGATCTTAGGGATGTGGGTAACAAACGCATTTCTTCTGAACAAAATGAAAAGCAGCTAGTAAACAAAGCAGTTCATTTGGCGTTCTTGCTTGGTGAGTTGGGGTTTAGACCATCTGCCACTTTGCTGGATGCTGGATGCTGGATGCGGAAAGGGCTTTATCACGGAAATTCTATCGGGTGCAGGATTTCAGTGCGTTGGGGTTGATGTATCTGAATGTGCGATAGATTTAACGCCAAAAGAGTCAAGCGTCGAGTACTTCGCGTCATCACTAGAAGCGTTTAAATGTAATCACAGGTTTGACATCGTCCTTTGTGCTGACGTCCTCTACCATCTGGTTGATGATAGCGGTTGGGCTGAAGCCGTATGTAATCTGCTTCAACATCTCGAAAAAGATGGTGCGCTAATCATTGTAGAGGCGTTCATTAAGGACGGAAGGTCGGCACCACATGTGAAATGGCGAACGCTTAATGATTACGAGTGCCTTGCCAGAGAGCTCAGCGCAACGTGTCGGGTGTTAGATATTCACGAGGAGCAGTATTCCAAAGACTGTAAGACGTTTCTAGAGCTTCGTCGGTCGTCACCAGAGGTGGCTTGAAATTCGATCCACCCGTTGCGGGAGACTGTCGTAATGGTTAGCTTCCAAAATTTTTGCCCTGAGCCCAAACTTCAACATATAATCTGTTGTGCTTGCTGGTGTCCTAGAAGCTGAAAGCACCGCTGAGAAAACTCGATAATATGACCGAACAATTAAACGAGCTGCTACTTGCGGCCGAAACAGGCCAGAACTTCAGAAGCACGTTTTGCCGCTTCGATATGCAAAAAAAGTCACAAGATCTGTGGGTATTCTGCTCTCACGTCGGTATTCCTGCTGGAAAGTTCGCGCAAACAAGAGTGGGTCGAAACATTTTTGGTGATAAACTCTATATGAATTGCCCAGAGAACAACTGGTATCGAAACGGCATTCCAGGGATCACAAGCGATATTCAAAGAATTCCTGAGATAGTAAACTTGGTTGCACGAAAACGTGGCAGAAAGAGGGTTTATGTTGTTGGTCACTCGATGGGTGCTTATTTAGCGATACTGCTAGGCCAGCTAGTAGAGAATGCCAGATACCTAGCAATTAGTCCGGAACCAGTTCTAGGGCTCGTGGGCTCTCGGAGTGCACGCTACAATGCTCAACATGGCTTGTCACTAAAGGAGCTTCTTTTTTCAGCTGATTCACAATCGAATGGCAAGTCGATGGAAGAGAAGTGAGTGCTTCTGTATGGAGTATTTGATCCAGTTGATGCATTCTTTCTTCAAGTCGAAGATCTACTTAAGGGTAGATTCGGTCTCGTTCGGGAAGTTTTCTGGCACCACGGTATCACAGAATACCTTAATGGCCGTGGAAAGTATTTGGGCTTGCTTGAGAGTTTTAGTGCGATTGAGCGCCTGCCGGAGATCCACTCTGATCTGCTATCTTATACGGGGACGCATGGGCGACCTAGCCAATATGCAGGGTTCTATAAGGCAATGGTGGCGGTGACACAAAAAAATATGTCATCCGCATTGCGGCTCGCGGATCAAATGGAAGATTGGGAAAATCCAGGATGGCAATTCTACCGTTCAAAAATCTATCACCGCCTAAATATGAAATCGAAAGCTTATCAGGCTGCAAGTTCAGCATTTCATGGCGCTCCAGATGTTTATGAGCACGCGATTCAGTATGCGAAATCCGCTATCGCGTGCGGTGATCAGTTGGCTGTTCGAAGGCTCCTTCTGGAGCAACCCAAAGGCACCTATAATCATGCGAATTATGATCGATTTGTAGAGTTCGCCCGAGGGTGGATAGTAAAGGCGCACAAAGCCTAAGGGGAGCAGTAGTTTGCGAATAGCGTGGCTTAAAAAAATATTAGCGCGATTTATAACTGCTACGATAATGGTTCGTCGTCGATTGCTCGTGAGTCGTCCTGCTAAATCAAAAAAAGACAAGCAGCGATCGAGCAGTGGCCCTCTGGTGGTCGCCGGTTTATTTCGAACTAGTAGTGGAATTGGACGTTCGGCCAGAAGTTGTGCTGAGGCCCTTGATAAATTTGGAATCGACTATTTACGTTGCGACCTAAGCGCAACTTTCAATCAAGTAGATCTAGAATTTCTTGATGCTTCCTTTGAGTTACCCGAGTCGCGATGGGGGACTCTGATACTTCATTTAAACGCTCCAGAAACTCTCGCTGCACTGAGAGCACTTAGATATCGCAATAGAAAAAGGTGGAGAGTGATCGGTTACTGGGTTTGGGAGCTGGACGTACTTCCGAGTTCCTGGGAAAAAGAGGCGCGGCACCTAACCGAAATTTGGACTCCGACCGAGTTCAGCGCAAACGCAATTAGGCGCGCTGTTGACATTCCTGTAGTCGTGGTGCCTCATTTTGTTGAGCCTCCAGCGAGGAACCTGGATCAAAATCCCTTTAGGGAGGAGTTTCCACTCAATGCCACTATTATCGGCGTGTTTGCGGACGGTCGGTCGTCATTCGACCGGAAAAACTTACTTGGAAGCATTGGCGCCTTTTTGAGCGCCGCTGGCACCGACCCAAATTGTTGGCTCTTAGTGAAGACGAGAAACTTGGATGAGCACCCGAGTTTTAAAAGAGCTTTGTGTGAAATGATTCTCGGCCACGGTAGGGTGAGATTGTTGGATGGTTCACTCTCAGAAGTAAAAAAATGGGAGGTTATCAACGCTTGTGATATTGTATTATCTCTTCATCGCTCCGAAGGCTTCGGATTGGTGCTTGCGGAAGCGATGTCGCTTAGAAAAGCAGTTGTTGCGACTGACTGGTCGGGTAATACTGAATTCATGAGCCAATCCAATTCATGTCCTGTGCCCTATGAGTTAGTCGTGGTGATGGACGAGTATTGTGTGTACTCCCTAAGCGATTCATCTTTGCGTTGGGCGGATGCTGACTTGGGATATGCTGTGGAGATACTTAAGCAACTAATCGATAATACTGCCATGCGCCAAGAAATTGGTGAGCGAGCCAGACTATCGGTTGGGGAGCACCTAGACGGGCGCGCTTACATCAAGGCTTTGCGATCACTGTAAGTGCAGAAACACAATGATAAAGTATGCTCGCGGGTATTGGTTTTGATACTGCATGGCGCTGACAATCTAGCTCGTCGAGCCATGTACCCTTAGGTGCAGAGAATAAGTAAAGATCGAATACATTCTCTATGAATGTTGGGATTGTTGATGCTTCGAATTCCGCGTTATGTAATACACGCGATCGAATTTTTTCCAGACTCTGCCATAGCCTGCTGTTATTGTTGACTGCTTGTCCGTCAGCGCGGACCGCGTTAGCCAAAAGAGTTGAGCTTTGAATGGTTCCACACATCTCGGCTTTATGGATCAACCTCCGCCGCCAGCTCACGCAATCGTGCCCAGTCTTCTGCTCGAACATGTACAACAGCGTCGCCCATTCGTAATGGTGTCCGGGTTCCCAGATCACCTCTAATTCAGGGCTAGTTGGAGACCAATCCTTCTCGAAAAACTCTCCCATGACATCTGTCGCTGGATTGAAGAATTTTGTCTCGAACAAGCGAACCACTTCGGCGGCGCGGTCCAATGCGCTCTCATCGCCTGTCGCATCATGATATTCCATCATCGCTTCAAGCAAGTGCATGTGTGGGTTGGCACGGCGGGGGAGTTCAAACTGGCTGGATTCAAACCAGCCGCCATGCTCGTGATCCTTTAAGTGCGCGTCGATATACGCCAAGGCATCATTGGCAATTTTCAATGCTGTTTGATTACCGGTCGCCTTGTAGGCCGCCGACCCTGCTAAGATCATAAAGGCATGGTCGTAGAGGTCTCGTCGGTCATCAATCACCGATCCGTCGGGGTTGATGAGGTGCACGAAGCCACCATCGGCATGGCGGAGGCGTGTATCGATATAGTCGATACCTTGAGCGATAAGAGTTTCGGCTGTTTCCCTTTCGGGCCAGCCCATTTCGAGGGCTTTGGCAAAGCTGAATACTTGGCGCGCTTGGACGCGAACACGACGCGTGGCGTCGGCATCAGGTGTGCCATCCATATGCAGCTGTTCGACGAAGCCGCCGCGGGTCGCATCCCAGCCGACGCGCGACCAGGTCTCAAAGGCGGTCCAAAGCCAGTCTCTCGCTTGGGTACGCAAACCTTCTGAGATCCCGAATGAGGGGCGAAGCGATTGGGCTGCTGCGCCCAGTGTTTTCACCGCAGCGTCATCCTCCAGTGGTGTGATCATCACTTCACCTTGTGTGGCGACAATAACGAGATTGGAGACGCCATTCACCGTGACGACAGGGCCTTCAGAGCGGACATAAAGCCCTTTCGAGTTTTCAACGATGACGCGCCCGTTCGTATAATTCTCGGTGGGTGAATTTGTCACCAGTTTGTGCAATGCGCGATAGCCGCCAACATCGCTCCATCCCATGCTGACGGGGACGGTTTTGACGTTGCCTGCCTTTTCCATGACAGCATAGTCAATTGAGATGCTTGGCGTTTCCGAAAAGGCTTTTGCGTCCAGACGGACGCAGTCTTGATCGTCTACGTTGCCCATTGCGCGCCGCGTGCCAGTCAAAACGTCGGGTGCGAAATCTGAGAGTGCTTGCAGCATTGTCTCTGCTTTGAACAAAAAGATGCCTGCATTCCAAAAGTACGAGCCGTCAGCTATGTAAGCTTGCGCGGTTTTCAGATCGGGTTTTTCGACAAAATCCTCTACGGTTAAGGCCTCTTCAGAAGCGTCCGGTATTGACTTGATGTAGCCGTACCCCGTTGCTGGATGGGTTGGCTCAACGCCGAACGTCACGATGGCACCGTCATTGGCGGCCCCTGCAGCGATTGCGATGGCGCGATGGAACGCTGCAACATCTTGAATGTCATGATCGGCAGAGAGAATCAGGACCAAGTCTTCGGCTGCATATGCTAGGCAGGCTGCGGCAACCGCTGGCGCCGAATTTCGGGCCATGGGCTCGAGGATCATTCGCGCGATTGGCAAGGCATCTTGGAGCAGTTTTTCATGCTTTTCAGCGCCTACGACTAAAGGCTTGGCAAACGCCAAGTCTGGCGGAGTGTTCGAGCTAAACCGAGCCGCAGTCTCGGCAATCATGCTCTTCTCAGACGTCAGCGCGAGAAACTGTTTTGGGCGTTCAGGTGTGGACAAGGGCCAGAGCCGTGTGCCGGACCCGCCACATAGAATAACTGGATGGATGGTGTGCGTCATTTTTCCCCGCCCAACGTCGAACTCAGACTCTAGATCTGTGAATGCAAGTTTCTTGCCCGGCGATGCTCTAGACTAAACAACACCAATCGCAAGGCAATCATGGACGTGAAGTAGGCCGATAGGCTTGGCCTCGGCATTCACGATAAACAGCGCCGTGATTTTGAACTCACTGAGTATTGAAAGGGCTTCTGCAGCAAGGCCGTCGTCTTGGATCGTGCGTGGATTGCGCGTCATGATATCTATGGCGGTAAGGTCTTTGCCGGAGCTGGCGAAAGCTCGCCGAATGTCGCCATCTGTAATGATTCCAATGAGTTTGCCTTCTTCAATCACGCCGCAGCAACCGAAGCCGCCAGTTGTTATCGCTTCGACTACTTCACGGAATGGCGCCTGAGGGGTGCAAAGAGGCATCTTTTTATGATGCATCAGATCTGTGACCCGTTTGAGCGCCGCGCCAAGCTTTCCGCCAGGATGGAAAGTGTGGAAGTCTCGTTCGCTAAACCCTTTAAGTCGCAGCAACGCGACGGCCAACGCGTCCCCCAAAGCGAGCATCTGTGTCGTGGAAGTCGTCGGTGCCTTTGTGATGCCGCAGGCTTCGGCCGATTTTGGAACCAAGAGCGCAACATTTGACGCTTCAGCCAGAGTCGATCCTGCGCCGGAGGTCATGCCGATCAGGGGAATATCGAAGCGACCGCAATAGCCAATAATATCGCCGAGCTCTGGTGTTTCACCTGAATTCGAGAGCGCTAGAACCACATCTTCGTCGGCGATCATGCCAAGATCGCCATGGCTTGCCTCGCCGGGGTGCACGTAGAGCGCTGGGGTTCCGGTTGACGCCAGCGTCGCAGCGATTTTGCGAGCAACATGCCCGGATTTACCCATGCCGGTGACAATCGTGCGCCCGGTTGCAGATTTGATCGTTTCTACAGCTGCTTTGAAGGCGGCAGCGAGTGGCGTCTCATCGCTTTGCAAGGCCTCCATGAGGGCGGTTAGGCCAAGCTGTTCTGTTTCGAGAACTTCAAGTGCGGTCAGCCGGGGCGAAGACATATCCAGTGTCCTTAGGTGAAACTACGAGCGGTCTAGAGCGATTAGCAATATTTCGTCCAGTGGTGATTGAACCACTCAGTGAATTGTCCGAGGCCATCTTCGAGGCTGACTTTTGGGGAGAAATCCAGTTCAGCCCTGGCGCGATCAATCACGGCCCAGGTTTTTTCCAGGTCGCCTTTTTGCATCGGTTCAAGCTGTTTTTCCGCTTCGCGCCCGACGCCTTTTTCCGTCAGCTGGATGAAATCCATCAACTGCTCAGGGCGATCATTTCCGAGATTATAGACCCGGTGTGGAACATCCAGGCCAAGCCCACTCGCGGGGCGATCCAGGGCGGCGATTGTGCCGGCTACGATGTCATCAATGAAGGTGAAATCACGGCTCATTTTGCCGTGATTAAACACGCGGATCGGCTCGCCTTTCAAAATCTTCTCGGCAAAAATCCAGTAGGCCATGTCTGGCCGGCCCCAGGGACCATATACCGTGAAGAAGCGCAGGCCCGTGAGGGAGAAGCCATAGAGCCGCGCATAGGATTGCGACATGATCTCGTTGGACTTCTTCGTTGCTCCGTAAAACGAAACCGGGTCATCAGTTTGGTCGGGCTCGGCGAACGGAATTTTCGTATTGCCGCCATAAACTGAGGACGAAGAGGCGTAGACCATATTCTCGATCTCAAGCTTTCGCGCGAGTTCGAGCATCGCGAAATGCCCTTCCAGATTGGCTTCGGTATAGGCGGCTGGATTTTGCAGCGAGTAGCGAACGCCTGCTTGCGCCGCCAAATGTAGGATTTTCGTTGGGCGGCGTCCATCAAGCGCGAGATGCAGCGCCACCGGCGAGGCGACATCCACCTCATGAAATGAAAAGTCGCCATGCGCGCACAAGCTCGCCAACCGATCCTGCTTAAGTTGGGCGGTATAGTAATGGTTGAGATTATCAAACCCGATCACAGTGCGGCCTTGCGCGAGCAGGGCCTTCGCCACATGCGCGCCGATAAAGCCTGCAACTCCTGTGATCAGGATCGTCATCTTAGTCCTTTTGGCCCGTCAAGATTGGCCTTTGCGATGTGTCACATAGGGGGTTTGCCCGTGTTAGAACACTCGCGGGCTGACATTTGCAAACCCTCTATATGACGGGCGCCAAGGTCAAGCGATGATTGGCTTTGGTTTTTGGCTCCTCATGAGGGCGGCGCTTGGAAATTTGTCGCGTCTTGAGTAGGAGCTACCCTGCAGACTATCCTGCACCAGCCGAGGGTTCTTTATGAAGACGTTGATCGTCATTCCGTCCCGCTATGCGTCGACCCGGTTTCCGCAAAAGCCGCTGCACCTGATTGCCGGTCAATCCCTCCTATCCAGGGTCGTCGAGATTGCGGATATCTGCGCAGCTTCCAATACTGATGTCAGCTATATTGTGGCAACCGACCATGAGACGATCGAACAGCATGCGAAGGAGATCGGTGCGCCGGTCGTGATGACTGATCCGCATCTTCCCTCCGGGACGGACCGTGCGCTCGCCGCCGCCAACGCAGTTGCGCCGGACGCTGAATTTGTTATTAATTTGCAAGGTGATGCCCCTTTTACGCCGCCCTATTACATCTCTGCGATTATTAAGTCTGGGCGAGAAACTGAGTTTGATGCGGTGACGCCAATTGTGCAAATGTCATGGGATGACTTGGACGAAATGCGTGAGCGCAAGAAGCAGACGCCATTTTCTGGAACGTCTTGTATCGCGAATGCACAAGATGAAGCGCTTTGGTTCTCTAAGAACATTCTGCCCGCCATCCGAAAGGAAGATCGACTAAGGGCATCGGGACCGCTCTCCCCTGTTTGGCGTCATATCGGACTGTACGGCTATAAGCGCGCCGCCTTGGACCGCTTTGTGAGCCTGCCGGAAGGGCAGTATGAGCAATTGGAAGGCTTGGAACAGCTGCGTTTCCTGGAGAATGGAATGCGGATCCGCGCGGTTAAAGTGCCCCCGAAGAAAAGCGCGATGTGGGGCATTGATACACCGCAAGATGCCGAACATGCTGAGCAATTGATCGCCAAACATGGTGAACCTCTGAAAGCCTATCGATCATGACGGATATTTACATCGTCCGCCATGGGAACACGTTCGATAAAGGCGACACGATCACGCGCGTCGGTGCACGAACGGATTTGCCACTCTCATCGTCTGGGCAGACTCAAGCCGAAGCGCTCGCGCTACACTTTATGGCTCTGGTCCCGGATGGATTCAGCGCGGCGTATTGCAGCGTGCTGCAGCGGACGCGGCAGACGGCTGAGGTCATCCTCGCGGTGCGCGATGTGCGACCAGATTTGGAGACGCTCGAATTCCTACGCGAGGTTGATTATGGCGTCGACGAAAATCAACCCGAAGACGCGGTTGTCGCGCGCCTCGGCGAGGCGGTTTTGGCCGCATGGGATGAGGATGCTGTTGCTCCGCCTGGATGGGATGTCGATCCTGAGGGGCTAAAAGGCGCATGGCGGGAATTGCTTCAATCGATCGCTTTAGATGGCGCTACTGAGCCCGTCCTGATCGTTACGTCGAATGGCGTCGCGCGCTTCGTGCTCGACGCGATCACTGAGTATGAGACCCAGCCAGACTCCATCAAACTCAAAACGGGCGCATACGGGCAAATTCGCACCCACGACGAGGCGGTTACCTTGGTGAGCTGGAACGTGCGCCCCTAATTTACGATCTCGTGGATCGCTTTCAGTTCTTTCAGTAGCGGCTCGGCCGCGGTTAGAGGCAAACAACTCGGTCCATCGCAAAGGGCTTTGTCAGGATCCGTGTGAAACTCCAGGAAGACGCCATCGGCGCCTGCAGCGATCGCTGATTTCGCGATAATGCTCACGCCTTCACGGCGGCCACCTGTTGAGGCGCCCGCGGTGCGCGGATCAGCGCCTGGGAGTTGAACGGCGTGCGTGGCATCAATCGTAACCGGACACCCAAGCGCCTGCATCTGCTGAATCCCGAGCATGTCGACGACCAGGTTATTGTAGCCGAGGCTTGTCCCGCGTTCGCATAGAATAAGCCGATCGCCAGGCAGCACTTCTTTGACCTTTGAAACGATGTTTTTCGTGTCCCACGGCGCCATGAACTGCGTCTTCTTCGCGTGAACGACGCAACCATTTGCATCGGCGGCCTTCGCGGTTGCGATTACCAGATCGGTTTGGCGGACGAGAAAGGCAGGCAACTGGACGAGTTCTGCCACTTTGGCGACGGCGTCTGCTTGGTAAGGCTCGTGCAAATCCGTACACACACCAACGCCGAGCTCCTGCTTAATCTCCGCCAGCATCGGCACACCTTTGTCAAAGCCCGGGCCACGGTAAGAGGTGATCGAGGAGCGATAGGCCTTATCTAAGCTGGCCTTGAAAATGTAGGGCAGGCCAAGGCGTTCACTGATCGCTTTTAACTCGCGGCCAACGGTAAGAGCCAAGTCCATATCCTCAAGCACATTCAGACCCGCGATGACCGCGAGCGGCTCGCCAGTACCGATTTTCCAGTTTTGAGATGGAAGAGTGACCAGGCTCATATGAGGCCTCCATATGTCGGACAGTTTCGCCCGCTCTTAGTCAACATGAAGCCCGTTGGCCAGTCTGCGGGGCAGGGTTTGGGGTATGGTTAGCAGCCGCAACCTCAAATCCCGGCTGTACAAAGATTTTCGCCGTGATATAGCGCTTTCAAACTTCATATAAAGGATCGTTGATATGTCTCAGGACTACGCCGTTGCGGACATCAGCCAAGCTGATTTTGGCCGGATCGAAATCGAGATTGCTGAAACCGAAATGCCGGGCCTGATGGCTGCGCGCGAAGAATATGGCTCCAGCCAACCCCTTAAAGGCGCGCGTATCGCGGGCTCATTGCACATGACGATTCAGACGGCTGTTCTGATCCAACCGCTTGAAGCCCTTGGCGACGAAGTCCGCTGGGCAAGCTGCAACATCTACTCAACGCAGGACCACGCTGCGGCGGCGATTGCTGATGCTGGGACGCCTGTCTTCGCGCACAAAGGTGAGACGCTGGACGAGTACTGGCAGTTTGCAGACCGGATTTTCGAATGGCCAAACGGCGAAACCGTTAACCTGATCCTAGATGATGGCGGCGACGCGACCATGTACCTGATCCTCGGCGAAAAAGCCGAAGCTGATCCGTCGCTTCTCGACAATCCAGGCTCGGAGGATGAAGAAGCGCTGTTCCGCCAAATCCGCAAGCGTTTGACCGAGACCCCCGGTT